>Ga0256829_1001640_pt1 | contig 17989 bp, 18 predicted proteins | sample 131447metaG_FD_185979 | JGI IMG/M metagenome (GOLD analysis project Ga0256829, IMG submission 185979) | Hydrothermal vent microbial communities from Lau Basin, Pacific Ocean - 131-447 | ecosystem: Environmental > Aquatic > Marine > Hydrothermal vents | place: Pacific Ocean: Lau Basin | collected...
CATTTCCAGGATTGAACACAATCTTTGGCAAGACTATTGCAGAATACACAGCTTTCGGTCGTCTTCGTCCATTGCATACTGACTCAGTTGCATTTGGTTTTACATTAAGTGGTATTTGGGCCACTTGGTATTATGTTGGTCAGAGGGTACTAAAAGTATCTATGGCTGAATCTAAGTTTTTAATGTTTATTGGAAAATTACATTTTTGGCTTTATGTTTTAGGTGTTACGGCAGTAGTTGTTTCGCTATTTATGGGTATTACAACTTCAAAAGAGTATGCTGAATTTGAATGGCCTATTGATATTGCTATTGTTATAGTATGGGTACTTTGGGGTGTCAGTATTTTTGGTCTTATCGGTATTCGCCGTGAAAAATCATTATATATCTCTGTCTGGTATTATATTGCTACTTTCTTAGGTGTGGCTATGCTTTACCTATTTAACAATATGGAAATACCTACAATGCTCGCTACTTCACCAATAGGTGAAACAAATATTGGTGCTTGGTATCATTCAGTTTCTATGTATGCAGGTACTAATGATGCGCTTGTGCAGTGGTGGTATGGACACAATGCGGTTGCATTTGTATTTACAGTGCCTATTATTGCTATGATTTACTACTTCTTGCCAAAAGAATCAGGTCAAGCGATTTATTCTTATAAATTGTCTCTGCTTTCATTCTGGGGTCTGATGTTTGTTTATCTTTGGGCTGGTGGTCACCACCTCCTTTATTCAACTGTTCCTGACTGGGTGCAGACTATGGGTTCTATCTTCTCAGTAATCCTTATCTTGCCATCTTGGGGTTCAGCGATTAATATGCTTCTTACAATGAAGGGTGAATGGCAACAAGTTGCAGCATCTCCATTGATTAAATTCATGGTTTTAGCTTCAACTTTCTATATGTTCTCAACATTAGAAGGTCCTATTCAAGCTATCAAATCTGTAAATGCGATTGCGCACTTTACTAACTGGATTGTTGGTCATGTTCATGATGGTACTCTTGGTTGGGTTGGATTTATGATTATTGCTGCACTTTATCATATGGCTCCTCGTGTATTTAAACGTGAGTTATATTCAAAAGGCCTTATGGCTGCACAATTCTGGATCCAAACTTTAGGTATCGTTCTTTACTTTACTTCTATGTGGATTGCAGGTATCACGCAAGGTATGATGTGGCGTGCACATGATGAGTTTGGTAACTTAGCATATTCATTTATGGATACTGTTAATGTTCTTCACCCATACTATGCACTTCGTGGTGTAGGTGGTATACTTTATCTAGCTGGTTTCTTGATGTTTGCTTATAACATTTACAAAACTATGTCTGCTCGTTCTGTTGAAGAGTCAGAATTACAAAATGCTTCGCCTATGGGCGCTTAAGAAAGGGAGGATTATATTATGTTTCATTGGTTAGAAAAACACCCGTTCTTTTTCGCGGTAGGTGTATTCGTTACAATTGCTTTTGCAGGTTTGGTTGAAATTGTTCCAAACTTCGCACAAGCTGCTCGTCCTACAATTGGGACTAAACCTTATACATTGTTACAATTAGCTGGTCGTGGTGTTTACATCAAAAATAGCTGTAACTCTTGTCACTCACAGTTAATTCGTCCATTTAAAGCAGAAACTGACCGTTATGGTCATTACTCGTTAAGTGGTGAATATGCATATGATAGACCATTCCTATGGGGTTCTGAAAGAACTGGTCCAGACCTTCACCGTGTAGGAAACTACCGTACAACACAATGGCATGAAAATCACATGATGAATCCTGCTAAAATTGTTGAAGGTTCTATTATGCCAGCATATCCATGGTTATTTAAAAATAAAGCTGATATAGATACTGCATATGCTGAACAATTAACAGATGCAGAATTTTTTGCAGTGCCATATAATAAGCCGGTACCTTTGAAAAATGGTAAAACTACTATTATTAAAATGGCTAAAAGTGTTGCAAATGCAAATGCTATGGCTCTCAAAGAGGCACAGGCAGTTGTTAAAAACATGCATAATCAAGATGTTAAAGATGCCGTTGCAAGAGGTGAAGTTCCTGAAATTGTAGCCTTAATTGCATATTTAAATAGTCTAAAATAGTGAAGGGATTGTAGTGGACATTAATACATTTTCGGCATATAGTTACTTCTTTTTAATTATATTTTTGGTAGTTGGTTCTTATGCTTATATTTATCATCTTTATAAAAATAGAAAAGATTCCACTGGTGTTGATTATGAACACTACAGTGATATGGCACTAAAGGATGATATAGGTGATGCTCCGGTAAAACCTATGTCAGATGAAAAGAAAAAATAGGAGAGATATATGAATAAGCTTTATCTTTGGGGAATTATCATAGCCGCTGCGATGCTTGGTGCAACTTATGCGACGCTAGGCTATTTGAAAAATGGTCTCAATGGTGATATTGTCAATATGCTTGCGATTGCAGGTGCTGTAGCACTTGTAATTATTACAGTATTTGTTGTAATTAAGTATGTTCGTCAAATGCAGGTTGATCATGCAAGTGGTGATTTGGCAGATGAGTCCTGGGACAACATAGGTGAATATAAAAATCCAGTTCCTTTTGGCTGGGCTATTATGTTTTTAGGTACGATGATTTGGGGTATGTGGTATTTTACAATTGGTTATCCTGTAAATGCTTTCTCACAAATTGGTCAGTACAATGAAGAAGTGAAAACTAAAGATGTGCAATTTGAGAAAAAATATGCGAATATCAAAGGTGAGCAACTTGTAAATATGGGTGAATCAGTTTACCTTGTTGAGTGTGTTGCTTGTCACGGTTTGAATGCTGATGGTAACAATGAAGTTGATGCTGCAGATTTGAATGAAAGAATTTCAGAAAAAAGTGTTAAGTATGCAATTGAGCATGGTTTGACAGGTAAATTAATTGGTACTGAGGCATCTATGCCAGACCGTAGTGGTCTTATGAATGCTAACAATAATTATGCTCCAATCACTGATAAAGAGATTGATGAAGTAGCAAAATATGTTGCTAGTGGAATGAAAGGCAAAGATAGCGCAGGCGCAAAAGTTTTTGCCGGTACTTGTACAATGTGTCATGGTCCAGATGGAAAAGGTATTGCTGGTATGGCTCCAGATATTGCTACATGGAATGAAAAATTAATCGTTAATGTACTAGATTATGGTAAAGTTGGAGCAATTGGTAAAATGCCTGTAATGGACAGACTCAATGCGAAACAAAAAGAAGCTGTTGCAGCATATGTAATGAGCTTAAGTAAAGGAGAATAACATGAATGAAAATAGAAGTGTTTTTGCTCTTGATGGTGTAGTTGGTATGTTGATTGCAACAGTATTGTTGCTATCAATATTAGCATTCTTAACTGTAAATGCTATGGGTGTACAGAGTGCACAGGCGACTAACTATTATAAAATAAAAGATGAAAAATCTATCAAAATGTTTAGTACTGAAAATGCTAAACATGTTGTTACTGTAAAATAAGGAGTAGAGAGATGGAAAAAATTATTTCATGGGGTCTAGTTATTATGGCTGCATATACTCTTTATGCCGTTATAACACCAAATCATCTTTTTATAGGTTAGTATGTCATTGAAAATTCTAATTAGAGGGCTTTTTGCCCTCATTCTTACCCTTGTATTTCAGACACAATTATCTGCAAAATATTTATATAAAGATGAAATTATTCATAAGCCTAAATTAACTCAAGAAGTAAATTTAATAGGTGCCGATCTCTATAAAAAGACGGGTATTGCCCTAAAACTTATTTTCTTAAAAGAGTTACCAAAAAATATGACTATGTACCAGTATGAAAAGCAGCTTTTGACCTCTTTTAAAGAGCCAACTGTAGTGCTGACATTTTCTGAAATGAATTCCATAGTTGATATTGAAACGAATGAAAAGGCTTTATATAAGTATTTTGATAAAAAACAAGTTTTAAGTCCTGTAACATCGTATGTACAGGGGTTTATGATGGCAGCTTTTTATGCCAAAAGTTGGAAAGAATTTAAATCAATGGTAACAACTACTGGCGGTACAATACTTCCTCTTCTTGGTGGAAAAGCTAAAAAAGGCGAAATAACAGATAAATACTCTGCTGCCTTATTTAATGGTTACCTTGATATTGCACAACAAATTGCACATGCAAAGGGTGTAAAGCTTAGTGATGGATATGATGATGATACAAACCAAGAGACACTCTTTTATGTGAAGCTATTTTTCTATGGTTTTGTTTTGTATGCTATCATCATGTATGTTAGAAGACAAATTTATAAAAGAAGGCATAAAAATGAACATTTTAAAAAGTGGTAAACAATGGCCTATTGGTATCGCTTTAGCCATTACAGCTGTTGCTGGATTATGTGTTTGGACTATACGAGTAACCAGTAGCGCAAGTATTCAAGAGAGTGATGCTTATATGACAAGTTATCAGGATGCTGATGCTAGGGCAAACGACATTATAAAAGCAAGAATAGCTTTTGATAAAAAGTACAGACTTAAATATGTTACCCAAAAGCTCAATGAGAATGGTTGCGATGTGAAGTATTCACTGACAACATTAGATGGAAAACCTGTGGTAGCAGCGACAATGCTTTTAGCAATTAGTCGTCCAGAGACACAAATATATGATAAAAAGATTAAAAATCCATCTTTTGAAAATGGACTTTATATCTTTAAAGATGTGAAGTTTCCAAAAGTGGGAGCATGGAATTTGCTACTGAAAGTGAATGTCGGAAAAAATTACTGTTTTTATGATATAAAAACAGATACGAGAATTACACATGACAGAAGCATCAAAGAGGCATCTGCCTACTAGAGTATGGAAAATCAAACCATAGTCCTCCCCTCAGCTCGTGCTATCAGGCATGAGCAACTTCAAGTAAATTCAGAAACACTTTTTTTGCCAAACTATATAACTATGAGTGATTTTATAGCGAAACTCACACTTGTGAAAGATTATAAGTTTTTGGATGAAGATAGCCGTACACTTTTGCTGCTTGAAGCTTCTGATTTTAAAAACTTTACAAATTTACAGATTGAGCGAAACTTTTTTACCTTTACAAAAAACAGTGCGTATATATTTAAGTTTTTTGAGGAGTTGAGTGCTGAACTCTATGATATAAGTAATCTCAGCAGTGCAGATGTTTATGGAGAGTATGAGGAGCATATAGCAATACTAATAGAGCTCTATGGGCGTTATGAAAAACTGTGTAATGAGAAGAAGCTGCTTGAGAGGATTTTTCTGCCAAAACTCTACACCTTTAATAGAGCCTATCTGAAAAACCATAAAAGCATTGAGATAATTCTTGAAGGGTATCTGACAAATTTTGAGTTGGAACTTTTGCAAAAAGCGACACAACAGTGTGAGATTAAAATTCATTTTGATGCCTCACGTTTTAATAAGAAGATGCAAAACAAGCTGCGTGAGCTTGGTTTTGAGATAGAAGAGGGGTATCACTATCTCTTTGTTTTAAATGATAGCTCTGTGGCGGCAAAAGAAAAACTTGTTAGAGATACCAAAATAAGCTGTGAGAGTTTTAGTGAACAGATTTTACAAATTGCTTTTATCAAGCAAAAAGTGTATGAGTTTGTGGAAAAAGGCTATGCAAGCGAAAAGATAGCTGTCATCCTGCCAAATGAGCACTCAGCCTCAAGCATAAGAAGTTTTGATGAGAAGTCCAATCTCAATTTTGCTATGGGTGTGAGCTTTACTGAGAGTGCTATATATAAAAAACTGCGTGCAACGCTTGATTTTATGGATGATGCGACCTGCGAAAACTCAAACAGAGTAGAGCATTACGGCTATGAATACCACCTTCTATTTCAGGAAATTTATAAAAAAAGCATAGATGAAGTGGATTTTGAAGGGCTTATAAAGCTTATAGGCGAAACAATTGCAAACAAGCGAGAGAAGAAAATCTTTGATGAAGAGCTTTATAAATTTATTAAGATTTTACCTTTTTTAGAGCAGATGAATTTTCGTTCGGCATTCAATCTTTTTATGCAACGACTATCCTCACGCAGTATGGATGATGTGCGTGGTGGAAAGATTACGGTGATGGGAGTTTTAGAGACGAGAAGCATAGAGTTTGACGCTGTCATTATCATTGATTTTGATGATAATAGTGTTCCAAAACGCTCTAATAAAGATATGTTTTTAAATACATCTCTGCGTGAGCTTGCCGGACTGCCAACGATGCAAGAGCGAGAAAACCTTCAAAAACATTACTATGAGATGCTTATATCACACTCCAAAGAGGTAGCAATCTCCTATGTGGCTTCGGAACAAAACCGCCCCTCTCGCTTTTTAAAAGAATTAGGTATAAAACCGCAGAGAATTTATGATGAGCATGATTATGCAGGTATCTTATTTCAAAGAAGCAAACCACGAGCACAGCAGCAAAAAGAGATAATAGAAGCCTACAGTTTTAAAAACATAGCACTCTCAAATTCTCGTCTGAAAAGCTATCTGACATGTAAACGAAAATATTATTACACTTATGTGAAGCATATAAAAGAGCATGAAATCCCTCGTGATATGCCCCAAGAGCATGCAATTGGTACAGACATCCATAAAGCACTTGAGCGACTCTACAGAAAAAGAGATTTTTATGAAGATGTGAGAGAGCTGCAGAGGGATTTAGAGAGAGAGCTTGACAAGGTGACAGGAGCGAGTGAGTTGGAGCGTTATCTCATCGCTATACAGAAAAAGCGTCTTAGAAGTTTTTGTGCTAATGAGATGGAACGCTTTGAAGCAGGTTGGCGGGTGAAGTATGTTGAGAAGAGTTTTGAAGCGCCATATGCGGGGATGACACTGCAGGGGCAGATTGACAGGATTGACACAAATGAGAACCTTGTAGATGTTCTGGATTATAAAACAGGTTCTTATACGCTTAACAATAAAAATAATTTTACAGAGGCAAAAGATTTTCAGCTTGAGTTTTACTCTATCTTAGCAGGTGGCATTGGGAATGTAAACAGTTGTAGCTTTTATGACCTTAAAGAGGGAAAAACTGTGCAGGAGCTCTTTTTGGAAGAAAAACTTGCAATTCTCAAAGCACATATACAAGATCTTTTGGCAGTAGAAGAGTTGAATTTTGAGCTTACTGAAGACACCAAAGCATGCGAGTACTGTGAATATAAAATAATTTGTAATAGAGCCTGAAATTTGGATAGAATAAAACTATGAAATTACTTCTTATATTTTTGATGAGTATCAATATTTTGCAAGCTTTTGAGTTACTAAGAAAGTATGATGCCTCAGTGGGATTGTATGGAAAAATTGGTCATGGTGAGGTGCGAGAAAAACATGAAAAAAATAGATACACGATTAATTTTACTGCGAAACCAACCTCTTTTATAGCAGATTTGTCAGGAATCATTTGTATTGAGTACAAAAGTATAGGAAAAATCAACAAAAAAGGCGTTTTTATGCCTGACAGATTTATAACAGTTATAACTGAACCTGACAGAAAAAAGAAGACTGTTTATATTTATGACCATCTGAAAAAATCAATAGTAAAAAAAACGCATATAGAAAAAAAAGTTGAAGATGCAACAATTGATTCACTGCTCTTTGATGCAGCGAAAAAGCCAAAGACTAAGGATATAGAGAAAATAACAACAATACAATATGTGCCAAATGATTACCTTACATTGATAAAAAATGCAAGATTTTTAAAGAAGGGGAATGTTCAATATCTCGATCAAAACCGTACAGATTCTTTAAATATTTTAGGCATAAGTGGAGAAAATTACAAAGTAAAAATCAAAACCAAAGAAAAACAATATTTTTTAGAACTGCAGAATGATCTGTATGGTTTGAAAAAAGCAAAAACTTTGAAATCTTTAGAGTTTGGAGATGCTGATTTAAAAGCAATTCAAATGAATATTGAATTTGAGTAAAGTAAGATAAATGTTTGTACGAAATTTAGCCTATGAAGCGAGTGCCGGAAGCGGGAAGACCTTTATGCTTGTTGTACGTTATCTCTCTCTGCTCTTTAAAGGAGCTGATGCTTCAAAAATCTTGGCACTGACCTTTACAAACAAAGCGGCTTCTGAGATGAATGAACGCATAGTAGAGACTTTGGAACATCTTGAATCCAGAGGGGAATTGGATGAGATAATTAAAGAGTGTGGGCTTGCAAGAGAGGAGATTCTTGCACGAAGAGGCAAAATCTTGGCAGAGTTTTTATCTGCCAATGCAAAGATTATGACAATAGACAGTTTTTTTACGCAGATACTTCGCAAGTTTTCACTCTATGCCTCTTTAATGCCGGATTTTACTACATTTGCTTCACAGCATGAAATGAAACTGCTCTCACGATTTTTAAAAGAGGTGAGTGTTGCAGGGAAAAAAGAGCTGTTGGTTACGCTTGCTTTGGAGTCAAAAAAGCGTGTCGGTGATATCTTTGCCCTTTTAGATGCATTTTATGAAAAAGAAGAGGAGCTGCGCAACATCCATTTTACAAAATCTTCTCTCACGCAGTATGAATCACAAGCCCTTGAAGCACTCACGCAGCTGAAAAATATTGTCTCAAACTGTAAGGGTGCTTCGGCATCGTTGCAAAAAGCTGTAGTGGCAGAGAGTTTTGAAGAGCTCAGATCCAAAAGCTGGGTAGGCAAAGAGAGTCTGGAGTACTGGGTATTTAAAAAGTGTTACACAGCGGAGATGGACTCTGCACTTTTTCAGATTCAAGAGGCAGTGCGTGCGTATAACCGTGCAAAAGAGCAGAACTTTTTTTATGGGCTGCGTGAGCTTGTAGATATTTATAAAAAAGCAAAAAAAGCACTCTATAAAGAGGAGAGTGAACTCGGATTTTCTGATGTCACGCAGCTAGTCCATACAATTTTACATCGTCTTGATGACAGTGAGTTTCTCTACTTTCGACTTGATGCGACGATTGAGCATATGTTGCTTGATGAGTTTCAAGACACAAGCATCATCCAGTATAAAATTTTACAACCCTTGATACGTGAGATAGTCTCAGGAGAGGGTGTCTTTGAAGAGGGAAGCTTTTTTTTTGTAGGCGATGTCAAGCAATCCATCTACCGTTTTCGCGGAGGTGTCTCAGCGCTTTTTAGTGAAGTGGCACGCCAGAACCATACAGAGGTCAAGAAGCTGCTGACAAACTACCGTTCACAAAAAGAGATCATAGAGTTTGTAAATCGTGTTTTCGCAGAAAAAATCACAAACTACTCTGCACAGCTGACCCGCAAAGAGGCTGATGGCGGTTATGTGGAAGTGCAGGAGAATGATGAGCTTTTAGAAGCAACACTCACGCAGGTTGAACGTCTTATATCTTTGGGTGCAGAGCTTAATGACATAGCAGTTTTATGTGCCACAAACGGGGACGGGGAGGCAATTAAAAACCTTCTGCAGAGCCAAAAGATAGAAGTGGTCACAGAGACAACGACAAAGCTTATAAATCAGCGCAGTGTGCAGGCAGTTTTGGAGTATTTGAAATATCTTTATTTTAAAGAGGATATCTACAGAGAAAACTTTTTTGCCCTCATTGGTCGAGAGAATCAGGTAATACCACAGATAGATATGAAACAAGTGCGGCTTTTTGATATTATTAAGCGCTGTATCAGCAGATATGCGCTTTTTAGTGATGATTTTCACCTTATTCGTTTTTTAGATGCTGTGAAAAATTATGCAGACATAGATGCACTCATTTTTGAGTATGAACGGCTTGATGTGAGCGCGGCTGCCTCTGATTTGAGTGGTGTACGCGTTCTTACGGTGCATAAATCAAAAGGTTTGGAGTATAAGCATGTCATAGTGATGGACAGACTTAAAAAAGCTCCTGCGGCACGAGACAGCATCATTTATGAGTATGCAGGCATAGAGTTACAAAATATCTACTTACGGACAGCAGGGCGCGATGCGATAGACCCTGCGTATGCAAATGCTTTAGAGAAGGAAAAAGTTCTGGTGCGTGAGGACAGTCTCAATGCGCTTTACGTTGCTTTTACACGTGCCAAAGAGAATCTGTTTGTCATCAAAAAAAGTGAAAAATCGAGTTTTGATTTGTTGGAGTTGGAGCTAGGGAATTTTGGAGTCCTGAGAGTAAGCCAAAAAGAGCACAAAGAGGTGCAAAAAACTGCGAAACTGGAGTATAAAGATCTCTACTATGGAACACAAAGTGATCTTTTGGCTTTAGAGAGTGAAGGCGAAGAAGATTTAAGTGCTATTAATTTCGGTTTGGCTCTGCACTATATGCTAGAGATGATGCATGATGTCACTCCTGAAGCCATAGCAGATGCTAAAGATATGCTGCTGAACAAATACGGATTTTTACTTGAGCCTCACGAAGTAGAAGATATTTGCAAACGGGTAGAAAAACTTTTGGCAGATAGAAAGTTTTTAGATCTAATCGCAGCAGGAACACTCTATAAAGAAAAAGCACTGCGGTATAAAAACAATCTTCGCTATCTTGATCTGCTTGTTGAGGTTGATGAGGGAAAATGGCATGTGATTGATTATAAAAGTTCGTTGAACTACTCGGAGCATCACTTAAAACAGGTCAGATACTATGTAAAAGCCGTTCAAGAGATAACAGGTGGGGAAGTTGAGGGTTATATCTGCTATATTTTACAAGACGAGGTTAAGATAGTTCAGGTTTAGGCTCTGCTATTTCATACCCTTGCACAAAATCAACTCCCATCTCTTTGACATAATCATACACCTCTTTTGAGCAGACAAACTCAGCAACGACAGGAATCTCTTTTTGATGTGCATAGTCGAGAATTGTTTTTGCAGTGATTTGTGAGTTTCTGTCTTTTGCAATATTTTTGATAAACTGCCCGTCTATTTTTATAAAATTTATAGGCAGGTTGTTCAGCTGTGCAAAGTTGGAACAGTCTGCTCCAAAATCATCAATGGCGAGTTTGAAGCCATCTTCATGCAAAACATTGAGAACATCCTGTATGTTTCTATTCCTCGCAATACTGTTGTTTTCCAAAATTTCAAATACTATTCGATTTGGCGCAACCTTATATTGTTTCATAATTTTATGAATAGATTGAACAAATTTAGGATGTTTCAGGTCGTATTCACTTATATTAACACTAAAAATGTAAGAAGTGTCTTGTGCTTTTTTACAGGCTTCACTCAACATTATTTTAAATATTTCAAACATTTGTCCACTGTACAGGGCGGCATCTAAAAAATGAAAAGGAGAGTAGATTTTCTCATCATATTCTAAACGTACAAGTGTTTCATACTTTTCTATTTTTCCGGTTTTAAGATTTTGTATTGGCTGAAAGTATGCAACTATTTTGTTGTGTGTAATAGCCTCCCGAATTCGACCTGTCCATATAGAATTTGAGTGAACCGTTCGAACTATTTGTAAATCATCACTATATTGCCTAGCATTGTTTTTACCATAAAGTCTTGCCTCTTTAAGTGCAAATTCTGCTTTTTGGATGATGTTACCCCGTTCGTCCAAAACAGCTCCAAGTGTCGCACTCAAGTGAAGCTTTATTCCTTTGACATCAAAATCATGTTTGTATATATCTTCTTTAATTATCGATATACTCTGTTCTTGCGTATTATTTGTATCTGATTGCAGGCAAAATAGAGCAAATTTATCTGCTTCAAGATGAAATATCTCTGCATATTTGGAATATTTTTCAACGAGGAATTTGGCAAAAGATTTTAAAACTTCATCACCAAATTCAAAACCGTTATGGTTGTTTATAAGACTGAAATCATCAATATTGATAAGTATAAGTGATTTCCCTCCAATTGTGTCAAGATTGTCGTTGAGTTTCATTCTGTTTGGCAAAGAGGTGATTTCATTCGTTGTCATTTTTTTATAGATTTCATTTCTTTTGTCTTGCAGATCTTTAAATTGCTGATACTGTTTAATAGCTGTGCGAATAGTTATAAAAAGTCTTTGGGATTCTAAGCATCTTCTGTCTTTATAGTCATTAATGTCATAATGGTCTAGAATGTCAATCGCTGGAATCGGTGAGTTGTCACTGTTGATAATGACAATTCTCATAGAAGTGTTGTAGAGTGTACCTCGTATATAATTTACTAACTCTAACCCTGCATCAGGTGTTTGCATGGCAATATCAATAAAGGCAATGGCAATATCTGAATTCTCTTCTATAAGTTTTTTTGCTTCTTGTGCATTGTAAGCATGAAGCATCTTTACTTTTTTGTTATTGATGAAAATTTCATCAAAACTTTTCTCTACGATGTCATGAAGATGAGCGTTGTCATCAACAAGTAATATTTCCCAGAATTTAGGCGACAATTTTTTTCCTTAATATTAAAAACTATTATATACTAAAATCATAGCACTTAAAATATTAAAGAATAATAAAACACACAAGGGGGGGGATTATGTTAAAATTGGGTTAAAGGCTTTAGTGCTGACATGCACGATATTACCGATTTTAAGATTTTTTGCTTCCTCAGAACCTACAACTACTTCAACGAGTTGCTGTCCGATGGCGACAATGGCGATGAAGATGACATCAACCTTTTTTATCTCCAAAAGTTCCCCTTCAAAAGAAAATTTTTGACTTCCCTGTTTTTTGAGCAGTACATCGGTAGGTTTGCCGTCATTCACAACTGCACCATTTTCCAGTACGATGACACGTGAAGCTAAGCGGTAGATTTCACTCGGGTCATGGGAGACCATAATTGTCGTTGTTTGAAACTCTTTATGGAGTGTGAGCAGTTCATTTTGAAGTTTGGTGCGAATAGCGCTGTCAAGTGCAGAGAGTGGTTCGTCAAGCAGGAGTATTTTGGGGCGTTTCATCAGTGCCCTACAGATGCTGACACGCTGTTTCTGCCCGCCACTGAGGGCATGAGGATATCTGTTCTTGAGCTCTGTGAGTTCCGTGAGTTCTAAAAGATGTGCAGCAAGTTCTTTGTCATTGGCTGCATAGAGAAGATTTTGTTCGATGGTCATATTCTCAAAGAGGGCATAATCTTGAAAAACGAAACCTATTTCTCTTTTTTGTACAGCAAGAGATGTTTTTTTGTTGAGCCACTCTTTTGTTGCAACTGTTATGCGACCTTCAGCCGCTTCAAGACCGGCTAAAATACGCAGCAGAGTTGTTTTACCGCTTCCACTTTTACCGCTGAGAGCGACGAACTCTCCTTTTTTTATATTGAGATTGACTGCAAGCTGCATATCTCCGGTAGCACCGTGGAGTTCTTTTTGGATGGCAATGTTAATCATAATCCGAACCTTCTCGTCTGGTGGGCATTAAAGAGGTAAACACTCAGCAGCACAGAAAAGGAGATAACAAGTAAAATAGCAGAGTAGATATGTGCACTTTCATAGTCCATAACTTCAACCATCTCATAGATTGCCACTGAAGCCACTTTTGTCTCTCCTGGAATGCTGCCTCCTACCATCAGTACAACACCAAATTCGCCGACTGTGTGGGCAAAAGTGATGATGACAGCGGTAATGAGGGCTGGTTTCATATTTGGCAGGGCTACTTTAAAGAGGGTTGTCAGCTGGCTTTTTCCTGCGATGTAGCTCGCTTCGAGCATGCTTTTATTGAGACTTTCAAAGCCATTTTGCAGAGGTTGGACCATAAAAGGCAGGGAGTAAAAACAGCTTGCAACGACTAAACCTGTAAAGGAAAAGACGAGCTTTACCCCAAAAGTATCTTCAAAGAAAGCACCTACGGGTGAGTTGTACGAGAGTGCCCAGAGCAGATAAAAACCCAAAACAGAAGGTGGCAGAACGATAGGCAGAGCAGTAAGTGCTTCTAAAAAAGGCTTTGCACGTGACTTTGTCTGAGAAAGATACCATGCAAGCGGCAGAGCAATACAAAAGAGTATAAGTGCCGTGAGCGATGCAAGCTTAAAAGAGAGGACAAAAGGCTCAAAATTCATGAAAGTACCTCGGTGATGGAGAGGTCACTTGACTTAATGAGCGCTGTGACAGACTCTCCCTCTTGCAAGTTCATTCTTTTTGCAGAATCAGCTGTGATGATGGACTCTAAAGTATTCTCTTCAAAAACAAGGGTGAGGGAGCAGAGGAGCTCCCCTTTTTCTATGTCTTTTATAGTAACATGCAGTTGGTTACTGAAACTGAGCATAGTGTCACTGTTTTTGGCAATGGCAATGTTTGTAGCTTTACATGTGAGCATGACACTGCTGCCATTTTGCACTTTCTCAGGCAGCTCAAGAGCCATCATTTTTAAGCTCTGCGCAGCTGTACTAAAAGAGACCAGCGTGAGGTTTTGTACACTTTGTATCTCTAAAACAGTTGCAGGTATTTTATTCATGAGACATTGTATCCATATTTTTTAAATATCGCTTTTGCCTCTTTGCTTAAGATGAAATCATAAAAATGTTTGGCATCGGTACTCTCTTTGGCATGTTTTAAAATGACAATTCCCTGAGCAATGGGGGTGTAGAGCTTTGCATTGACTTCTGTCCAGTTTCTTCCCTTTTTAAAACGTGTCATTTTTGAAGAGTACAGAGCAGATTTTGCAATGAAACCGATGTCCGCCGCTGTCACTGCATAGGTAACAGTCTGTGCAATAGACTCACCGTAGATAAATTTACTTTTTACTTTTTTGTAAAGCTTTGCATTTTTGAGGGCTCCTATACTTGCTTTACCGTAAGGGGCAATTTTTGGGTTGGCAATGGCAATACGACGGATATTTTTGTCTAAAACAAGCGCTATTCCTTTTGTAAAATCCCTAGGTCGCAAAGAGAGTATAGCAAGAGAGCCTTTTGCATAAATTTTTGGCTGCGTGAGGGCGAGTTTTTGTTTGTAAAGTGCATTAGGATAGAGCATATTGGCAGACATGAAAATGTCATAAGGTGCACCATGGTTTATTTGTGCTGTCAGTTTTCCACTGCCGCCAAGGGTAATCTCTACTCTTGTGTCAGGGTACTTTTTATGAAAGGCAGCTTTAAGATCACCGATGGCATAGCTTACATTGGCTGCAAGTGCGACATTTATACTTTTTGCATAAAGAGAAAAACTAAGAAGTAAGAGGAGTGCTATAATTTTTTTCATATTTTTTTCCTAAAAGATGTAATTAAATTCTAAACGGCTGTCAAGTCCGTCACTATTAACTTTTTTTGTATCTTGATATCCTAGACGAAGTCTCCATTGAAGATTTTGCAGTGGGTTTTGTACAAAGCCTATGTAGTAATAATTTTCATCAAAATATCCTTTGTTCTCATCGGCATCTGTATGTAAAATAGAAGCCTGAATAAAAGTGTTTTTGTAAATCCCTGTTTTGTTTGCATTTCTTACAAGCTCAATGCGGTAACTTTTTGTATTTGCCTGCCAATTGTATCTTGCCATAGAACGAGTGTAACCAGCCGTTGGAAACCCTCGCCACGGAGTGATAAGGTCAGCTTCATCAAATACTTTTGAATAGGCAAGATTTAATTTGTAATTGTTCATTTTAAAAACTAATCTCGCTGCAATCATTTGTGAGTCAAGAGAATTTGGATTTTTGTAACCTGCAAGAGAAGCTGCACTTGCATTATACGCTGCTCCGCCTATTTCTCCGGCTTTGTCATCTATTTGTTTTATGTAGCGTAGTCCTGGCGTAAGTGTAAAGCTCTTAAATATTATTTTATAGTTTAATTCGCTCATAACTTCACTTAGAAGCTTAGGCACATAGTAAAAAGAAAGATCTGTTTTGAGATTTTTAACAGAAGTGTTATGCAAATCTCCTGTTATAAGCGGAGCATCTGTGGAAACACCGGCTGCTTTTAAAGCTGTATATGTCAAACCTTTATGCATAGCCGAGTCATCATTTTCGCTCCACTCGGGACGCAGTGAAGAGGTGGAATTTGCATCGCCGTACATAAGAACAGAGTGTGCTGCCGTATGGTCACGCAGTTTTTGTTTTGCCAGATATGCCAGTTTTATTTTTGTAGATGGCAGTGAAGCATTGTTTAAAACAACACCGTCAAAGGTGTTTGGTATCATCTTTGTATCATTGCTTTTTGTATAAAAGGTCTCAACAAGCTGACGACCTAGAGTGATTTTTGTATGCTTTATGCCGGTATAATCTATGTAAGCCTGTCCAAGCACAGCCATATCTTTACTACCGGTATTTACAAAATCAAATCTGCTGAGGAGATCTTTTCCTTTGCCTAAAGCAGTAACCGGATACTTTGAGTCATTAAAAAAAGCATGGGAGTAGTAGAGTCCAGCCCCAAAAGAAACATCATTAAATCTTGCACTTTTGTAAATAAGTGAACCTCCCAGCCCACTGATAAGATAATCCTTATGTGTTGCACTCTCTTTTTCCCAGCTATATGAAAAAGTATTTGAGCGAATACGACCAAAAAACTGACCATTTGAAAACATTTGTGAAAACTTATCAACACTTTTTTGTTTTTCATACACAAGTTGATTATTTGTTTTTATTGTCATTTTAGGAGTATTAGCCATCAGAAGAGGGGTAAGTAAGCTAAGAGCAATAGATACTAAAGAATATTTGCGATACATTATTTTTTCTCCGTAGAAGTTTGTTATACCGTAGTATAATAAAATATATAACGAAATATTCAAAAGTATCGTTATATTTTAAAATATATAACGATACGTTACAATTTGTAAACTTAAAGAGCCAATATTGCATTTGATGGTTTAAAAGAGATCCAGGCAGTGTCACCTTCTTGTAACGACAGGTCTTCAAAGGATTTTAAACTTAAAGAGGCTATTAAAGTATTTCCACCGGACGTAAGCAGATCAATTTCTGCATTGTGTGTATCTGTTGTGATATTTGTAAGTGTGCAAGGTATATTGTTATTGCAATTTTCTTTAGATTTGTTTGATACTTCAATCCATGATGATTTTAATAAAACAAAAAGCGTTGTTGTATTTGTAATCTGCATCTCATCCAAACTATGGCGGGTTATAAAAACTTCTACTTCTTCTCCTCCTGATAGGCTTAGCATAATATTTGCGCCTAGTTGTGTCATAGTTATTTTTTTTACACTTCCCAAAAGCTGATTTCTTGCACTTGTTCGAAAGGTCATTCTTTTTGAAATTTTTTCTAGAGAATCTATATCATCACCGATACTCTCGATAAAACTCAAAAAATGTTTCTGCATCTTCTCAAGTTTTTTATATAATGCAATAGTAGTATGTCCCTGCTCGGTAAGAACTGTGCCACCACCTCCTTTTCCACCACTTTCCCGTTTTACTATTGGAGTTTCAGATAAATTATTCATTTCGTTTATAGCATCCCAAGCTGCCTTATAGCTCATTTTCATAGCTTTTGCGGCTGCACTAATAGAACCATGCTCGTCTATTTTTTCTAGGAGTTCAATGCGACCTTTACCAAAAAAACCATGCTTGTCATTTTCAAACCATATATTACTTTTTATATTCATGTTATACTTTTAACCTCTATTAGGATGCATGCCTCATATTCTAACATAAAGTCGTATATAAAGGGTGATAAAACCTTATAAGTGACTTAAATTCAGCTATTTATAAGTTTATGCAGATATACTTTCGCCACTTAAACAGATTTCTGTTAAATAAAAATTCCTAAAGAAAGGTTCAAGAATGAAATTTACTAAAATTGCAACTCCTGAACAAATTGATCAAAAATGGGTTTTGATTGATGCTGAAGGTAAAACTTTTGGTCGTATGATCACGGAAGTAGCTACTATACTTCGTGGTAAGAACAAAGCATGTTTTACTCCTAACATTGACTGTGGTGACTATGTAGTTATCATTAATGCTGCTAAAGCAAAATTTAACGGTCTTGGAAAAATAGCTAACAAAGAGTATTTTTCACACTCTGGTTACTTCGGTAGCACAAAAAGCGTTAAAATGACTGAGCTTTTAGAGAAAAATCCTGAGAAACTATACAAATTAGCGACTCGCGGTATGCTTCCTAAAACTAAGCTTGGTGCAAAAATGCTTAAAAAATTAAAAATTTATGCAGGTGCTGAACATCCTCACACTGCACAAATTGCTAAGTAAGGATTAACATGGCAAATAAAATTTATGCAACAGGTCGTCGTAA
>Ga0256829_1001641_pt1 | contig 17986 bp, 21 predicted proteins | sample 131447metaG_FD_185979 | JGI IMG/M metagenome (GOLD analysis project Ga0256829, IMG submission 185979) | Hydrothermal vent microbial communities from Lau Basin, Pacific Ocean - 131-447 | ecosystem: Environmental > Aquatic > Marine > Hydrothermal vents | place: Pacific Ocean: Lau Basin | collected...
CGTCATTATAAAGAGACCGTTAAGCAGTTCTCCAGCCTGCGCCAATTGGTGCAACGGGATGCTGGGGAGAAGATCGACTACGACGATTATGCCGACCAGGTGAAAAAGCTGCTGGATAAGCACGTGGTGGGTGTCGCGGTGAAGGAGCCCGGTGGTGTCTATGAAGTGGGCAAGATGGGGCAGTCGCAACCGCCAGAGAATTGGGGGGATGAGAAGACTCGCAACGAGACGGATATCATCAAAACCCGCGTCACAAAAGCAATTGAGCAGGAGTTACAGGATGACCCTTATGCTCAGGAGGCTTTTTCTAAGTTATTGCGCCAGGCCATTGAAGAGGCTGAGCAGCTGTTTGACCATCCGCTGAAACAGTACCTGTTATTCCGTGAGTTTGAAGAGCAGGTGCAGGAGAGGCGACTGCGCGACATCCCTGATGTCTTTGCGGGTAATCGCCATGCTCAGGCTTACTTTGGTGTGTTTAAAAAGGTATTGCCAGAGGCGCTCACGCCTGCATTGGTCAGTGGGCACACACAGCTCCAGGATAAATGGATAAAGCTGGCTTTTGACATTGATCAGGCGGTCGAAACCTCGGTTGCGGAGAACTTCATCAATCCCCAGAACATTGAAGCGGATATTCGAAAAAAGCTGCTACCCCGTATATTCCAGGAGTGCAAAGCAACGGGAGGAGGAATGGATCAGGCCAAGAAAGCGGTTGAAATGATTGTGCAGATCACCCGCGTTGGTTTGAGAGCTGTTCAGTCCTGATGAAAATAAGCCACCGGAATGTCCCCATCGCCTCTGCGCGCCAATTAATGACTTTTCGCTACGGTGAAGAGTGTATCCCTTTTGAGCATGTTCAGCGCCCGAGGGCTCAAGGCAAAGTTCTGATTAAGGTGCACCCTGACTGTCGGGTTGTGGTGTCGGCACCAGAAGGTGCAGGCAGAGATGCCATTTTGGTGGCAGTGAAGAAGCGTGGTCGTTGGATCTATGAACAGCTGCGGGATTTCCGCAAGCAGCGTGAGCATGCTATCCCCCGCCAGTACATTAGCGGAGAGAGCCATTACTATTTGGGGAAACAGTATCTTCTGAAGGTCGTTGAAGCCCCTGCGGAGGTGCAGGGTGTCAAAATGCTCAGAGGTAAGCTGGAAGTGTCGGTGCGCAGCAAGAACCCCCTCAAAGTCAAAGAGTTGCTGACGGACTGGTACAAAACTCGTGCAAAAGAAGTTTTCTCCAAGCGTTTGGATGCAGTGTTGGAGCAAGCGCTATGGGTCACTGAGCGCCCCCCGTTGCGCATCCTGACCATGCAAACTCAATGGGGAAGCTGTTCACCCAATGGACGTATTACATTGAACCCTCATTTGGTAAAAGCCCCCCGTGAGTGTATTGACTATGTGATCTTGCATGAGCTCTGTCACATTGCGGAACACAACCACAGCGAGCGATTCTATCGCTTGATGTCTCAGGTCATGCCGGGTTGGGAAAAGACCAAAATCAAGCTGGATGATATGGCCTGCAAAATTCTTTTGTAAGGGAGGTCGAATGTAATTTGGCGGCTTCCGATAGGTCCCGGATGGATTGGCTTTTAAATTACTGGGTAAAACAGACAAATCTATCCACGGTAATATCTAGTGTAACTTTTCAAAACTTACACTAGATTGCGTAAGAATCCCAAAAATTACACTATATTAAGGGAAGGGGTGGTTTTCTTACTTTTTAGAGTCTGCAATAGGACAAGAAGAAGTAAAGACTAAAAAATTACACTATATTAAGAGAACGCTCACTTTTCTTACTTTTCATTGTTCGTGCTGACGACAATATCAAATCGTTACTGTCCACGCGACTAAATAACCGTTTCAGACATTCTTTCGACTATCAGAAAACTGTGCCGGCCACCTGGCGTAAATCTCAGGGTTTTTAAAAGGCCCGCTATTGATCATGCCTGTTCTTAAAGCCTCGTTGGAATTCAATGGGTGCCAATGGCTATGGGCGCTTGCTCGGGAGCTTACAGAATGGCATGGGGAAGTGGGCAGAGGGCACTACAGGGGCCTGGCGAGGATATCGATACCGCGCTTGGGATCAACTCCTAAAGCTTGGCAGTAGATAGTGTACTCATAAACGTCGAGTCGACGCTCCATGGTTTCGACTTTTTGCACAAACGAATGGGGCTTTCCGAGGGTCTCTGCCAGCTCACGCATGGTTAAACCTTGATCAGTCCTGGCCTGTTTTAGCCAGCTGATCAAAGCGGAATATCTTGGCGAAGCGATCGATTTTTGCATTGTACCGATTGTGGGTACAATGCTGTTTGTACCCAAAAAAGGTACGCTCCAATATGAGAGAGCAGGGAATCGATTTTATGGATAAAGCCTTACTTCTAATTGCATTCGCAGTGACATGCTTTGCCGGGTGTTCTGCGGCTCCTATCGCCAACGACCAACAACTATCACCGGCGCTGAATATTGCCAGAGCTGCGGGTTTCGATGATGGCCTGAGAGATGTCGAGATTCCCGAGGATGCTCATTCAGACCTAAGGAGTAGCGCCGCTTACGGTGCAGCATTCGCTATATCGGGTTACTACACTCCCTCCCCCGGTCTGACCCGTTCCGGTACTGCAGGGTTGAATTTGGCGGGATGGCTGTTAGAGCCAGACAAGCCATCAGGGAAAAGCCTCGTTGTTGCATGGCAGCCGACAGAAGGCCGGGTAGCAGAGGTTGCCAGAGCCGAGTTTGTAGATGCCTTTACAGAAGCTGCCCAGGAGGCTGCAAGGGCATTTGGCATGGAAACTTGGGTGAAGAAGCACGCTGACGCTACGGGTGCCTACCTGTTCGTTACTAGTGGCAATGACGAATATTGCCAAGGTGTAGAGTATTGCTTGCTGTTTGGCTTCAGGTTGGATGACCCAAGGTACGAGACCAGCGCGCCCGAAGTAGCAGCAATTATCGGCGATGCATTCTTTTACAGCCCCTACGACAAGAGCGTATTCACATTTAACAAACAGTTCATGGGCTTCAGTGAGCTGGCATTCTTGCAGGAAATAAGTAGGCATTTGCCAACTTGGTGTTATTTCTATGCGCCGCCCAAGAAGTTAAAGATGAACGGCGAGGACGCACTGGAAGCCCCGGTAGTGGTTAGTGATGGCGAGGCACTATTCTTCGTTAAGCAGGAGGCTAGACCATGAACCGTATGAAAAGTGGGCTTCTTTCGCTGATAGTCAGTGCCCTGCTGTATGGGGCGAGCTGTGAGGCCCTAGATCTTTCCCTGTGGGGCGTTGTGCTTTTTCTGGCGGTAGGAGTGCCTGTTCAGTGGCTTTTGTCCACAGGCCGAATCTGGGGCTTTTGGGGCGTGTGCGTGACGGGCTTCCTGGCAGGAGCTTTGTCTCCGTTTTTGACGGTGTTGATTCTTGCCCCGTGTGTTTTGTTGGGGCTAACGACTGGTGTCCTGGCCACACTGGGCTGGCTAAAAGCTGCTATGGAGCCCGACGAATGCGCTTCGGAAGCTTTACCTGTGCAATTCCCCCAGCCAGATCTTAGGGAGCAAGGGCAACTGCGGGCTGGGGAATCTGTCTCACCATTTCCCTGGGACCCGAAGAGCCCCCACTATCAGGTTATCAACGACCCGAAGCTCAACCTGATTTCGGGTAATATCTATAACACGGACGATTAGCTCGTATGGTTGGGGGGCTCTTTATCGGGCCCCTTACCCGTCAAAAGGCCGTCCGCCGTTGATTCTTCTGCTTTTGCTCTATCTTTGGCTCCTGGATATAACCAGACTGCGAGCAGCAGAGAGATAGCCACTAGAGTGGCCAGCATCCAATAAAGCACCATAAGACAGGCCTCCTGTTTACACAGATGAAACGTAATCCATGATCATTTGATTTATCACGAAGGTGATGGAAGTGTCATTCTGTATCACCTTCAGCTGCAGCTTCTTGTAGACATCTGCCGGAACGTCACAGTTCAGCCGTTTAGTTTCGAATCGCGCCAAGTTGCTTTTGGCGATAAGCAACTCTCGGCTATCGCCGTCTCTGGCAGTTTTATGTTGTACGGCATCAGTCAGCTTAGCCATAAAAATATCTCCTCAACGATAGTTTCAATTTCTTCGATAGCTTTGGCATCCGGGGTGTCAAAGACACTTTGGCCCGAGGTGGCACTAGAGGCATAGGAAACTCGCTGCGTGGTGTGACTTTGAAATACATCGGTTGAGTAATGGCTCAATGCCTCAGTCACTTCTTTGCTCAGACGTGTACCCTGGATAGCCCGGCTAACAATAAACGCAGAGCGTAATGTTTCACCGACGAGCTCTTTGCGAGCGTTGATGAGCTCAACAAGATCTGCCGTCGCCCAGATGTCATATGGCGATGGTTGAACTGGAATCAGTATTCGATCTGATGAGCGAATAGTGGCAGCAGCCAATTCCTTCAATTGTGGGGCGCCATCAATGACCACAAGGTCGTAACCCCGGCTTAGGCTGGGCAGGCCCTTTAGCAGCGTAGGCCTGTCGAGCGCAATCAGCGGTAAATCTCCTTCAGGGTTTGCGGCACGCCAGTCTCGGGCGCTACCCTGCGGATCGCTGTCAATCAGAAGTACCTTTGCCCCATTTTTAACCATACCGACAGCGAGATTGGTGGCGAGAGTGGTTTTCCCCACCCCCCCTTTCTGATTTAGAACTGAGATGACCATACTCATGCTTGTGGCTCCCTGAGGTGATGCCAAAGCCGACCAAGCTCCTCAAACTGCTGGTTACCGTTATGGATGACATCATGCGGTTCTCTCATCAGTTGGGCTCTGGCCAGCATACTAATCACGGCATGGTCAAAGTAGGATGAATCCAGGCTGCAACATATGTGTGCCAGGTCCGCCTTCCACAGATCACCGTTGTACAAGCTCAATAAGACTTGCGCCGCAGGCGAAGCTCCACCGCTATCGGTCCTCGCTAGCCCCAGCAACGTTTCCACTGAGTGCTCGTATTGTTGAAGTGTTATTGGAGGGAAGGTCCCTGTGTTTTGCTCACATATTTGCTGTTTAGTCTTCATGGCTGTTCAAGCCCTCAGTTAATGGAATGGGTAATTACTCAATACTCAACGAACACTGTCCGCGAAGCGGCCAGCCCCTGGCTGGCGCAGTCTTTCCCCTAGATCCCCGTAGCTTTGCCACGGCTCTCCAGGTGAAAAGCTGTGCCCATGGGCATAACAGCCAGCTGGTACTGTCACCGGAGCCAGGTATGTCTCGTAGTACAGGCAGTGACCGATCCGGCTGTACCGGAGCCCTGCGCTCTTCCTGGCTCTATTCGATGGCTCCACGCTCCAGCAACCCTTGAGATCCCAACCCCAATGGCATAATCCCGCGTGACCCCCTGAGCATCCTCTGTACTGGCCACAGGCAGCAGCGATCGCCACTGCAAGGGCTGCCTGGTTGTTACACCAGGAGGGGCGAATACAGCGGCAAGCCCAGCGAGGCATCCCCCAAGTCCCATGGCGCGACCCATTTCTAATCAGGGGTGGACGTACAAACCTGCCGCTCACTCGTCCAAATCCACCGAAAAGGAGTTTTTTTGGGCGAGCGGGACCCCTGAGGGTGTTGCGAATTTTTTCACCAGGGCTACAATGACCCTGTAAAAGAAATTCACTCACTCAGTGAGTCTGAGCCCCACCTGCTGATCCCGTCGCCAAACAGTCTCAGCTTGTGGGGTTTTTCTTTATGCGGCTTTCCGAAAAAACCTGAAGAAATGGGTTAAAAAGACGAAAAAAGCCGCAAAATTTGCGGCCTTTTCGGAAGAGATGGTTGTTGTAACCTATTGAAATGAAAGGAAATCTCAGTGCTAGCAACTGAGATTGAAAATCCCCGTGTCGGTGGTTCGATTCCGCCTCCGGGCACCATACAAAAGCCTCACCCATTGGGTGGGGCTTTTTTTGCCTAATACATGTTGCTTTGGTTATGAGGCCAAGCCAGCCAGTCTCTTCTGAATAAACGTCTCACCCATTCCTTTGGCTCGTTCTGCGGCGTTTTTATCACCCAGTACGTAGGCGTACACAATCGCTCCTTCAATCAGCAGGTTTAACTCATGGGCCAGGTCATCGGCGTTGTCGGCACCTGCCTCTGCGGCGATGCTGCGTATGTAATCCACGACCAGGCGCTTATGCTCCGCGGCCAGCTGGTGATTCGGGTTACTTTCGTCGGCGAACTCCGCGGCGGCGTTAATAAACATGCAGCCGGAAAAGTTGTCCTCGTGGAACCAATCAGTCATGACGTCGAACAGTGCCAGTAGCCGCTCACGCGGGTGATCGGCTTTGCGTTCGGTTTCACGCATCAGATTGTTGCGGAACAGTTCGTCACGCTTTCTCAGGGTTGCCAGGATCAACTCATCTTTGGTCTTGAAGTGGCTGTAGAGCGTCTTCTTGGAGACTTTGGCCTCGGCAATGATGCGGTCTACACCCGTGGCATTAAACCCATATTGGTAGAAAAGCCTCAGGGCGGCGTCGACGATTTGTTCTCTTTTCGATGACATTTTTGGTTCACTGTCGAATTTATAGTAAACAGAACTGTATCCCTTTTTTCTCGATTTCTCAATAACTTAACTGCCTATATATCAGTTAGATATAACCTTTTAACCAATAATTCACCCAATTTATCGACTTTTTATTTGACGAAAGTGTACAGATCGGTTTACTCTGATTTTGAAGTAAACAGAACGGTTTACCTTGGCTGTCGGATGATGGGCTGATGTGGGGGGATCTTGTGTTTACGAGCGGTACGGATTTTGTTCGTACTTTGAAATCGACGGGTTGCAAACCAATGAACGCAGCCCCTAATCAAGCAACAGGAGTTAATCGTTATGTCTATTCAACAACTGATTAAGAGTGTCTTTGCAGCAGTAATGCTGAGTGTGTCTTTGAACGTGGCAGCTGCCGGAATTGATCTGAATACCGATGCCAATGACGTCGCTGTTCAAGGTTACGACGTAGTGTCTTACCAACAGAAGTCCGGTCCAAAAATGGGTAAATCCAAGTACCTGGCCTCGCACAATGACGCGATCTACTACTTCACCAGTGCTGAAAACCGCGATGCCTTTAAGGCGTCCCCCGAAAAATACGCACCGGCTTTCGGCGGTTACTGCGCAATGGGTGTGGCACTGAACAAGAAGCTCGACGTTGACCCTATGGCTTATCGCATCGTCGATGGCACCTTGTACCTGAACCTGAACAAGCAAGTACAAAAGAAGTGGCTGACCGATATCGAAGGCAATATCGCTACCGCCAATCGCAACTGGAGTGGTATCCACGACGTGGCCGCTGCAACTCTGAACGCAGAATAATTTTCTAGAAACATTTGTGGATTATTCGACCCGGTTTGGGTCGGGAAAAGCACTACCTTGCAAATACCCTCCTTACCCTGAACGCTTTTCCCGGCCCTTTCTTTACCTGCCGCCAATCTCATGATTAGCGGCTTCAAGGAGAAACGTACGATGAATAAGAAATTGATTGCTGGTGCTGCCCTCGCTGCAGCCATGAGTGCTCTGATAACTGTTCCCGCACACGCTGGCGGTAAAGAGAAATGCTACGGCGTGGCTGGAATAGGTCAGAACGATTGCGCCAATCTAGCGGGTACTCATTCCTGCGCAGGTCAATCGACCGTGGATAAAGATCCTGGCGAGTGGAAGCTCGTTGAAAAGGGATCTTGCGAGAGCATGGGTGGCATGCTCAAGAAAGAAGCCAAGGCTCGCTACAAGGCTTCTTTGAAGAAATAGTATCGGTCGGTTTCGGGAGAAGAGCGTGATGTTTGATGTGAACAGTGGACCAACCGTCGGTGTCGGCCTGCGCCATCCTCACTACGAGCAGGCGCTCTCCTCTCGGGCCGATATTGATTTTGTAGAAGTGCACACAGAGAACTTTTACGCGCTTGGTGGCGCAAGTCAGGCGGTCTTGGAAAGGGCGGGAGAATTATATGATCTCAGTTTTCATTGCACGTCTCTGGGTCTGGGATCTGCCGCCGGAATGTCCGCCGATGCAATAGCGCGATTGGTGGAGCTGAAAGATCATTTCGATCCTCTGCTGATTTCGGATCATCTGAGTTTTGCCTGGGGGCGACTCGGCAATCAAAAAGTTCACTTGGGTGAACTACTGCCCATCGAACGCACTGAAAGAAGTTTACGCTTGGTCGCAGAAAATGTAGATCGAGTGCAGCAGGCTTTGGGCCGTTCGCTGTTGGTTGAAAATGTATCGAGCTACGCCGGTGGTTTGAAACACCAATGCAGTGAAGCGGAGTTTTTGAGTCGTTTGGTTGAGAGTACCGGATGTCAATTACTGCTCGATATCAACAACCTCATAGTCAATGCGCACAATGAGTCTTGGTCAGACACCGAGGCTGGAATCATCGACTGGCTAAATCAGCTACCGCAACGGGCCGTTGGCGAAATACACCTTGCGGGTTTTACTCCGGTTGCTGAAACGGAGATTGCAATTGATGACCACAGCCAGCCGGTGTCGGCGTTAGGCTGGAAAAGTTATCGCCAGGCCCTGCGTCGATTCGGTTGGCAGCCAACCCTTATTGAATGGGATTCAAACCTTCCATCATGGTCCGTACTACTGCAACAAGCGGGATTGGCTCGGGAGATTTGTTGGCAGGTTGCTGAAGAGGCCAAGGCCACTGAAAAGCTGGCAGAGCTGCCATGCCAAGAGAGGGTAGCAATGTGACAAGGCTACCGGACAGCGCATTCGATGATGTACTGCATCAGCAAACCGAGTTTATAAAAAGCGTTATGCAATCGGTAATGTACGCCGACGCTTCGCACTGGGAAATGGCGGAGGGTCTGCGCGCTCGTGAGGCCAGAGTGTATCGACGCAATATCGAAGCCATGGCAATCAATGCAATACGCATAACCTACAGCAGCTTGCCCGGGTTGCTGGGAGAGTATGAATTTCGTCGCCTGGTATTGGCCATGTTGGATATTTGTCCTCCCAATACCGGCGACTGGGGAACTTGGGGGCGCCAGCTGCCCCATCTATTGGCTGGGCGAACCATTGCTCGAAAGTACCCGTTTGTGGTGCCAATGGCTCGCCTCGATTGGCGACGTCATCGCTGTGCTCGTGCGGTTGATAATCGGCTGCAAAAAGACACGTTGGCTCTGCTAGAGAAGCGCGACATCGATTCAATATTTGTGAAGTTTGCCGGTCATCTGTCGCTGTTGAGTTCGCGATACCCGCTATTGGAATTGCGTACCTATGAGCATGAGCAAGAGGCATTAGCAAGTGACTTTAGTGTTCGCAATCGGCCCTACCGGCTGGCCATCTATCGGCCTCAATTTTCAATCGTCAATGACTATATCAGCGAACAGGATTACCAATTCACGCTGGGTTTAATGCAGGGAAACAGTATTGGCGTGATGTTGGACGCGCTGCCTCTGCAAGGATTCGATTTTTCACAATGGCTGCAACACGCCATTCAACACAACTGGATACGACGTTTGTACGTCGTGTAATAGGAGAACTGCTATGTCTGCAACTCTAGGTTTGTTTACCCGTAAATACTATCAATGGTCTGACGCGTTGCATCACGTATCATCCTTGGCGTTGTTGGCTGCGCGAATTTACGTGGCCTGGGTATTCTTTAAGTCGGGACTGACAAAAATTCAGGACTGGGATACCACACTGTTTCTGTTTGAAGAAGAGTACAGTGTGCCGCTACTAAACTTCGAATTCGCAGCCTATTTGGCAACCGTGGGAGAATTGTTATTGCCCATTCTGCTGGTGTTGGGGCTGGCCGCTCGTTTTAGCGCTATTGGACTAACCGTGGTGAATATTGTTGCCGTGATCAGTTTGGAAGAAATTGCACCGGCCGCGTTGTATTTGCACTACGTCTGGGGATTGTTGCTGTTGCAGGTGGTAATTTGGGGCGCGGGGTCTATTGCGGTTGATAAATGGTTCAGTCAAAAACTTCAAAACCAGTAAGATGAACGGAGCGCGAATTATTTCGCGCTCCGTCAATCAGTTGTTCAGATGTTACTTCTGTGTTTTGACACACACCTGATCGCCATAGTAATTGTCATCGTAGTTGCAATCGCAGGCTTGGGTGTCGTCCGCATTACCTTTGTTAATGACGTTTTGAATCAAGTTTTTCATAACGATGTCCTCGTATTGGGTTCGAAGTTATCTTCTCGTTATTACCTGGCTGGGTAAATTTCGAAAAATCGAAAGCTGTTATTCAGGTAATGAAACACTGTTTTTCAATTCTGTCTTAAACAAATTCATCAGTAGCTGCACGTTGTTGAGCAATGGGTAGTTGGGGCGTACGACAAAGGCGATTGAGCGATGTGGTCCCGGTTCATTCAGTGGCACCTTTCGCAGCTCGGTGTTGTGATTAACCAGCTGCTCTAACGCCATTTCGGGTACCAACGTTGACCCCAGATTGGCAGCGACCAACTGGATCAACGTCGGCAGACTGGTGGCGCTGAAGGCGTGGGAAGAGACCGTTTGCAGTTGGCAGGCGGCAATGGCGTGATCGGAGAGACAGTGACCTTCTTTTAGCAAAATGAGTTTCGCTTGAGCCAGGTCATCGGAGTTAATGGTCTCATAATCTGACATGGCGTCTTGCGGATTGCTGATCCAATAGAAGTTTTCTTCCCAAAATGGAAATGTAAGAAGCCCGTTGCAATCGTAGGGCAGCGCCAGTATCGCGGCATCCAGGGCGCCGCGCCGCAGTTGGTCGACCAGTACGGCGGACTGATCTTCCACAATATCCAGGGTCAGTTGAGGGTATTGAGTTTGCAGTTCTGGCAGTACCCGAGGCAGCAGGTAAGGCCCAATGGTGGGGATCACGCCCACGGTCATGGGGGTGCTCAATGGCGACTGATGGGCTTCGGCCAGTTTCTGCAAATCGTCCATCTGCAGTTCTATGGCGCGGGCCTTCTCAAGCACCTGTTGCCCCAAGGGGGTCACCAGAACCTTGCGGTTATCGCGCTCGAATATTTGAAATCCCAACTGTTTTTCCATCTCCGACAATGCGGTACTGAGGGCTGATTGGGAAATATTGCAGGTTTCTGCGGCCTTCTTGAAGTGCAAAGTACGTTCAACGGCCAGGGCGTAGTGGATCTGTTTTAGTGAAATCATGCGATAAGCTTAATACAAGTAAATCGATGGTGTGATCTATTTTCTAGAACATAAGGTTCAAATCAATCCAATTTTCTCTAATGACGGCTTTGCCTATTCTGACCTGGCTCGCGGCAAACACCGCACTGAGACTCAAATCGAATCTAGCAAATGAACCTATTGAGGAAATTAACCATGGCTTTGATCAATACCGAAATTAAACCGTTCCAGGCTACTGCTTTCAAACAAGGCGAGTTCGTCGATGTATCCGCCGCGGATCTGAAAGGTAAGTGGTCCGTATTCTTTTTCTATCCTGCGGATTTCACCTTCGTCTGCCCAACCGAACTGGGTGACCTGGCGGATCACTACGAGGAATTTCAAAAGCGTGGCGTAGAGATCTACTCGGTTTCAACCGATACCCACTTCACCCACAAGGCGTGGCACGAGACCTCCGACACCATCGGCAAGATCCAATACACCATGATTGGTGATCCAACCGGTGAAATTACTCGCAATTTTGAAGTTATGCGAGAGGGCCAGGGTCTGGCTGATCGCGGCACCTTTGTGGTTGACCCTGAAGGCGTAATCCAGGCGATGGAAATCACCGCCGAAGGCATTGGTCGTGATGCTGAAGATCTGTTGCGCAAGGTAAAAGCGGCACAATACGTTGCAGCTCACCCTGGCGAAGTCTGCCCTGCGGCCTGGAAAGAAGGTGAAGAAACTCTGGCGCCGTCTTTGGACCTGGTTGGCAAGATCTAAACAACTGGCACTGGTAAACATCGTTATTTCTCAAACGCACTGTCATCCCCGCCAACGCGGGGACTTCCTGAAGTTGGCAGTGGACCAGGCAGATTCCCGCTTTCGCGGGAATGACGAAACATGGGGCTGGGAATGACGCCCCACGTCCGGAATAACGACACTCATAGAATTTAATAGGAGTTGGATATGCTGACCAATGATATTTTGAAAGCCTTGAAAGGCTATACAGCGAATATGCAGAAACAAGTCGTATTTGTTCTGCAAGCGGGTGAGCACAACAAACGCTCGGAGTTGCTGGAGTTCCTCAATGGTGTGGCCAGCGTATCCGATAACATCAGTGTTGCAGAACGCGATTTACCCACGCGTTTGCGCAGCGCCGTGAGCTTCTACCTGGAAGCCGATGGTGAAGATACCGGGGTTACTTTCTCAGGGATTCCCTCCGGACATGAGTTTAACTCTTTGGTGCTAGCTCTCTTGCAGAGCTCCGGAACAGAAATAAAACTGGACGAAAGCATTGCGGGATTGATCGCCAATATCGGTCAGGAGCTGCATTTCGAGGTGTTTGTCAGCCTTAGCTGTCACAATTGTCCGGACGTGGTTCAGGCGTTGAATCAATTCGCGCAACTGAACCCGAATATCCGCACAGAGATGATCGATGGTGGACTGTACCCGGACCTGATCAAAGAACTGGATATCCAAGGTGTGCCCAGCGTCTACCTTAACGGTGAACTGTTTGCCAACGGCAAGGTAGATGCTGCCGAACTGGTGGACAAATTGTTGCAGCGCTACCCGGACCTGGTGCAGGTGGCTAAGGAAGCCACTCTGCCGTTGCAGGACGTCACCGTGATTGGTGGTGGACCGGCGGGTATCAGTGCAGCCATTTATGCCGCGCGCAAAGGTCTGAAGGTGACCGTGATTGCCGATCGCATAGGCGGTCAGGTGAAAGATACCATGGCCATCGAAAACCTGATCTCTGTACCACAAACCACCGGGCCGGAATTGAGCGGTGCTTTGCTGCAGCACCTGCGTGAGTATGACATTACGTTGAAGGAGCACTTGCGCGTCAATGATATTGAATCGGGAGACATCAAACATCTGACACTGTCGTCCGGTGAGCGCATCGACACGCGCACTTTGATTGTTGCCACCGGCGCCCGCTGGAGAGAGCTGGGCGTACCCGGGGAAAAGGAGAATATTGGCAATGGCGTGGCCTACTGCCCCCACTGTGATGGCCCCTTCTTCAAGGGTAAAGATGTTGCAGTTATTGGTGGCGGCAACTCAGGTATAGAAGCAGCTCTGGATTTGGCGGGTATCGTTAAATCGGTAACTGTGTTTGAGTTCTTACCGGAACTGAAAGCCGATCAGGTATTGGTGGAGCAAGCGGAGCGTCGCGATAACATTACGATTCTCAAAAACGTTGCCACCAAAGAGATTCTCGCCAGCGAAGGTAAGGTCAGTGCCATCGAGTATCAGGACCGCGCTAGCGACGAAGTGAAGCAAGTGGAGCTCGCTGGTGTGTTTGTACAAATCGGTTTGGTGCCCAACAGTCAGCCGGTGAAAGAGTTGGTTGAAGTCACGCCTCATGGCGAGATTGTGGTGGACGCCAAGGGTCAGACCTCCGTCGACGGCATCTTTGCCTGCGGTGATGTTACTACGGTGCCTTACAAGCAGATTATTATTTCGATGGGCGAAGGTGCCAAGGCAGCGTTAGCGGCGTTTGAATATCTGATGCTCAATCCTGCATAAAACCTCACCATAGCGAGCCTGCATAAGGCTCGCTTATATCCACTGTCTTTTCAGGCATCTTCCGGATTCAGAGTTTTTGACGGCGGTATTGGGCACTATCCACAGTTGGAGTGCCCAAGCCAGGTTGTTCAAGCAACCCGGCAACTGGCACTGGGTTGAATCAGTCCTTTTTGACAATCGTGGTCAGTTGAATTGGCGATTGCACCAGTGTCTTCTTGCCATTAACGGTGGGATAAAAAATGTAGTATCCCTTGTCCGGCTGTGAAGTAATTTTGTCGTTTTTAACGTGGTATACCACCGGGTGTCCCTGGATATAGACGTCGTAGTCGCCGCCGAGCATGGTGTCCATGGTGCGGCTGGTGCGATTCATAAAATCACAACCGGTTAACAAGAGTGCGGCAAGAGCCAGGCTAACGTATTTAATGGTCTTCATAGTGGTTCCTGAATGGGTGTCGGATGTTTGCCCGATTAAGGCTGGTCGGAGTCTTTGGATTGCATCAAGGCATTGAGGCTCTCGGGGCTCATGCATTCGTCTTTGTCCCAGCTGTTTTGCAGATGGGAAATCAGAGTGGCCAGATTCTGCTTCTTCACTGTCATGCGTTCAATCAAACTTTCCAGTTCTCGCAACTTATCCTGCAAATGATTGAGTGCCCGATCATGATCGACGCCGCTGTTGGCTACCATGCCGCTTACTTCATCCAGTGAAAAGCCGAGATCCTGGGCGAAGCGAATCAATTTCAATTGCTTGACGTTATCTTCGTCGTAGTGGCGATAACCGCTGGTCAGCCGTTTGGCCTCGGGCAGCAAACCGCGCTTCTCGTAAAAGCGAATGGTACTGGTGGGTACGCCGCTCTGTGCGGCCAGTTCTCCGATGCGCATTGTGAATAACCTCTTTGCGGGGCCAGGGCTTGACCTTAAAGTTGGCTTTAAGGTTATGGTGATCGCCACAAAAGCACAATTACTATTTTGAGAGAGGTCGTGTCTGTGTCCAAAGATGTATTTGAAGTGTTTACCCTGCCCAATGGCGCTCAGTTGAAAAACCGTCTGGCCAAGGCGGCCATGGAGGAGGGGATGGCCAACGTGCGCCAGCAGCCCAGCGAGGGGCTGATCCAGCTCTATCGCGCTTGGGCTGAAGGCGGTACTGGCTTGCTGATCACGGGCAATGTCATGGTCGATGCCCTGGCTATGACTGGACCCGGTGGTGTGGCTTTGCAGCAAGATTCAGATTTGGCACCGTTTCGCCAGTGGGCCGAAGCGGCACAGACCGATGGCACCAAGGTATGGATGCAGATTAATCATCCGGGTCGTCAGGTGTTTCAGGATATGGGTGGTAAGTGTTTGGCGCCATCTGCGATAGCGCTGGATATGGGCAAGCACTCGAAAATGTTCGGCCAGCCCAAAGCAATGACGGAAGAAGAAATTCTCGACGTCAAAGCGCGCTTTCTGACCACCGCTAAGCAAGCAGAGAAAGCAGGTTTTGATGGTGTACAGATTCACGCGGCGCACGGGTATTTATTGGCGCAGTTTCTGTCACCTTTGAGCAATTGCAGAGATGATCAATGGGGTGGTTCCTTGGAAAATCGTGCGCGTTTGCTGTTGGATATCGTCAAAGAAATTCGCGCTGCGTGTGGCAAGTCATTTTCTGTGGCGGTAAAACTCAACTCGGCAGATTTTCAAAAGGGCGGCTTCGAGGTTGAGGATGCCGAGGTGGTGGTGGCCTGGCTGGCAGATCTGGGTGTCGATATGGTGGAGTTATCTGGTGGCAGTTACGAGTCGCCAGCGATGCAAGGGCGCACTGCCGATGGTCGAACTCTGGCGCGAGAAGCTTACTTTTTAGAGTTTGCCGAGCGTATCGCCAGAAGTGCTCAAGTGCCTATTATGACCACAGGTGGTGTCAGGCGTTTGGAGATTGCCAACCAGATCGTTAACAGTGGTATTGAGCTGGTGGGGATCGCCAGTGCTTTGTCCTATCAACCGAAGTTGCCAAATCGCTGGCGTGACGATGCGGCTTTTGTCGCTGAGATTCCACCGGTGAACTGGAAGGACAAGGGCATGAGTTCTTTGGCCACTCACGCCATGATCAAGCGTCAATTACAGCGTTTGGGTCGCGGCAAAACCCCCAAGCAAAAGCAGTCGCCGGTGTGGGCTTTGGTAACCGATCTCGCAAGAAAGTCGCGTCTCACCAAGCGCTATCGAAAGCACGTTCTCAGTGCGAATTAGATCCTGGTGATACAAAAAAGGTGTTACTGGGAAAGTAGCTCTAGCCACTGCTCCACCGGCAGTGGCTTACTCAAATGGTAACCCTGATAGACATCGCAACCCTTCTCCATCAAATACTGCAGTTGCGTATCGTTTTCCACGCCTTCGGCAACGACGCTGACGTTCAGTGCTTTAGCCATTTGAATGATTGAGTTGACGATGGGAACCTCAGCACCGCTCAAATCAATTTCATCGATAAAGTAGCGATCAATCTTCAGTTCGTGCAGCGGCAACTGGCGCAGATAACTCAAGCTGGAGTAACCGGTGCCGAAATCGTCGATGGAGAATCGAAAGCCCAAATTGGAAAGGTAGTTCATGCGCTCTTTTACCAGAGCAATATCACTGACCAGGGTGGTCTCGGTAATCTCCAGGACCAGTTGATCCGATGTGGTGAGCCACTTATTAGTGATGACCAGGAGCTTATCGCAAAAATCCGGCTGAATAATCTGTTTGGCACTGATATTCACTGCCACCGTCGCGTGGATATCTTGCTGCTTGAGCTGATGCAAAAGCCGACAGGTTTCATTGAGTACCCAGTCACCAATATCCACAATTTTTCCCGTCTCCTCGGCGATGGGAATAAACTCCGCCGGGCTGATAAATCCCAGCTCCTGAGAATTCCAGCGAATCAATACCTCTGAGGAGATGATTCTCTTTTCTCGATCAAACTGTGGCTGAAACACCAGGGAGAATTCTTTGAGCCCTAAGCCATGGGCCAGAGAATTACTGATCAGTGCCTTGCGTTCGATAAGGGCGTGGGTGTTTTCGTCGACAGTGATGTGACGGTTACCGCCTTTGACCTTGGCGTCGTCGCGAGCGTACTCGAGCATATTGATCAAACGCGAGGCTTTCATGTCGAGGCTGTGGATAAAGCCAGAGCCGATGCTCGCGGTCAGGTTGTGACTGTGGTCGTTGATTATCAGCTCGTCGGAAATGCTTTGCAAAATACGCTGGCAATGCTCAGTCGTGTGCTTCAAGAATCGTTTGTGGTCGTCTTCAACCGGTGTGCTATGCAGCAGGAAGAAGGTATCGGCGCTGTTGCGATATAACTTGAAATTTTTTGGGATGGCACCGTTGATGCGATTGCTGATCATATTCAGCGTGTAGTCGCCAGAGGCTTTGCCATAAGTCAGATTGATTTGCGAAAAACGATCTACATCAATCAGACTGGCGTAGATTTCGCTGTTTGTCAGTTGCGCTTTGGCTAGCAGGTTCTGCAAATCACGTTCGAAAGAGGCACGGTTGGGCAGACCGGTGAGCTCGTCAAAAAACGCCAACCGAAACAGCTTGTCTTCTGCTTCTTTGCGCTCTGACAAATCGCGAATGATGCCGATAAAAAAGCGCTGACCGTTTTGTGTCACCTCAGACAGCGACAGCTCCATCGAGAACTCTTCACCATTTTTTCGCAGTGCTGGCAGCTCGCGGCCGACACCAATAATTTTGGCGTTGCCGGTTTTCATATAGCTGCTCATATACTTGTCGTGCATGCTTCGATAGGGCGCGGGCATCAATATCGAAATATTTTTATCGATGAGTTCCGATTGGCTGAAACCAAAGATTTTTTTCACAGCCTGGTTAGCTGTATTAATAACGCCATTACTGTCTACCGTAATCACGGCGTCGTTGAGATTGTTTAACACCCCTTCAAAATAGGCGGTGGCATTTTTCTCGTAGTCGATCAGTTGTTTTTCGCGAGTGATGTCTTCAAAGGCGCCATAGACCCGATCGATTTTGTCATTGTTGTAGTGAGCGCGCCCGGTGGTTCGCACCCATTTGGTAGCGCCGGAGCTGTCGGAAAATTGAAGTTCTTTTTCGTAACTGATGCCTTGGGTTACGACTTGTTCAAAAGCTTCACGAATCTGTTGTTGCGAATCCCCCGAGTAAAAGCTGATCCCCTGGTCGGGCGTAACTGGACTATGTGGATCGAGGCCATAGATGCGATAGGTCTCGTCGGTCCAGTAGAGTGATTCATCGTCAACGTTGTATTCCCAGCCGCCGACGTTGGCCATTTGCTCGATCTCGTTGAGCAGCTGATTTTTGCCTTCGAGCGTTTTGATCAACTGTGAGTGACACAGAGATAAATAGGCGTTACTGAAACAGAGGATATTGTGCAGAAAGGCCGAAAACTGAGAATCCTGCCATTGTTGG
>Ga0256829_1001642_pt1 | contig 17982 bp, 16 predicted proteins | sample 131447metaG_FD_185979 | JGI IMG/M metagenome (GOLD analysis project Ga0256829, IMG submission 185979) | Hydrothermal vent microbial communities from Lau Basin, Pacific Ocean - 131-447 | ecosystem: Environmental > Aquatic > Marine > Hydrothermal vents | place: Pacific Ocean: Lau Basin | collected...
CTGTAACATGGAAAACTTCGACCCGCTGGGCATCCACACCGGCGAGAGCATTGTGGTGGCGCCTTCGCAAACACTTTCCAACCGCGAATATCACAAGCTGCGGCAACTTTCCATGGAGATAGCCCGTACTGTGGGCATTGTGGGCGAATGTAACGTACAGTTTGCCCTCGACCCTGCCTCGGAAGATTACCGCGTTATCGAAGTCAACGCCCGGCTGTCGCGTTCCAGCGCCCTGGCATCCAAAGCCACAGGCTACCCGCTGGCATTTGTGGCCGCCAAACTGGGACTGGGCTATGGGCTGCACCAACTGAAAAACAGCGTAACAAAAACCACCCCGGCCTTTTTTGAACCGGCCCTCGACTACCTCGTGGTAAAAATTCCCCGCTGGGATTTGAACAAGTTTGCCGGCGTGTCGCGCGAAATCGGTTCCGGTATGAAAAGCGTGGGCGAAGTGATGGCCATAGGGCGCAGCTTTGAAGAAGCTTTTCAGAAAGGGCTGCGCATGACGGGCATGGGGATGCATGGTTTTGTGGCCAACCGGTTTTTTGAAAACGGAGACATCCGCGGGGCGTTGCAAAAGCCTACGGACATGCGCGTTTTTTATCTGGCGGAAGCTTTCCGCCAGGATTTTTCGGTTTCGGAAATTCACCGCCTGACCCAAATCGACCGCTGGTTTCTGGAAAAGCTGAAAAACATTTACGACCTGGAGCAGGAACTAAATAGCTATGATAAAGTTGAAAAGATTCCCGATGCCCTGCTGCGGGAAGCCAAGCAGGCCGGGTTTTCCGATTTTCAGATAGCCCGCCTCGTGCATAGCGACCGGCCCATCGGCCAAACCGACAGCGAAATCCTTGAAGTACGACAGCACCGCCTTTCGCGCGGCATTGTCCCTTCGGTAAAACAAATCGATACCCTGGCCGCCGAGTATCCCGCACAGACCAACTATCTCTACCTGACCTATCACGGCGACACTAACGATGTGGCTTATGAAAACGACGGCCGTTCGGTCATTGTGCTGGGCTCCGGGGCTTACCGCATCGGCAGCAGCGTGGAGTTCGACTGGTCGTCGGTAAACGCGCTGGACACCATTCGCCGCAAAGGCTACCGTGCCATTATGATCAACTACAACCCCGAAACGGTGAGCACCGACTACGACCGCTGCGACCGGCTGTACCTCGAAGAGCTGACTTTTGAGCGTGTGCTCGACATTGCCGCCCTGGAAAATCCGCACGGGGTCATCGTTTCCACAGGCGGACAAATCCCCAACAACCTGGCCATGCGGCTGCACCGGCAACAGGTTCCCGTTTTGGGCACTTCGCCCGAAAATATCGACCGCGCCGAAAACCGGTACAAATTTTCGGAAATGCTCGACAAAATCGGGGTGGACCAGCCCGAATGGCGCGAGCTGACCAGCCTGAAAGATATTTATGATTTTACGGAAAAAGTGGGATTCCCGGTACTCATCCGGCCTTCGTATGTGCTTTCGGGCGCTGCCATGAACGTGGTTTCCAACCGGAAAGAGCTGGAACATTTTCTGCAACTGGCTACGGAAGTTTCCAAACAATATCCGGTGGTGGTATCCAAATTCCTCACCGAAGCCAAAGAAATCGAAATGGACGCCGTGGCCCACGACGGCGACATAGTGGTGTATGCCATTTCGGAGCATGTGGAATTTGCCGGCGTGCATTCGGGCGACGCCACCATGATGTTCCCGCCACAGAAAGTGTATGTGGAAACCGTCCGCCGTATTAAGCGCATCAGCCGGCAAATTGCACGGCAACTGCACATCAGCGGGCCCTTCAACATCCAGTTTCTGGCCAAAGACAACGACATCAAGGTCATTGAATGCAACCTGCGGGCTTCACGCAGCTTTCCATTTGTATCCAAAGTATTGAAAACCAATTTTATCGACTATGCCGTACGGATTATGCTCGGCGAAAACCCGGAAAAACCCGGCAAGTCGCTTTTCGACATCGACCACATCGGTGTCAAGGCGCCCCAGTTTTCCTTTTCGCGGCTAAGCAAGGCCGACCCTGTACTGGGCGTTGACATGGTTTCCACCGGTGAGGTGGGCTGCATCGGCGACGACTACTACGAAGCCATCCTGAAAGCGCTCCTTTCGGTGGGCTACCACATTCCCCGCAAGGGCATTTTGATCTCGTCCGGGCCGTTGCGCTCCAAAACAGAGCTGATCAACAGCGCCCGTATGTTGCTCGAAAAAGGGTACCGGCTGTACGCCACCAAAGGCACCCACGATTTTTACACAAAAAACAACATCGCTACCACACGGGTTTTCTGGCCCGATGAAGAGCGGCAGCCCAACGCCTTCGGACTGATTAAAAACAAGGAGGTGGATTTGGTCATCAACATTCCCAAAGACCTGACTTCGCGGGAGCTGAGCAACGATTACACCATTCGCCGGGCCGCAGTGGATTTTAACATTCCGCTCATCACCAACGCCCGGCTGGCCAGCGCTTTCATCTACGCCATCAGCCGCTACCGGCTGGAGGATTTGCCGGTGAAGAGCTGGGAGGAGTACTAAAAAATCAAAACCGGAACCCGATTTTATAAACGATGCCCAGAAATTCAGGAAAGATGTACATGCCGGTAGCTTTGATGGCAAGGGTGTTCACTATTTTTCTTTTCCCCCAGCTAAATTCCAAGTCGGTAAAGTAAGCCATGTTCCGGATGTATTCGTTGTCAAATCTTTGATTGACAAGTTTTCCATTCTCATACAGGGCCACTACCAGATTAGTACTGTTTCCAAAAACACCCGATGGGCCGGCATTGATGGTAATCTCCATCTTTTTGTTTTTCACAACAGAGTAAAATAGTCCGCAACCTATAAAAATGGCAGAATAACTTGAAAAACCATCATCATAGGTGTTCAGCCCCAGCGACTGAAAATAACTTAACCGCGGGTTCACACCAAAACGGCGGAGAAGGTAAATTTTCAAATCATTGGTAACCACTATCCCGAAATTTCCAATGTCGTTTTCGTTCATGATGCCCATTCCAAACGAATAAACTTTCTCTTTTTTCTGTTTTTCCGGTTGTTGGGCAAATGTTTGGAACGAAATAATCAGCAGCACGCTGAACAGAAATATAAACTTTTTCATACATAGTTTTTTAATGAACTAAATTTTAAAAAGATTAACCGGGGAGACACAGCGATAAATCAGGTGTTGTCGGTTCTTTCTGCAAGAATAAGGATGTTTTAGAAAAAAACGAAGTTTTTCAGCTTTTATTTTGATTTTTAACATTTAAAAATTCGCTGTTTGCCATTTCAAAATATTTCCTACTTTTGTACCGTTATATTTAATAATCGTTATTCAATCTAAATAAAAATAAAATGGCAATAAAAAAACAGCAGGTGGTAGATGCCCTGAAACAGGTTATCTTTTTTGCCAAAAAAGATAACATTGTTGACCTGCACATGATCCAGGACATCTCCATAAAAGGAAAAGAGATCAAAGTAACTATTGTTTTTGAGAAATTGGATGATCCCGCCGTGGGAATTATTTATAATTCGGTTGTAAAAACGCTGAAAAAAGAATTGGGCGACGACATCAACGTAGATGTGAAACCTGTGGGTGATGAAAACGGTCCGCTGGCAGGTGTAAAAAACATCATAGCTGTTATTTCAGGAAAAGGTGGTGTGGGCAAATCGACTGCAGCTGCCAATCTCGCTGTTTCACTGGCAAAAAGCGGAAGCAAAGTGGGAATACTCGATGCCGATGTGCTGGGGCCTTCAATACCGATCATGTTTGGCGTGGAAGATGGCCAACCCAACGTTGTGGAAAAAAAGGGAAAACCGGTTTTGCTGCCATTGGAAAATTATGGCATTAAAATCCTTTCCATAGGTTTTTTCGTTAAACCCGAACAGGCATTGATGTGGCGCGGATCCATGGCCAACAACGCTTTCAACCAGCTTATGACCGATTCCGACTGGGGCGAGCTGGATTATTTGGTCATCGATATGCCTCCCGGAACCGGTGACATCCAGTTGACCCTGGCCCAAAATTATAACATTCGTGGCGTTGTATTGGTAACTACTCCACAAAAAGTGGCTACCGCTGATGTACGCCGTGCAGCCATGATGTACCGGCAGGAAAAACTGACCATTCCTTTGTTGGGAATTATTGAAAATATGTCCTATTTTATACCAGAGGATGCTCCTGACAAAAAATATTATATTTTCGGTCAGGGCGCAAGCGACCAATTGGCCAACGAATTAGGTATTAAAATTTTGGGACGAATTCCCATTGAAGCCAAAATATCAGAAACCGGCGACAAGGGAATGCCCCTTTCACTCGTGGATGGTTCGCCCGTAACCAAAGCTTTTGCAGAGATTTCCCAAAAACTGAAAGAGGAAATTGCCAGGTTATAAAATAAATTTTCAGAGTGATTTTTTTCACAAAAACAACTCAAATGGAAGACAAGGAAAAACTCAACCAAAAAGTACAAAACGTGATTGACCAGGTACGGCCTTACCTTCAGGCAGATGGCGGAGACATCAACTTTATCGAGGTTACAGATGATAACGTTGTCAATGTGGAACTGACAGGAGCCTGCGGTGCTTGTCCGTTTAGTACTATGACATTAAAAAACGGAGTAGAGGCTACCCTGAAAAAGGTTATTCCTGAAATAAAAGAAGTTGTTGCAATTAACCTGTAACAGTTTTAACATTCATTTTAAAGCCTTATCCCCGTTTTGCAAAAAACGGGGATAAGGCTTTTTATTTCTGTTCTTCCCGCACTTTAACTTTAATAAAACCTGTAAATCTTAATTCTTTATATTAAAATATCAAAGTTCAACTTCAGGATTTTCTTTTTGTTGCCATATTCTTGCTACATTTGTTATCCAAAATTAAACCTATGTCCAAAGAAATTATCCATCTCGAAAAAATTTCCAAACATTACCATGTAGGTTCGGAAATTGTCAAAGCCCTTCAAGAGGTTGACCTATCCATTAATAAAAATGAATTTGTTGCCATGATGGGGCCTTCCGGTTCCGGCAAATCAACATTGATGAATATGCTTGGCTGCCTCGACACACCCACCAGCGGGCATTATCATTTGAATGGAATGGACGTAAGCAAAATGTCAGACAACGAACTGGCCGAGGTGCGTAACAAGGAAATTGGTTTTGTTTTTCAGACTTTTAACCTGTTACCAAGATCAACTGCATTGGAAAATGTTATGCTTCCATTAATCTATGCCGGTATTTCAAAACACGAAAGGATCCGCCGCGCCGAAGAAGCATTGGCCAGCGTGCAACTTGCCGACCGCATAAACCACAAACCCAATGAACTTTCAGGCGGACAGCGACAGCGGGTTGCGGTGGCACGCGCGTTGGTCAACAAACCTTCCCTTATTTTGGCTGACGAACCCACCGGAAATCTCGACTCAAAAACATCTGTTGAAATTATCAGCCTTCTCGAAGAAATACACCGCATGGGCAATACCATTGTTTTGGTAACCCACGAAGAAGATATCGCCGAACATGCCCATCGTATTGTCCGGCTTCGCGATGGAAAGATTGAAGAAGACAAACCCAACGAAAAAATTATTTCGTATAATAAACCCGAAATGGCAAATACTTAAAAAAGGGAAAGCCATGAGTAAAAAATGGAAAATATACACCAAAACCGGCGATAAAGGCAAAACAGCCCTGATAGGCGGTACCCGTGTTCCAAAATACGACATTCGCATTGAAGCCTATGGAACAGTAGATGAGCTGAATGCACACATCGGCCTTATCCGCGACCAGGACATTGATGCCCACAGCAAAGAAATTTTATTGGAAATCCAAGACCGTCTTTTCACCATGGAAAGCAGCCTGGCACAGGATGGCAAACCTGTGGCACATGCCCTTCCCACATTGCACCAAAAAGATGTGGAACTTTTGGAAAAAGAGATGGATGCAATGAACAGACAACTTGCAGACCTCACCTCATTTATTCTGCCGGGAGGCCATCCAACAGTTTCGTACTGCCACATTGCCCGCACAGTTTGCCGTCGCGCCGAACGACTTACCATCCTCATGAACGAACAGTTCCCCACCGATGGCCTGAACGTTCAATATCTGAACAGACTGTCGGATTATCTTTTTGTTTTAGCCCGAAAATTGTCCAAGGACCTCGGCGTGCCCGAATCCCTTTGGAAACCACGTATTTGAGAAAAATTTTTAATTTTTCTTCTTTTTCTTCGCACGTATTAAAAAAAAATTACTTTTGCAAAAATTTTAACCTTAAAATTTAAGCAATGTACTGGACATTGGAATTAGCTTCAAAATTAGAAGATGCGCCCTGGCCAGCCACCAAAGACGAGCTGATAGAATGGTGCCTGCGCACAGGAGTTACTTCTGAAGTAATTGAAAATCTGAGAGAGCTGGAAGATGAGGAAGAAATCTATGAAAAAATCGAAGACATCTGGCCGGAGTATCCGACCAAAGAAGATTTCTTCTTCAACGAAGACGAGTACTGATACCATGCAAGACATTTGAAAAGCCGCAATTTCATGCGGCTTTTTTTGTATCCGGTATTCTCAACGGTCATATTGCAAAAAGAAAAACAACGAAGCTTGTCTGTTTACCTTCTGCGGTAACTTATACCGACCTAAATTTGCAAAATATTGGATTTGGGTCGGTATTACTCTTCAGAATATTATAAATCAGTTATTTAACTTTTATTCATTCTATCATTTTCCCCCCTTTTTATTATTCCCCCGGCGAAATTTATCAGACATATCATTTTTCGTTTATTTTTGTCTTCTGGAAAAAGTAGCCGTTATTTTGCCTTATGCCAAAAAGACGAAAAAGAGACCTTATCATTAAAGGCTTCTCCAAATTACTAAAAGAGGACAAGCTGAAGATTGTTGCTGAGTTGATGGACAACCAACTGGAAACCATTGAACTGCTGAAAAGTTTTTGGTATGCCGATACGGAAAAACAGAAAATATTCGATGAGTTCAGCGAGAATACCATCACCAATTTTTACATCCCATACGGCGTCGCCCCCAATGTCATGGTAAATGGCAAAACATATCTCGTTCCCATGGTCATTGAAGAAAGTTCGGTAGTGGCAGCAGCTTCTTCCGCTGCCCGTTTTTGGTCAGAACGTGGCGGCTTTCATGCCAAAGTGATAGATACCATAAAAATTGGGCAGATACACTTTTTATGGGCAGGTGACAAGCAAAAACTGGTCAACGTATTTGACGAGCTCAAACAGCTAATGCGTAAGAACACCAAAGCCATCACAGCCAACATGGAAAAGCGTGGCGGTGGCATCCTGGATTTCGAACTGGAAGACATGCGCGACAAGCTGGAAAATTATTATCAGATCAAAGTCAGCTTTGAAACCAAAGACTCCATGGGCGCCAATTTTATCAATTCCTGCTTAGAAGAATCCGCTAAAACACTAAAAGAATTCGTGTCTTCGCATCCTGCTTTTGAGGAAGAGGAAAAAAAGCTGACCATTATCATGTCCATTCTTTCCAACTACACTCCCGAATGCCTGGTTAAAGTCTGGGTGGAATGTCCTTTTAAGGAACTGGAAAACATCGACCCTTCCCTTACGGGAGAACAGTTTGCACGCAAATTTGCCACGGCCGTAAAAATCGCCGAAATCGACCCTTATCGTGCCACCACGCACAACAAAGGTATTTTCAACGGCATCGATGCAGTTGCCATAGCTACAGGCAATGATTTCAGGGCCATAGAAGCAGCCGGACATACTTATGCTGCCCGCACAGGCCATTACCAAAGCCTGTCGCATGTCGAAATCAAAAACGGAAAATTCAAGTACTGGATCGAACTTCCTTTGGCACTGGGAACTGTAGGGGGCTTAACTTCACTTCATCCACTGGCAAAACATTCATTGGAAATGCTGGGGAAACCTTCGGCAAGAGAATTAATGATGATCGCCGGGGCACTGGGAATGGCCAACAATTTTGCCGCCATTCGTTCATTGGTTACCAAGGGTATTCAGCAAGGGCATATGAAGATGCATTTGATGAACATCCTAAACCATTTTAAAGCCACAGAAAAAGAAAAAAAAGAGGCTGTAGCCTATTTCAGCGACCATAAAGTTTCATTTGCCGAAGTGGGAAAATTCGTTAAAAATCTTCGACAACACTGATAATGCCACAACAACAATCCTGGTACGCACACGGCAAGCTCCTGATAACAGGAGAATATTTGGTTTTGCAGGGAGCCAGGGCCCTGGCCATGCCGGTAAACAAAGGACAGTTTTTGCACGTCACCGTTTCAGAAACCGAAAAAGAAGCCCGCTTACATTGGACAGCCCGAAAGCCCCAGGGTTTATGGTTTCAGGCAGAATATGCAATCCCCGCGTTACGCCTTTTGAAAACAACAGATATTTCACTGGCCAGCAAGCTGGAAAACATCTTGTCCGTTGCCCGTAAACTGTCACCTGATTTTTTAACTTTCCGGCAGAATGTGCACGTCGAAACACGTTTGGAGTTTGACACTGAATTTGGCCTGGGCTCCAGCTCTACCCTGATAGCCAACCTGGCTGCCTGGGCAGATATTGATGCTTTTACTTTGCAAAGAGAAGCCCTGGGCGGCTCGGGTTATGATGTAGCCTGCGCCAGGGTGGAAACACCCGTCTTTTATCAACTCAAAAACGGAAAACCTGTGATAGAAGCCGTCCCTTGGGATCCTCTTTTTAAAGATAAAATCTTCTTTGTCTATCTCGGACAAAAGCAACGCAGCGATGAAAGCATTGCCCGGTTTAAGAAACAGGCCCATTTCACAGAAAAAAATATAGAAGAGATTTCGGCCATCAGTGAAAAATTGATCAAAACAAACAGCCTGGACAATTTTGAATCATTGTTGCGGCGCCACGAAGAAATTATGTCGGCTGTACTAGGGATTACCCCCATTCAGAAAAAATATTTCAGTAATCAACCGGGCGTGGTAAAATCACTGGGGGCCTGGGGCGGCGATTTTGTACTGGTTACCAGCCGTGAAGAAGAAGAAGTTTTCCGGAAACAAATGCATAAACGAGGGTTTAGCATCATTTTTTCGTGGGACGAAATGGCTATAAAAAAATAATTCCCAAGATCAACCCCGGCTTTACAATCCCATTTTGGAAACAGCAAAAGCATATGCACCAATGGCAACTGCTTCGCTGGTTCCCCGCCGGCTAACACCCACAGCTATTTTTTTATGCGGACGATAAACCTGTTTCTTATCAGAAAAAGGGATCGGTAAAAGAACAGTTTCATCCTGCAAAAAAAGTTTTCTTTCTTTTGCATCCTCCCAGTTGTAAGCTGTCAGTTCCATCCGTGGCATAGTGTGTCCATCAGTTTTTCGGAGTAAACCGTTCATTTGGTTGACGGCCGCAGGCAAAAACAAAGCATATGCCCCTGAAATACCACCACCAATCACAACGCAACTATCGGTAAGTGTTACCGCATTTGCCAGGGCATCGCCGAGAACATGGCCAAAAATTTCCCAGGATTCTAAGGCAGCATCCCGGTTTCCTTTTTTTTGTCCCATACCAATCTGGTATATTTCAAATGGTTGGGGTACTTTTTCAAAGGCAATACCAGCCTTGTCAGCAAACAAATGCCGGATGCCCCGGATACTGAGTACCTCTTCCACACTTTGAGATGGATCCTGCAGCCCGCTCAGCCGATTGATCTCGGCAGCTGCCGAATTATCACCGTAAAAAAGCCGTCCATTGTTCACAATACCACCACCAAAACCGGTACCCAATGTAACTCCCAAAAGGTTTTTATATTTTTTTTTGCTTTCGCCGTTGATTTCGCTTAAAAGTCCCTGCATGGCCTCTCCCAAAGCAAACAAATCACCATCATTATTGATAAAAACCGGAACTCTAAACTTGTTTTCCAGTATCCTGGCCAGTGGAACACCACCGTTAAAAAAAGGCAGGTTCTCCAAATCACCAATAACCCCGTTTTTGTAATCAGCAGGACCCGGAAAACAAAAACTGATGGCATCTGTTTGGGCTTCTATCTGTTGCTGCAAACGTGAAAAGCCGCTTATCAACTTTTGCAAAAAGTTTTCCAGATTTTCGGAAGGGGCAGGCAAATGCACTTTTTTATCCAAAATATGATTATTTTGTACAGCTGAAAAAACCAGGTTGGTCCCTCCGGCATCCAAAGTAAGAATAGTCGTTTTTTCCCTGCTCATATCATTTTTATATTTTCGCGCCAAAATTAGGGAAAAAGTATTTATCTGAAATTTTTAACTTTCAGGAAAATATCAGAACAAGCCCATCCTCGTCAAAAAAAGGAACACAACAAGTATTTCTAAACCCTGTTTTCTCAATCGTTTGTAATCAAATGTGCAATATTTCACAAAGCACAAAACAGGAGCAGGGGACGTTCATAAAACAACTATTGCAGTATGAATTTTGATAATGGTTACTTTTGTACTTCCAAAAAAACAGAAAATAATGAAACGAGTACTTATAGCAACAGGAGGGGGTGACTGCCCGGGATTAAATGCGGTTATCAGGGCCATTGTCCACCGGGCATCACAAGAAAATGACTGGGAAGTACTGGGAAGTATCCAGGCTTTTAACGGTATATTATGGGAACCCACCGAAGTGGTTGTACTGGACAATCAAAAAGTAAAAGGCATCCATTTCCAGGGGGGCACTATTATTGAAACCACCAACAAAGGAGGTCCGTTTGCCTGGCCCATAAAAGATAAAAACGGTAAATGGACAACTGTTGACCGCTCCGATGAAATGATCCGCAAATTACAAATCATGCACATTGATGCCGTTATTAATATAGGCGGGGACGGTTCGCAACGTATTTCAGAAAAACTTTACGAAAAGGGGCTTAACATTATCGGGGTTCCCAAAACCATAGACAATGACCTTTCTTCTACCGATTCAACTTTTGGTTTTCAGACGGCTGTGGAAATAGCCACAGAAGCCGTTGACAAACTTGTAACTACAGCAGCCAGCCATAACCGTGTCTTTGTATTGGAAGTAATGGGGCGTGAGGCAGGCTGGATAGCCTTGAACGCTGCTGTGGCCGGTGGTGCAGACGTGTGCCTTATTCCTGAAATGCCTTATGACATTGATGCCGTTAAAGAGGCACTGGAAAAACGTTTTGTCCACGACAGGGGTTTTGCTGTAGTGGTCATTGCCGAGGGTGCTTATCCCAAAGGAGGACAAATGGCCGTTCAGGAAAACGATGAAATTGGTTATGAAAACCCAAAACTCGGCGGTATCGCAAGTCAACTAATCCACCAGCTCAAAGAAGCGGGATTTAAACACGATATGCGAAAAACCGTCCTGGGCCACCTGCAACGCGGCGGTGTCCCCACAGCTTATGACAGGGTGCTTTCCGCCCAATTCGGGGTGAAAGCTTTTGAAATGGTGCTGCAGGGCGATTTTGGAAAAATGGTTGCTTACCGACATCCCCATTTTGTAGCAGTACCACTGAAAGATGCCATTGCCAAACCCAACCTGGTAACTCCTGATAATGCCCTTGTTAAAACAACCAAAGGCCTGGGTATTTCACTGGGACAAAAGTAAATTGTCCATGCCAAATGTTGATGTAATTTGGAAAACTTCAAAATGATACCTGCTTTGTATGAAAAAAATTTAATGTACATTTGGCACATCATTAATTAAAAAAATTACAGACATGAACATACCCGAAAATTTAAAGTACTCAAACGACCATGAATGGTTAAGAAAAGAAGGCGAAGAAGCTTATATCGGCATCACCGACTTTGCCCAGAATGAATTGGGCGATATCGTTTTTGTGGAAGTGGAGACCATTGACGAAACACTGGAAAAAAATGAGGTTTTCGGTACCGTGGAAGCGGTCAAAACTGTTTCTGACCTTTTATTGCCCGTTGGAGGCACGATTCTTGAGTTAAACGAAAAACTGGAAGATGAACCGGAACTCATTAATAAAGACCCTTATAACAACGGCTGGATAATAAAGATAAAAGTGACCGACCCGGCGGAAATTGATGAACTGTTAGACGCAGGTGCCTACAAAAAACTTATCGAATCGTAACAATCCTTCTTTATGCTGAAAAAATTCTGGCCTGCCCTTATCTGGTCAATTGTAATTTTGTTGTTGACCGGATTGCCCGGTAACGATTTTCCAAAGATTACCAATTTTTGGGGTTGGTTGGAACCGGACAAAGTTGTCCACCTGTTTATTTTCGGCGTACTTGCTTTTTTAATCCTGTTTGGATACAGAGAACAATATCTTAAAAGTAAAAAACGTTACCTTTTTGGCGTTGTAGCAATTGTTATCACTGCCATTTACGGATTAATAACCGAAGTTCTTCAATATTATATTTTTGTTGGCAGAGATGGAAATCCGTTCGATTTTTTTGCAGATGCCACAGGCGCAGTCCTGGCATGGTTGTTGTTTTATTATCTGTATAGAAAAAAAATAAGGAAAAGAGAGGCTGACAAAAAAGATTTTAATTAATTTAGCGGCCGGAAAAAATCCTATAAAAGAATATTAAAAAAACAAAAGAACAATGGAATCCAGAAAAACACCTAAAGCGGACCTCGAAAGCAAAAAAGCCATCTTTTTTGAGTTTGGTTTGGTGATTGCGCTGTTTATTGCTCTTGTTTCGTTTAATTATAAAAGTTACGAAACAAAAACTTTCAAGATTATACAGCGTAAGGTTCAAACTGCTCCCGAGGAAATTGTCCCCATTACGGAACAAAAAGTAAAACCACCTCCACCACCTCCACCCAAGGCAGTAACCCAGATAAAAATTGTAAGTAATAATGTGAAAGTGAACGATAATGTTGACATTGATGTTGAGGCCAACATGAATACAAAGGTTGCTGACTATGTTCCACCGGAGCAAGAAGATTCCGTACCCGAACAACATATTTTTGTTGTAGTTGAACAAATGCCCCGTTTTCCGGGCGGGCAGGCAGCCTTAATGAAATATCTCGCCACGCACATAAAGTATCCCGAACTGGCAAAAGAGAGTGGTATCCAGGGTCGTGTATTTATCAACTTTGTGGTTGAACCCGATGGCCATATTGACCATGTGAAAGTCCTCCGTGGTATTGGCGGCGGTTGTGACGAAGAAGCTGTCAGGGTGGTTAAAAGTATGCCCAAGTGGATTCCGGGAAAACAACGTGGAAAACCAGTAAGGGTTTCCTTTAACCTTCCCGTAAAATTCACACTGGAATAGTAAGAATTTATGAATTAAAAGAGCCCTCCTCAACCGAAGGGCTCTTTTTTTGTTTGGTTATGAATGAAAATGACGATAAACCAGCGCTGCTTTTGAAGCACCGATAATGGACGTTAATTCGGTTTCAGAGGCTGTTTTTATTCTTTTCACCGACTTCAGTTCCTGCAATAATTTCTTTGCTGTACTATCGCCAATACCACTGATATCGGTCAATGCCGATTTCAGTGTACCCTGAAGGCGCCTTTTGCGGTGATGGGTGATACCAAAACGATGGGCTTCATCACGAAGCTGCTGGATTACACGCAGTGTCTCCGACTTTTTATCAAGGTACAACGGCAACGGATCTCCGGGAAAATAGAGTTCTTCCAGTTTTTTGGCAATGCCGATAACGCTCACTTTTCCGAATAAATTCAATTTCTTTAAACTTTTAACGGCGGCACTTAACTGTCCTTTGCCACCATCTACCACAATAAGCTGGGGCAAAGGTTTGTTGTCGTTTAGCAACCTGCTGTAACGCCTCCAAATGATTTCTTCCATGGAAGCAAAATCATCCGGCCCCGACACCGTTTTAATAATAAAATGACGATATGCTTTTTTGTTTGGCCTGGTTTTGACAAACTGTACCATGGAAGCAACCGGATAATCGCCTTGAAAATTGGAATTATCAAAACACTCGATGGTCTCCGGCAAAACATCCATTCGGAGATCCTTTTTCATTTTTTCAAGAACACGGCGGCTGTGACGGTCAGGATCGACCAGTTCCTCTTGTCTTTGCCGTTCCATACTGAAATATTTTGCATTACGCTGACTGAGTTCCAACAATTGTTTTTTGTCACCACGCTGCGGGACAGTTACCTTTATTCCTTCCCAAACCATTTCAGGACGGAAAGGGACAATGATCTCGTTTGCCTGACTGCCAAACCGTTGACGGAAATCAGCAATAGCCAGTGTCAGGACTTCTTCAGGTGTTTCGTTGAGCTTTTTCTTTACTTCTACCGTGTGTGCCTGTACAACAGAACCGTTCATTACCTTTAAATAATTGACAAAAGCATTATTCTCCCCGTCCAACACCGAATAAACATCCACATTGCTAATGCGTGGATTGACAATGGTGGACTTGCTTTTGTAATTTTCGAGGATTGTCAGCTTTTCTTTCACCATTTGTGCGTTCTCAAAGTCTTCCTTTTCGGCATAAGCCAGCATAACTTTCCGTAAAGCATCAATTACCTCCCCCAGATTACCTTTTATGATAGCACGAATCTGGGACACGGTTTCCAGATAATCTGCCTCCGATTGCTTTCCCACACAAGGGGCTTTACAGTTTCCCAGGTGGTATTCAAGGCATACTTTAAATTTTCCTTTCCGAATGTTGTTAGATGAGAGGTTCAGTTTACAGGTACGCAACGGATAAAGTTTCCGGATAATGTCCAGCAAGGTATTCATCATGCGCACAGAAGCATAAGGGCCGTAATATTCCGAGCCATCGTTCACTACATGGCGCGTGGAAAAAACCCTTGGGAAAGGCTCGTTTTTAATACAAAGCCAGGGGTAAGTTTTATCATCTTTCAGCATGATATTATATCGGGGCTGAAGTTTTTTTATCAGGTTATTTTCCAACAACAAGGCATCCAGTTCGGTTTCGGTAACGATAAATTTTATCTCCCTGATCTTTTTGACCAGCACCCGTAGTTTTCCGTTTTCAGGTTCTTTATTGAAGTAACTGGACACCCGTTTTTTCAGGTTTTTTGCTTTACCCACATACAAAATTTTCCCTTCCGCATCGTAATAACGGTATACGCCCGGCTTTTCGGGAAGGCTGCGCACCAAGGCCAGCAGGTCGTTTGACGGGTTGCTGTTTTTCAATTTTTCAGTTTTTTACAAAAATAGGGGAAATCCGTCTTCATGCATGTGGTGATGTTCATTTGGGCGTGTCCCCTGTCTGACGACAGGCACCGGGCTTTCCGCTTCTACTCCTCGCTCGTACCTCGCTGCGGGGTAACCGCTTCAATCCCTCACGCAGGGTTTATTCTTTAATACAAACTTCCCGTCTCGTCAGCGTTTGCATCGCGATGGTATTTATTTTTCACTTTGGCAATGTGTTACCCCGTCCGGTCAGGCGGGCAATCCTGCCCCAAACCCCTCTCCCGTCACGATTCTGAGCCGCCCGGGTAAGATTGCGGGAAAGCCCGGCAAAAGAATCTGCGCTGAAAATAATTTCCGTTTCCAAATGCGAAGGCCCTCACGGCAATTTCTTCCCGGGCAAACAGGTGGTGAAACACCGGATTGAAGATCCTATAGCCCTGTGGGTTAACCTTTCAAGTCGAACAAGACTTGAAAGGTTGAGTAAAACTTTCAACGCCACCTTTCAGGTCTGATCCGACCTGAAAGGAGACCCACCGCCGGGCAGGACGCTCAAATTACAGCCTGGGGATTTATTCCCGGGCGGACTATTACTGTATTTTAGAAATGTACCGCGTAAGCTCGGTAAAATCGGATACCGAAAGTTGTTCGGCCCTTTTACCAAGTAAAGAATGGTTTGCCGACCGGTTTTTGAGGAAAGGTTTCAATGCATTGCGCAGGGTTTTGCGCCGTTGACCGAAAGCGGTTTTTACCACTTTGAAAAACAGTGTTTCGTCGCAGGCAAGGGAATTTGTGCTGTTCCGTTGAAGGCGAATAACAGCTGATTTCACTTTCGGAGGCGGGAAAAATACCGTTTCATTTACCGTAAAACAATAGTCAATATGAAACCAGGCCTGAAGTAAAACACTTAATATTCCATAAGTTTTACTGCCCGGGGAAGCTGTCAGCCGTTCTGCCACCTCTTTTTGGATCATTGCTACCACCTCCGAAATACGGTTCCGGTTTTCCAGTACCTTAAAAAATATCTGGCTTGAAATATTGTAAGGGAAATTGCCAATAAGGGCAAAATTTCCGGGAAACAGCTTTTCCGGTTCACATTGCAGAAAATCGGCTTCCAGAATCAGCAAGCGTTCATCAGCAAAATGATGGTGGAGATAATTTACCGATTCCGTGTCGATCTCTATCAGCGTAAGCTGTTGCAAATTATTTCTTTCCAGTAACAACTGTGTAAGGATCCCCGTACCAGGTCCGATTTCACAAACCGTTGTATATTTTTCATCGAGGCAGGTCGTAATTTTCCGGGCAATGTTGCCATCTTTTAAAAAATGTTGTCCCAAATGTTTTTTCGGCCTGACCATATGTTTAATTTCAGTTGATTTTTACTCTGTTCACAATCGGATGCTCTTCGGGATTTGAAATCCCGAAGTTTAAAACCTGCTGATGACCAGGATTACAAACCTGCTGCTGATCAGGATTTGTAATCCTGACCCCCTTTCCCTTTCGGGTTACAAACCCGAAAGCATAATATCAATCGATCAACTCAAATCCCGTATAGCTTTGCAGGGCTTCGGGGATTTTAATACCTTCCGCCGTCTGGTTGTTTTCGAGCAGGGCGGCTACGATACGTGGAAGGGCCAAAGCGCTGCCATTAAGTGTATGGGCCAGCCTGGTTTTGCCATCGGCACCTTTAAACCGAAGTTTCATACGGTTGGCCTGATAGCTTTCAAAATTGGATACAGAACTCACCTCCAGCCACCGTTTCTGGGCGCCGGAGAAAACCTCAAAGTCGAAGGTCAGTGCCGAAGTAAAACTCAGATCGCCGCCACACAGCCGCACAATGCGGAAAGGCAGTTCCAGTTTCCGCAGCAAACCGGCCACATGCGCTTTCATTTCTTCCAGTGTTTCGTAAGATTTGCCGGGATGCTGGATTTGAACAATTTCCACTTTATCAAACTGGTGCAGCCGGTTGAGTCCGCGTACATCCTTACCATACGATCCGGCTTCGCGCCGAAAACAACTGGAATAAGCCACATTTTTTAAAGGTAAATCTTCCTCTTTTAAAATAACATGACGGTAAATATTGGTGATGGGAACCTCTGCAGTGGGAATCATATAAAGCTTGTCAAGACCAATATAATACATTTGTCCTTCTTTGTCAGGAAGCTGGCCTGTCCCGAATCCGGAAGCTTCGTTCACCATCAAGGGTGGTTGATACTCAAGATATCCGGCACCGATGGCTTCATCCAAAAAGAAATTGATAAGTGCCCGTTGCAACCTGGCCCCTTTTCCACGGTAAAACGGAAAGCCGGCACCGGTCACTTTGCTGCCGAGGTCAAAATCAATGATCTTGTACTTGTCGGCCAGCTCCCAATGGGGCAAAGCATTCTGAGGCAATACAGGCATTTCCCCTTCCGTAAATACCACCTCGTTGTCCGCATCGCTGTTACCGCGTGGTACAGAAGGATGGGGAAGGTTGGGCAGCTCCACCAGCTTGTTGTGCAGTGTGCCGGAAATTTTATCCAGCTCATCCGACAAAGTTTTGACTTGTTCTTTCAAAGCGAGGGACTCTCTCCGGACAGCTTCGGCTTTTTCTTTCTCACCTGAAGTAAAATACCGGCCAATTTCCCTGGCCAGTTTCTTGGATTGCGCCAGTATATCATCCCGTAGCTTTTGTGTAGCACGGCGTTGTTGGTCCAGGCTTACAATTTCATCAACTATTCCGGAGGCATGAAAATTTTTTACGGCAAGGCGTTCAATCACCTCTTCTTTATTTTCCCTGATTCTTTGCAGTTCAAGCATAAGCATAATTTTTTGCAAAGATAAACAGGTTTAATCCATAAAAAATAGAAGCGGAAAGTTTTTTCTGTTCAAACTTAACATTCATAAAAAGGCTAATTCCTATTTTAATGCGCTGGCACGACAAAGAAATGC
>Ga0256829_1001643_pt1 | contig 17977 bp, 16 predicted proteins | sample 131447metaG_FD_185979 | JGI IMG/M metagenome (GOLD analysis project Ga0256829, IMG submission 185979) | Hydrothermal vent microbial communities from Lau Basin, Pacific Ocean - 131-447 | ecosystem: Environmental > Aquatic > Marine > Hydrothermal vents | place: Pacific Ocean: Lau Basin | collected...
AGCTGTGGTAAATTATTTTAAAAACTATTCTGCTCGAATAAAATCGCCATTCTTGAAATAACCGATCTGATTCTCTCCAGTTTCTTTATCGCTGAAATAACCGCGACCATCAAACTTTCCGTTAGTCCAAGATCCGCCGTAATAGTTGCCATTGGCAAACCAAAATCGGCCCATGCCAGAAAAACGTCCGGAGCTATCAAATTCCCCACTGTATTTAGCGCCAGAAGCAAAGCTGTAGGTACCCATTTGCAGGTTGCCATTTCTAAAGAAACCGACAAAGGTATCGCCGTTGCCAAATACCATTTTTCCGTATTTGTTCTTGCAATCACCAATGGTACAGCCACTGGTCACATCGTTCCCGTAAAAAGTGAAAGCGTCCACTAAGGTCCCACTGTCAAAAACCCCTTGCTCCCAATCTTCGTCGTAGTTCTTAACAGCTCTGCCGTGAAGTTTTCCATTTCTAAAAAGGCCTTTTTGCATATTGTCATCCTCATCGGTAAAAACCCCGTAGCCGTTCATATTGTCATTTTCCCAATTGCCGATATACGTTGCACCGCTATCCCAAGAGTAAAGACCATAGCCGGATTTTTTTCCTCCAGACCAAAAGCCGTCGTAATAACCGTTGTTGTACTCGTACTTTCCGAATCCATCTTGACAATTGCCACGAACACAATTAGAGGAGCCGCTGCTTTCTGTAATGAACTGTTCTACTTTAGTACTCACCGGGCGCATTTTTATAGTCGTCGTGTTCTCGTAATCTTTGAGCAGGTATACCGGCTTGCCATTGTCGAAGATCAAACGATCGTTCCCGCGCACCTCCGAAGTGACATTGGTATAATCCATACTTTGACCTTTTATAATGATCCCGTATTTCTTGTTCTCGTAATCGCGATACCAATAGGTATTGTCTGGCGCGTAGCCCATATCGATCAGATTGTCTGCTCCCCAACCGGAGAACTTTCGGATATCTTTCTCAAAATAGGTTTTATCCAACTCAGGCACATAGGCTACATAGCTATCTGCTACTCGAGTAACCTCAACCGTATACGATTTGTCGTCTACATAGGTGATATAAGAATTCGGATTGGTCAGATAAAAGTTCTTAGATGTGTTTCTAAGAAGAATTCTACCATCATGTCTGCTACCAACGGCAACATCATCAAAATCTGGCAAGAGAATGATTGTTCTAGACGGCATGTGTAAAGTAGCTATAGAGGCCGAACTCAACTGCGACAAATACTGCAGCTCATTCAATTCTATACCGCCATCGCTAGTGATGCTATAGGTATCATCTCCTGTTTTGAGCCAAGACACACTGTTCAAATAGGTAGGTTGCTTCTGCACCGTTCGGGTCAAGAGGGGACTAACGGGTTCTGGCACTTGTGCCCAAAGCGCAGTGGCGGACATAAAAAAGGCCAAAAAGGGGATTAGAAACTTCATAATCTTGTTGTTTGGTAATGGCCTGCTGTGGGGTAAAACCCCTGTTAGGCGCTAGTTAAAACTTACTATTTCCCTAAGTTAATAATTATTAGGAATTTAAAAAGAAATACCTCCAGTGGGCAGGAGGTACTTCTATAATGGTAGCTTTGGAGGCTATTTAGATAAATCGTAGGCGTAAATGGTACTGTTGTTCGCTTTGTAATAAAGAATTCCACCAAAATCGTCTACTTGATATTCCGGCTTTTTGTCTTTTAAGATGATCTCTTTTTCAACTTCTCCGCTGTCTTTGTCTATCTTAACCAGACCCACGCCCTCTTCTAATTTGGTAAGGATGAACTGTGCATCTTGCGTTGCTGCCGTAGCCTTAAAACGTCTAAGCATTTCTGCTACGGATGCGCCACTAGCCATAGCCATACCATCTCCTAAATCTGCATAAGCCTGTCCGCGAGAGGTGTAACTTCCCAATCGGTTGCGATTGTTGTTGGCTTCGGCATAACTTGCGGCCGCTGTGGCCGCAGTAGCTACTGCCATTGCTCCTGCCAAGATAGCACCAAAGGCACTCTTACCTGGAGCTCGTTTGTATTCATGCCAGTTGGTTGTGCCCTCCCAGTCCAAAAGCATCATATTCTGATCACTGGTAAGTAAAACACCGCCATCTCTGCACTCAATTCCTGTGGGATCTTCTTTTCCTTCAAAAGAAACTTCGGCGAAATCCGCTACCTCTCCACTATTGGCATCGACTGCAAATACCTTTTCGTCTGCACCGATCAAATAGCGGTTGTTCTTGCTATCAAAGGTGGAACTCACCGCATCGGCGCGTTTGTATTTTAATGGCTTGTTCCACACTTGATCTCCTGTTTCCAGATTTACGATGTTCGCGTCTTCTGAGGTGATATAGATCAAGCCTTGAGGAGTTGAAGCCATAGTCAGGATATTTTCGCCGGTCTTAAGCGGTTTTTTAAACAAGGTTTGACCATCAAAGGATATCTTGTTGATCCCTCCTTCATAGATTCCGAAGAGAATACCGTCGTCCATGATATAGAAATGCTGAACATAACCTTTGGTCTTAGGTGCCTTTTCCCATAGATCTTCTCCATTTTGCGCACTTAAAAAAGCAATTTTAGACTCCGAGCGACCCGAGGCCAACTTCATAATTCCTTTCTTACCAGAATTGTCCACATTGCTCACAATAGCAAGGCCTTGGGGTAAGATCTCAAAATTAACCACATTCCCCTTGACCTTATGCCCATCATCCCACAGCATTTGGCCAGTTGCGCTAATTTTGAACACCTTGGTGGATCCACCGTTGGGCTTACCCACAAAGCCGTATATTTCTTGTCCGGACTCATCGGCTACCATCCAACCAACATTCTTTAGGTCGGCCTTCCATGCAATGGTTCCACTGTTCATATCTACTTTAGTTAATCCTTTACTGGTAGGAATGATCAGGCCGTTGTCTAATAATAACGGACGACCACTTACCATCTCAGATCCTTTGAACTTAAAGAAGCTCTCTTGCTCTCCAGTATTTAAGTCATAAATGGCTACGGCATTGGTATATTTCTCACTAGCACGGCGTTGACCGCTTACTACCAGTTTATTCTGAGGCATCATCACATGGCAGGTCCAAACCAGTTTCCAACCGTTGTTTTCGGTGCTGAACAAGGTCTTCCCAGACATATAATCAATAACTGCTTTTTTGGTGGTCATGGCACCAAAGCCCGTTTGCCCAACCACTACATAGGGCGCATTAGGAATAAAGGTCAACTCTTCTGGTTTCACACGTCCGTAATCGGTGAAGTTGAAGAGTAGGTCGTTTGAACCAGGTTTAATTCCAACCAAGCCGTCATTGGTAGCGACAACTACGGTTCCACCCTGTGTTATGGTCATCTCGTTGATCTTGGCTCCGGTATCGTATTGCCAATCCGGGGTCTCCGCCTTCTGAGCCCATCCAGTTGTGACAGCACACAAAAAGAATAGGATCGCGGTTAAAAGTGAAGCTGTTGGTCTCATAATTTGATTAGTTTTTAGTGTTATTCAAAAGTGAAATAATTGCCCTAGCGATTCAATAGGGCAATTGCCGTATTCTGACAATCAAACAGTTAAGATGCAAAAAGCAAAAAGCCGAGACACACTGGGTATCCCGACTTTCCACATAAAAACCTCAACATAGAGATTCGCTTAGTCTACGATCGCTTTGAATTGACCTTCTGTAATAGTTTTCATGGTCATGTCCTCTGCATTATATCCCTTAAAGGAAAAGGTACCTTCTACCACGCCATCGGCATCAGAAGTAACCTCCACGGTTCCGGCCCCCACACCGTCTACCAAAGATGTTACTCCATTGTTCAACCATCCGGCCACTGGAGATACGGTAAAATATCCCATTAAGTTCGGATTGGTAGCATTGTCTCCTGAGGTGTAGGTTCCAGGGCCGTCATAACCAACAATTGTAATTCGGATAGTGTCTCCGCTGTTGGTCCCCCCTTGTACGTTCAAAACGCCACTGTCAATTACGGCTCCAACAATTACTGCCGGATCTTGTGCTGCAGCAAAATTAGCGCCGTCTACTTTGGCGGTTACAAATTCATCGCCGCTGGCTGCGGGATCATCTCCTCCGCCCGAAGAATCGTCATCTTTATCGCAGGCGGTTACCAATAGGGCCATAAATATAAAGGCGTATCGGCTCAATACTTTTAGTGTGTTCATGTCGCTAGTTTTAATGTTTAACTGTTAGCAAAAGTGAACACTTAAGCCCTGATAATCAATAGGGCAGATGTCGTATTTGATTACAGTTTGATGTGTGGATGCGCTGTTTTAAAGGCAGACAAACGCTCTTGTAGATTGCGTTTAAAGTCTGAATCTGCCTTGCTTCCCGGGAACTGTGAGCGGTGATTCATCGCAGCTCGGAGTTTTCCAATGGTCATGTTGAGCTCCTGCGTCTGAGGGCTAAGCCAGACCTGAGAAAATCGTTCCCATATATGGTCAATGGCTAGCTGATTGGGATGGATCAGATCTGCACTGTAATAACGATAATCGCGCAACTCGTCCATCATTAGCTCATAAGCCGGGAAATAATGTGCATTGGCATCAGTAGCAATATAAGCATGAACACCGCTTAACAAATGAGCCTTGCTTTGCGCATTGGACACAATCCCGTCTTTAATATGACGCACTGGTGATACAGTATATATTATTGTAAGCTCCGGGTTGACTTTTTTTATTGCTTCGGATAGATTCCTTGCGCTTGCTTCTATCTGCGCCGGAGACAACAATTCTTTGCTGAAGCTGTCGCTTGGCTGTTTGTGACAATTTGCCACAATTTTATCGGTTTGCTTAAGACGGTAAGCCCAAGCTGTACCTAAGGTGAGTATAAGATGCTTCGCACTGCTTAAGGCCAACTTTAAATCAGACAGTGCTCCATTCAATTGGGTCAAGACCTCTTCTTGCTTCAAGCCACTTAGGCTGGTATGAGCCTCGTAACAGAACCAAATATCGTCTCGTTTGTCTAGATCTGAGGCCGTAAACTCTCGCTCATCCAAGGCTCGCAACACCAAGGTTTCTAGTGAAACAGGATTAAAGACAACTCCAAAAGGATTCACCGACTGCGCTAAAGCATAGTGCTCGAACTTTTGAGCTATATTGACTGCAAAGCAGGAGCCTAGAAATAGACTGTTATGGTTGTGATCTACCGCAGGAGATTGTGGAGTTAGCGATATGGTCGTACTCCGATTCATCTTAGTTCAGATAAGCCGAGGCAGCTTCTAGAGCCGCTGAAATTCCATCGGGATTCTTGCCCCCGGCTGTGGCAAAGAACGGTTGTCCACCGCCACCTCCTTGGATGTGTTTACCTAACTCGCGCACTATGGTCCCCGCATTGAGTTTACCCTGAGCAGCAAGTTCCTTAGAAATATAGCAGCTCAATAATGCCTTTCCGTTCTGACGAGAAGCCAATAAAAGGAAAAGATCTGTACGGTTCTGGCCCATTTCAAAAGCGAGATCTTTCATCCCTCCCGCGTCAAGATCAACTTCTGTAGCAAGAAATGCGACCCCATCCTTTTGTTCTAACTGGTCTACCAAGTGTGATTTAAGATGTATGGCCTTTTCTTTGAGTAGTTGTTGCAGCTGCTTTTTAAGCTGCGCGTTCTCCTGTTGAATGCCTTCTAGAACACCAACTGGATCTTTGGCGTTATTAAGCAGTTGTTTTAACTGCTGATGTTCTTTAGAGGTCTCTTCAAAATACGCCTTAGCAGCATCACTAGTTATTGCTTCAATACGACGCACTCCTGCGGCTACAGCAGATTCTGAAGTTATGATAAAATGCCAGATATCGCTTGTGTTGGTAACGTGTGTACCTCCGCAGAGTTCCATAGACTTTCCGAAGCGAATGGTGCGAACAGCATCTCCGTATTTCTCGCCAAAAAGGGCAATAGCGCCTTGTTCTATGGCGGTGTCATAAGGGATACCACGCTGTTCCTCTAAAGGCAAACTCTCTCTAATTCGGGCATTGACAAAAGCTTCGACTTCTTCCAATTGTTCTGCAGAAACCTTAGAGAAATGAGAGAAGTCAAAACGCAGATTTCCGCTGTGTACCATGGAGCCTTTTTGCTCAACATGAGTACCCAAAATGTTTCTTAAGGCTTGATGCAATAAGTGTGTTGCCGTATGATTACTGGCCGTTCTTGCCCGCTGTTTTTCATCAACAACGGCCTTGAAATTGGCCTCTGGATCACGGGGCAGATTCTTGGCAAAGTGTACGATAAGGTTGTTCTCTTTTTTGGTATCGATGATATAGACCACCTCTCCGTTGGCAGCTTCCAGATACCCTTTGTCACCCACTTGCCCTCCTCCTTCCGGATAAAAAGGAGTCACATTAAAGACCAACTGATACAGTTTTCCTTCTTTTTTGCTGGCCACTTCGCGATAGCGCGTAATGGTCACAGGCGCCGAAAGCGTGTCATAACCTACAAATTCTTCCTCATCGTCTTGGCGTAATTCTACCCAATCGCCGGTCTCTACCTTGGTAGCGGCGCGTGAACGTTCTTTTTGCTTTTGTAGCTCTTTATCAAAGCCAGCTTCGTCCATAGTATAACCGCGCTCGCTTAAGATAAGAGCGGTTAAATCTTTAGGGAACCCATAAGTGTCGTATAGTTCAAAAACCTTAGCTCCAGAAATAGACTTATCCTTAGCATTGGCGATCACTTGGTCTAACAACAATAGTCCTTGATCTAAGGTTCTTAAAAAGGATTGCTCTTCCTCTTTGATCACATTAGTGATCAGATTCTTTTGCTTTTTCAATTCTGGGAAAGCGCTGCCCATTTGATTGGTAAGCGTTGCTACCAATTCATAAATAAAGGGTTCTTTCTGATCTAAAAAGGTGAAGCCATATCGGATGGCACGTCTCAGAATTCTGCGGATCACATAACCCGCTCCCGTATTAGAAGGCAACTGCCCATCTGCAATGGCAAAGGCAACCGCTCTCAGGTGGTCTGCAATTACACGAATTGCGATGTCAATATCTTCTTCTTGGCCGTATTTGGAGTTGGCAATAGCCTCGATCTCTCTAATTAACGGGGTGAATACGTCGGTATCGTAATTACTTTTTTTGTCTTGCAACACCATGCACAAACGCTCAAAGCCCATCCCGGTATCTACGTGTTGCGCCGGAAGTTTTTCCAATGAACCGTCTGCCTTTCTGTTGAACTGCATGAATACCAGATTCCAGATCTCTACCACTAGTGGGTGATCCATATTCACAAGTTCCGCTCCAGATACTTTTTGTTTCTCTTCGTCGCTGCGGATGTCAACGTGGATCTCACTACAAGGTCCGCAAGGCCCTTGGTCTCCCATCTCCCAAAAGTTGTCAGCTTTGCTACCGTTTAGAATACGGCTCGGGTCGATATGTTTAGCCCAAAAATCATAAGCCTCTGTATCGCGGTCAAGACCTTCTGCCTTATCGCCTTCAAAAATGGTAACATAAAGGCAATCTTTGTCAATTTTAAAGACCTCGGTAAGCAGCTCCCATGCCCAAGCAATGGCTTCTTCTTTAAAATAATCACCAAAACTCCAGTTGCCCAACATTTCGAACATGGTGTGGTGATAGGTATCCTTCCCTACCTCTTCCAGGTCGTTGTGCTTTCCACTTACACGCAAACATTTTTGCGTATCTGCAACTCTAGGATCGTTCGCTTTTTTATTTCCCAGGAAATACTCCTTGAACTGATTCATCCCCGCATTGGTGAACATAAGGGTTGGATCATCTTTGATCACCATAGGCGCAGAGGGCACTATAGCGTGCTGTTTGGAGTTGAAAAATTCTAAGAATGTCTTACGAATGTCCTGAGACTTCATTTGCTTTATTTTAAATGAGTTAGGCCAACTTACTTAAGTCAACCCTTGTATTAGGATAGGCAGCAAACAATTTTTATCTTTGTACTGCGTTAGCGCCTTGTAACACCCCAATTATCAAGGGCAAAAATAGCACATTTTAACTTATGTCGAAGGTAAAATATTACTACGATAGCGAGACTTTATCCTATCGAAAAATAGAACCTAAAAAGGGTCGCACCTTTGGTTTTATTCTCTTGTCATTCTTAGGTATTTTCTTGAGTGGCTTGTTCTTCTTTTTACTTTACCTCAACTTGCCTTACATAGAAACTCCAAAGGAAAAGGCCTTGGCTCGTGAATTGGCCAATGCAGAACTCCGCTTGGAATTGCTCAACAGAAAAATGGATCAGGCGCAAGCTGTGCTTACGGAGCTGCAGGAGCGCGACAATAACTTATATCGGGTTTATTTTGAAGCCAACCCAATTCCAGACGAGCAGCGCTTGGCCGGATTTGGGGGAGTAAACCGTTACAAGGAATGGGAAGGCTTTGACAATTCGAACCTGCTCATCTCCGCAGCAAAACGATTGGACGTTATTACCAAACAGATCGTAGTGCAGTCTAAATCGTTGGATGAAATAGCGGAGCTCGCAGAAGAAAAAGAAAAACTGCTGGCAGCTATACCTGCTATTCAGCCTGTGCGCAACGAAGACTTAACTCGTATGGCTTCTGGTTACGGATACCGTACAGACCCTTTTACCAAGGCGAGAAAATTTCACTACGGTATGGACTTTACCGCTCCTAGAGGTACCCCGGTTTACGCTTCTGGCGACGGCGTGGTAATCCGAGCGGATGCTACAGCCGCAGGATACGGAAGGCACATTAGAATAGAACACGGTTACGGTTACGAGAGCCTTTACGCGCACTTGTACAAATACAATGTACGCGTAGGTCAACGTGTAAAACGTGGAGACCTTATTGGATTTGTTGGGAGTACTGGACGTTCGGAAGCGCCTCACCTCCACTACGAGATCTTTAAAGATGGAGACAAGATCAATCCGATTCATTTCTACTACGGAAACCTCACAGCCGAAGAGTTCAACGAACTACTCAAAGCTTCTCAGCAAGAAAACGAATCGCTTGACTAATGCAGATCAGCTTACCTGAAAAACGATATTACGGCATAGGAGAAGTTGCCGACGCCTTTGGGGTCAATACTTCGCTGATCCGATTTTGGGAAAAGGAGTTCGATATCATCCAACCCAAAAAGAACGCTAAAGGCAACCGAAAATTCACTCCGGAGGATATTAAGAACCTGGAGCTCATTTACCATTTGGTCAAAGAGCGTGGCTTTACCTTGGAGGGAGCCAAAACGCATCTCAAAGAGAATAAAAAGAAAACACTCGACAAGTTCGAGATCGTTCGCAAGCTAGAAGGCATAAAGGCCGAACTGCTCAAAATAAAAGATCAACTTTAAACCAACTAACTATGAAAAAATGGATACCCGCAATTATAATCGTAGCGGCTATAGCTATTTGGGGAATTTCTACGAACAACTCCCTAGTTAGCCAAGAAGAAGACATTAACGCCCAATGGGCCAATGTGGAAAGCTCTTACCAAAGACGCGCTGATCTAATTCCGAATATTGTTAATACCGCCAAGGGTTATGCAGAGTTTGAACAAGAGACCTTAACACAGGTCATTGAGGCCCGTAGCAAAGCGACTGCCGTTACCATTGACCCGAGTAATATAACGCCGGAGCAATTGGCGCAATTTGAACAAGTTCAGGGAAGTCTTAATTCTGCTTTGGCAAGGTTACTGGCTGTTTTTGAACGCTATCCAGACCTAAAGGCCAATGAGAATTTCAAGGCGCTGATCACAGAGCTGGAGCGCACCGAGAACAGGATCAATGTGGAACGCAACCGCTATAACGAAGTGGTGAACCCTTACAACTCCAAAGTCCGATCTTTCCCTACCTCATTGATAGCGGGCGTTCTTGGTTTTGACCAAAAAGAATATTTTGAAGCTGCGGCAGGTACAGAAACCGCCCCTGTAGTAGACTTTGACTAATGGGAATTGTTGAATCCTTCTTAACCGCTGCAGAGGAACAGGCTATTATAGATGCCATACATATTGCGGAGGAGCGCACCTCTGGAGAGATCCGAGTGCATCTGGAAGGTCATACAGACCTGAGCCCGATGGAGCGGGCAAAGGAAGTTTTCCACGCGCTGAACATGGACCAAACCCAAGAAGCCAATGGCGTGCTCATTTATGTAGCTGTTCACGATCATACCTTCAGTATTTTGGGCGATCGCGGTATAAACGAGCTTGTAGGTCAAGGCTTTTGGGATTCCACCAAGGATCAGATCGTTTCGCATTTTAAGGCTGGAGATTTCGCTCAAGGACTTATAGCTGGGGTAACCGAAGCCGGTAAGGCCTTAGCGCAGTACTTTCCATTTAAGGATAACGACACCAACGAACTACCCAATGAGATCTCCAAAGGATAAGGTTTTAGGACTGCTCATTGCAGGTTTTCTTTTACTGCTGAGTTCCACTGGACTCTGGGCGCAGTACACCATACCTCCACCTCCCGCTAAAGATAGCATGCGCGTTAAACGCGTTTACGACAAGGCAGAAATATTGAGTAAAACTCAGGAACAACTGCTTAACCGACGACTTATCGGTTATGCAGACACTACCTCAACCCAGATCGTTATTGTGACCATTAAGGATTTGAATGGAGAAGACATTTCGCTCTTAGGGTCTCGTTGGGGTGCTGCCTGGGGTGTTGGCCAGGCCTCAGAAGACAATGGGATCTTTATATTGCTTTCAACAGGAGACAGAAAGATCGACATTGCTACAGGTTATGGTATAGAATACCGCATGACCGATCTGGAAACCAAGACCATTATAGATCAAGTGATCATTCCCGAATTTAAGAAAGGGAGTTATTACAATGGTCTAGACGCTGGAGTTTCTGCAATATTTCAAGCTATTGAAGGGGAATTTGAGGGGACCGAATCTGGAAAAAAGAAAATTGTCGACTGGGCGCAATACGCTCCCTTCCTGATATTTTTCATCATTTTCATCTTACTGAAATACCTGCAATACAGAAATCGCGGAGGCCGCGGTGGTCGTGGAGGCGGTGGCGAATTTGTAGCCGATTCCTTTTTGGAATACATTATTCTTAGTGGCGGCGGACGCTCTAGCGGCAGCTTTGGCTCAGGCGGATCGTTTGGCGGCGGTGGCTTTGGAGGAGGCACCTTTGGTGGTGGCTCTTTTGGCGGTGGTGGCGCTAGCGGAAGCTGGTAGGCTTACTTTTTACGCATATAAATGGTAAGCGGCACTCCGTTATAGTCAAACTCTTCTCTCAGCTTATTCTCGATAAATCGCTTATAAGGATCCTTAACGTATTGCGGTAGGTTTGCAAAGAAAGCAAAGGTGGGATGCGGCGTTGGCAACTGCGTACAAAACTTGATCTTTACATATTTTCCTTTGTAGGCCGGTGGTGGTGTTGCAGCAATGATAGGCAGCATCACATCGTTGAGCTCACTGGTCTTGATGCGTTGCGAACGATTCTTGTACACCTGAACAGCGGTTTCTATAGCTTTAAATATACGCTGCTTGGTAAGCGCAGACATGAAAACGATAGGCACATCGGTAAATGGTTCACATTGCTTGCGGATGTACTGCTCGAACTTCTTGGTGGTCATATGGTCCTTTTCAACCAAATCCCATTTGTTAACTAAGATCACCACTCCTTTGTTGTTGCGATGCGCCAACCAAAATATGTTCTGATCTTGCCCTTCAAAACCGCGGGTCGCATCTATGACCAATAGTGCCACATCACAGTGCTCTAATGCACGAACAGATCGCATGACCGAATAAAATTCAAGGTCTTCTTTCACCTTTGATTTTCTGCGGATCCCAGCTGTGTCTACCAAGTTGAACTCGAATCCGAAGCGGTTGTACTTGGTGTCAATGGCGTCACGGGTTGTTCCAGCAATGTCTGTCACGATATAACGATCCTCACCTATCAATGCATTGATAAAGGAAGACTTCCCTGCATTCGGGCGCCCAACTACTGCAAAGCGCGGTAGTTCGTCTTCATCTTTGGCAATATCATCCGGCAAGGCCTCTACCAGATCATCCAATAACTCCCCTGTTCCACTGCCGTTTGTAGCTGCAATGGTATAGTACTTTTCAAATCCGAGGGAATAAAATTCTACCGCATCGTTGACACGTTTAGAATTGTCTACTTTGTTCACCGCTAGAAAAACAGGTTTTTTCGACTTGCGAAGCAATTGGGCAACTTCTTCGTCCATTCCGGTCACTCCTGTTTCTACGTCGACCATAAAAATGATCACATCGGCCTCATCGATTGCGAGTTCTACCTGCTTATCGATCTCAGCTTCAAAGATATCGTCGCTCCCTTTTACATAGCCACCCGTATCGATCAAAGAGAATTCCTTGCCGTTCCAGTCGCTCTTGCCGTAATGGCGGTCACGGGTAACTCCGGAAACAGCATCAACGATCGCTTCGCGTCTCTGAATGAGGCGGTTAAAGAAGGTTGATTTTCCTACGTTTGGACGTCCAACTATGGCTACAATACTCATCGCTACGGATTTAGGCTGCAAAAATAGACTTTATTTCGGGGCTACCAGCCCTGCGACCTATTTATTATCGATAGGTGCAATAACTTTTGCCGGATTCCCTCCAGCAAAGACATTGGCAGGAATATCCTTAGTCACAACAGCGCCCGCACCTATTACAGCTCCGTCGCCTATGGTTACCCCAGGGCAAACTATGGCTCCACCTCCCAACCAAACATCGTTCCCTATGGTAATGGGCTTGCCCAACTCCTCGCCGCTTGAGCGAGCTCTGGCATTTAGCGGATGAGTCGCCGTGTAGAGTTGAACCTTGGGCCCGAACATCACCCGATCGCCTAGACGAACTTCACATACATCTAAGATCACACAGTCGAAATTCATAAATACGTTGTCTCCTGCATGGATGTTGTTGCCGTAATCGCAATAGAAAGGCGGCTCGATCCACAGGCCCTTTCCGGCAGATCCAAAGAGCTTGTAGAACAGTTTGTCGCGTTCTGGTTTACGCTCTTCCGGCAAGTCGTTGATCTTTTTAAAAAGCACCCTTGCAGCCTCTCTTTCTTTTAACAGTTGCGGATCCAAGGGATCGTACATCTGGCCTGCTAACATCTTTTCGCGTTCGGTCATAATTGCAGTTTGTATAAAGATAGTCGCTTTTAGGATTGATTCCCAGCTGATCAAAATCATATTTGTTCTGATCAAAATACCAGACTTTGGAGGCTGTGAAAGTTAATCAAGACATAGTATTAAGGCCTAGGTTCAAGCTGAGCGTGGAAAAATCCGCAGAAAAATTACTCGCAGATTTTAAAGCTGCTAGCGACCCAAAGGGATTTATCACTACACAAGTGGACGCACATGTGTTCATTAAAATTCCCAAGGCCAGACAGCAATATTGGTCCCCACAGCTAGATCTTGTAATCAATCCACTGAGCGATACTACGGCAGAGATACGAGGCTTGTTCGGCCCAAGAAGTACCGTCTGGACCTTATTTATGTTCTTGCATTTTATGGTCGCTGTATTGTTTCTGACTTTTGGTGTATGGGCCTATTCTAATTTTGCCTTAGAAGAATCAATCGCCGTACCCGTTGCACTAATGTTATTAATGGTGCTCAGCTGGTTTGTGTTGTATTTTTTAGGTCGGATGGGAAAGGCGACCGGGCGTGGCCAGATGCTCGAACTTCACAAGTTCATGTGGGAGCTTATTAATCAGGACTGATTGTAACCAAAGCGTCTCAATTGCCTTTCGCTAGACCGCCAATTCTTATTCACTTTTACGTAGAGTTCTAAATGAACTTGCTTGCCAAAAAATTTCTCCAGGTCCTTGCGGGCTTCCATACCTACGCGCTTAATGGCAGCACCTTTATGCCCAATGATGATCCCTTTTTGAGAGTCGCGCTCTACCATGATCACCGAGCGCATGCGGATAATGTCATCTTCTTCGAAGAATTCTTCGGTTTCGATCTCTACCGAATACGGGATCTCTTTTTTGTAATGCAATAGGATCTTCTCGCGGATGGTCTCATTGACAAAGAAGCGCTCTGGCTTGTCTGTCAACGCATCTTTAGGGTAGAAAGGCGGAGATTCTGGCAAAAGTTCCAAGACACGCTTAAAGACCTGTTCCACTCCGAAGTTCTCTAAAGCAGAAATAGCGAAGATCTCCGCATTGGGAAGCTGCTCTGACCAAAGTGCAAAGGCCTCTTTGAGCTTTTCTTCGTCTCCGGTATCTATCTTATTGATCAATAAGAGCACAGGGATCTTACTATTGCTGATCTTGTTAAAAAAGGCCTCGTCCTTAAGCGACTTCTCCCCTAATTCGACCAAATAGAGCAATACATCGGCATCTTCAAAGGCAGACTTCACAAAATCCATCATGGCAGTCTGCAATTCATAAGCCGGCTTAATAATTCCCGGGGTATCGCTTAAGATCACCTGAAAGTCATCGCCATTGACAATTCCCAATATACGGTGGCGCGTGGTCTGCGCTTTAGAGGTGATTATAGATAGCCTCTCGCCCACCAATGCGTTCATCAGCGTACTCTTACCCACATTGGGGTTCCCAATTATATTGACAAAGCCTGCTTTATGTGCCATGGGACAAAGGTACGATAATTCCACTCACCTCTTTAAAGCATTTATTGACCGCTAAGAAGTGTCACTTTACCTATTTTCATTCCGAAGTATAACCTAAAACAATATTTTTGAATCGAGCAAATTAGACTAAATCAATGATTTAAGTACTATAGTGATTTTGAAAATAGGCTTTGATGTGAATTCTAGAATACCAAGTAGTTGCTGGTTTTAGATTTTCGCAGAAAAGCTGCTCAAACCCCGAACACGACGTCACAGAATGAGAGTCTAGTATTTGTAAGTTGTTAAACCTCGCAGACAAAAAAAGACGATCTGACTGTGCATCCCTGCGTTATTCGGGGTTTTAAAATTTATTCCTAGAGTTAGGAAAAGCTGGCCATAATGTGAAGTTTTTTGATCCATAAAAATACAATCCTTACTATTATTCAATTTGGTCAATCATATTTTATAAACGATGAGAAATAAGTATATACTGGGGGCTCAGTGCTGCTGTTCCGTATTTGAGATTTAACTTAGCTGCACTGGGTTGCTGTGCAACTGCACAGCGGCAATTGGCCTCCCCGATTTTCATAGGTAGTTCAGGGGAGGCCTTTTTATTTTGTATTTTTACCGCTCATAAATTTAGAACTCCATGAAGGTTGAACAGATATACACAGGTTGCCTGGCACAGGGCGCTTATATGATCTCATGTAATGGTGAAGTTGCCATTATTGATCCGCTGCGAGAGGTAGCCCCTTACATTGAAAAGGCAAAAGCTGTTGGTGAGATCAAATACATCTTTGAGACTCATTTTCATGCGGATTTTGTCAGTGGCCATTTAACCTTATCTGAAAAAACCGGAGCTCCAATAATTTATGGACCCTTGGCCAATCCGAGTTTTGACGCCTTGATTGCGCAAGACGGGCAAGAATTTCCATTAGGTGATTGTACCATAAAAGTGCTACACACTCCGGGGCATACTATGGAAAGTACTACTTACTTGCTACAGGATGAAGCTGGCAGACCACATGCCATTTTTAGTGGCGACACCCTCTTTTTAGGAGATGTAGGCCGACCAGACCTAGCTCAAAAAGCGGCAGACATGACCCAAGAGGATTTAGCCGGATTACTATACGAAAGTCTGCGCTCTAAGATCATGACGCTTCCTGACGAGGTAATAGTATACCCAGCTCACGGAGCGGGATCTGCTTGTGGAAAGAACATGTCTAAAGAAACAGTAGACACTCTGGGGAATCAAAAACAAATGAACTACGCACTTCGCGCAGATATGAGCAAAGAAGAGTTCATTGCAGAAGTTACGGACGGACTACTCCCGCCTCCGAAGTATTTTCCACTAAACGTAAAACTCAACAAAGAGGGCTACGAATCCATAGACACCATTGTAGCACAAGGGACCACTCCTTTGAGTCCAGAAGAGTTTGAGCAATTAGCAGAACAGCATCAGGCCATTGTCTTGGATGTAAGACATCAACAAGATTTCATTAAGAGCCATGTGCCGAGGTCTATCTTTATAGGTTTACACGGTAGTTTTGCTCCTTGGGTCGGCGCCTTGATAGCGGACATCTCCTTACCGATATTATTGGTGGTAGAAGAAGGCAAAGAAGAAGAGGCTGTTACCCGACTCTCGCGAGTAGGCTTTGACAATACGCTGGGATATTTAAAAGGAGGAGTAGCTGCATGGGCGGCTTCAGGTCGGGCGACAGACGACCTGGAATCGGTAAGTCCGGCAGTACTTAAAAAAGCCATTGCCGACAAAGATGCAGTGGTATTTGATGTGCGCAAAGAGAACGAATACAATACGGCTCACCTACCTGACGCACATTTAACACCATTGGATTTCATTAGCGATCATTACAGTGAATTCCCAAAAGACGGAAAGTTCTATGTGCATTGCGCGGGTGGCTATCGATCTGTGATCGCAGCTTCCATTTTAAAACGCAGAGGTTATCACAACGTAATAGATGTAGCAGGTGGCTTCGGAGCCATCAGACAAGAAGGACTAGAAATAGTCTCCTAATTACTTATCGTTTAAGGTTATATCAGTTCACCCCAGTCACAACAGGCCTTAGGGCTGTATGACAATGGTCATATTTTATTGTTGAACTGCCCGGTATATTTGAACTATTAATGAGCAAATTAAACTGATAAACCATGAAAAATATCTTAGTACCCGTAGACTTTTCGGATTATTCTAAATACGCTATGGAAGTAGCTGCCGCTATCGCTAAAAAGCACGGCGCTTCCATACATGTAGTCCATATGATGGGCTTAACAGATGCTGTCCTTACCAAAGACGAGTCTCAGGAAGTCTTTGAAGCGATGTACCATATGAAATTGACAGAAAAACGTTTTGACGAATTGCTGTCTGCCCCTTATTTAAATGGGGTCACAGTTCACCAAAACGTGAAGAACTACACCAATTTCACCGAGATCAATGATGTCGCAATCTCTTGTGACGCCGACCTAATTGTGATGGGCTCTCACGGGAGCACTGGACTCAAAGAGGTTTTCGTAGGATCTAACACAGAAAAAGTGGTTCGAACTGCAAGTACTCCAGTGTTGGTGATCAAAGAACATATGGCAGATTTTACCATCGATAAAGTGGTCTTTGCTTGTGATTTCAAAACCGAAAACATCGATGCTTTTAAAAGAATCCGCAATTTGATCAATGTGCTTGGTGCTCAAATGGAGTTGGTATATATCAACTTACCTGGAGAGCGCTTTAGATCCAGCATAGAGATTGAGGATCGCATCTTTAAATTCTTTGCTCAGGCTGGGATAGAAGACCTCAGACCTAGCGACGTGAATCACTACAGTGATTACACGGTAGAAGACGGGATATTCAACTATAGCTTCTCTAATAAAGCAGATGCTATTGCTATCCCAACCCACGGTAGAAGCGGATTGGCTCACTTCTTCGCAGGCAGTATAGGTGAAGATGTGGTTAACCATTCGGTACTACCCGTACTTACTCAAAAAATGTAGTGGTATTTTTGATTTAGTATGTTTTTCAATCGAAGAAAGGGCGAATCTTACTGCAGATTCGCTCTTTTGTTTTACAAGGTATTTAAGGCGATCTCTATCATGGTAGAAAACGTCTGCTCGCGCTGTTTTGCACTGGTCTGAGCCTTAGTGAGCAAAGAGTCCGAAATAGTGAGTATGGCCAAAGCTTGAACTTGGTGTTTTGCGGCAACGGTGTAGAGCCCGGCCGCTTCCATTTCCACACAAAGCACTCCAAAATTTGCCCATTGCTTGTAGGCCTCCGGATCATCTTCGTAGAACTCATCCGCAGAGAGCACATTGCCCGCTTTAATAGGGATGTTGGCTTTTTTGGCATAGGTTGCCGCCTTGTAGAACAATTCAAAATCGGCCGTAGGCGAATAGTCCGCATTTATAAATCTGGAGTTGTTTATGCCAGAAGTCGAAGAAGCCGCCATGGCGATCACAATGTCGTAGAGTTTAATATCTGGCTGATAAGATCCGGCACTGCCCACTCTGATAAGCTTTTTAACACCGT
>Ga0256829_1001644_pt1 | contig 17966 bp, 17 predicted proteins | sample 131447metaG_FD_185979 | JGI IMG/M metagenome (GOLD analysis project Ga0256829, IMG submission 185979) | Hydrothermal vent microbial communities from Lau Basin, Pacific Ocean - 131-447 | ecosystem: Environmental > Aquatic > Marine > Hydrothermal vents | place: Pacific Ocean: Lau Basin | collected...
CAATGATTCAGAAAAAGTGCTCTCTACAGTGCCAGAAAATAGGGAAAAATGAGCTCTGAATGGATTAATAGAATTTGACATGATATTTCAACACCTGATAATATTTAATTTAATCAGTATGTTACATGTATCTTGATTGGAAGTCAAATAGAAAAAAGTGTTATTACCTTTTCGGCTAAGCTCTAGGTATTTGCTACAAGTGGGGCAAAACCCGTTAAATTAATTCAATGATCAAAGACTATGGGCTTTATGCCTACTCAAAAACGGTGAAACTTCAGGAACTAAGCTCTCGCTAGTTAAAACTATGCACTTTAGTGCAAGGCTTTAGCTGCTGCACATTTGTGCTTGTCAATGGCCAACAGAATCAGGCCATTTTTGGCCATTAGGATCGGGGCATTTTAGGTCTTATTTCAGTTTCCCAGTTTTGATTTCAAGCGATAGCTTTCACCTCCTAAAATAAAGCGGATGGTTAGGCCGAATATTTACGTGCTACGGCCTGATGACTATTGTTTTAATTGCGACATCAGCAGTTGAGCCAAGGCGTCGATATGGGCATCGCTGTCATTCAAGGCAGGTATGTAACGGTATTGGGAGCCGCCGGCAACCAGAAAGTGGTCTCGATTCTCGATGGCAACTTCCTCCAGCGTCTCCAGACAATCGGCGGAAAATCCGGGGCATACGACATCGACCGAAGCCACGCCATCCGCTCCCCACTGCTTCAATATTGCATCGGTATAAGGCTGCATCCACGGTTCGCGCCCGAAGCGGGATTGAAAGCTGACCTGCGCCTCATCCTCGCTCAGTCCAAGTTTCTCGCGCAGCAGACGGGCGGTTTTGCGACAGTGGCATGGGTAAGGGTCGCCCGCCTTGAAGTAGCGTTCCGGGATGCCGTGAAAACTCATTAACAGTCGCTCCGGCTGCCCGTGCTCCTGCCAGTAAGCACATACGCTGGCGGCCAGCGCATTGATATAGGCCGGGTCATCGTGATAGGCATCGATAAAGTTGACTGCCGGCACACGACGCCATCCGCTCAGCACGGCGGCCACGGCATCGAAGGTGGAACCGCTGGTAGTCGCTGAATACTGGGGGTATAGCGGCAGGATAATCAGTTTGCGGCAGTTTTTTGCGCGCAGCGCTTCCATTCCGGCGAGGATAGAGGGGTTGCCATAACGCATCGCCAGCTCGATATGTATCGATCCGGCATCAGCCTGATCGGCCAACAGGCGTTGCAACCTCTGTTCCAGCTTGTTGCGTTGGCGTTTGCCGATAGCCAGCAGCGGCGAACCGTCATCACCCCATACACTGCGATATGCGGCAGCCGATTTCGAGGAACGAATGTTCAGGATGACACCATTCAATACCAACCACCAAAGCCAGCGCGGCTGCTCCACCACCCGCGAATCAGACAGAAACTCTTTCAAATAAGCACGCACAGCCGTCGTTGCAGGCGCGTCCGGCGTACCCAGGTTGGTGAGCAGAATGCCGATAGCAGGTTGTTGATTGTGGTCAAAGTCTGTTTGTGCGCTGTAGGTCATGAAATCTCCCGTAGCCGCAATCCGACACGTTAGCCTCGCGCCGGTCAATATCCGGAGCATAGACAAGCGTATATTCGGGATTGCATGGAGAGGTGGTTGAGCGGCCATAGCTCGGGATTGCATGGGGACAAAAGGCAAAAAAAGGCCCGCCGAAGGGGGATGGCGGGCCTTCCCTGACTGTAATTATTTCACTGGCGTTATGGCCTATAAACACTGAACCCTTTACGACAAGGTGGGCGCAGCATCCTAGCATCAGGTATCCCGCAGAGGGACTCACACAACCAAGATAGACAAACTCCCGTTCAGATGACATCGGCCCAGATTTATAAGCCACAACGCCAGTGAAACAGGGTGGAGGCTACTCCGCATTCAGGTATTACACAAGTGTTTCTTGCGATCGGGCAGGCCGACAATCATGTCGAAACACATATAAGCTGACGTTTCGCGCTCCAGACAGGCGATATTCTCTTTGCTCTTTGCCAAGGGCTGCGGCGGGGAAACAACGGGCGGAAGCGCAACTTGATCAGCGATCAGCGGGCAGTATTTTTTCCACCATTGTTACCGGCATCTCAAGTCCGGCAGGCACATTAATTTGAATCACTCTGACGGACATCCGACTGCGATCCATCAATCGCAATGACTCACCGGCATGCACATTTTCAGCAATCACCGTGGTTGCTCCTCTGTCATACATCGAACTTCGTTGCTGACAGCAAAGACCCAGCCCTGCGCTTCTCCAGTTGCCGGTCCTGGTACCTCTGCGCTGCACGGATGTGGTAGTAAACCTGAGCGGAGTTCCGTCATAACGCCTGACCCTTATCCACAGATCTCGCCGAGCCGGTTTAACCGCCAATTGCGCCGGTATCGCCCCCGTTTGCAGAAAATCCTCGATAAACGGAAACCGGTCTAGTTCGTGAGGTAGGGTATGGTGATCACCCTTAACCGTAACATTTGGTGCCCACGGCAGCCAGGCCGATACAGGATCAACAACCATATCTCCACCCAGGCGGCTGTCACTGGTGGTATAAGCATTCAACACTTTGATGCCATCCAACTCTCTGCCGCCCAGACTGTTCAACTGCCAGAGAAAATCGCTACCTGGCTGGATCTCCTGAGCCTGCACATTGCCTGTCGGCAGCACAGCCGCCAGTTCCGCCAGAGTGCTGGCCCCCTTTGCCCCGAAGTTCGGCACTGATAGCAGCAGCAAGCGGCGAATATTACTCTTACCGTGGTGAGCCAAATACTCGCGCACGAGTAATCCGCCCATGCTGTGAGCCACCACATCAACAACGGGAAAGCTTTTCAGATAGAGCTCAAAATACTCCTCCAGTGCTTCAAGCGGCGGATATCGATTCGGTAATGCGGCTGTTCTATAATTAAAATAATAGATATCCCGGCCCAGACGTCGCTCCATTGCCTGTAACCGTTTAGCATCCGGCCAGGTGTTTTCACCACCATTCCAGCCATGCACCAGCAGCACCGGCACGGCATCAGGATAATCAGGCTGCATCAGCAAATCCGATGCCTCCCAGTCCTGCCACAAATTCTTCGTAATCTGCGTACTGCTCCTGGTGGCGCAGGAGGACAACAACAGCGCCGCAGCAAGCAGCCAGCCTGCACGGGCCAATACCTTTCTTTTCATGCCTGTATGCTCGTTGATTCGTGTACATCTGCCAACTGCGGCCTTGGCAAGCCCTGCTCACTATGGTCGGATACGCAGTATGAAGATGTTATTTGATTTTTTCCCGGTGCTGCTATTTTTTATTGCCTACAAGATGTACAACATCTATGTGGCAACAGCCGTATTGATTGCCGCATCCGCGTTACAAACCTTCAGCCATCGTATGATCAAAGGCTCATTTGAAAAATCGCATATTATTACACTGCTGCTGGTGGCGCTGTTCGGAAGCCTCACCCTGGCCCTGCACGATGAGGTATTCATCAAGTGGAAACCTACCGCCATCAACTGGCTGTTTGCACTGGTCTTTATTGGCTCTCATTTTATCGGCACGAAAACCATTATTGAGCGCATGATGGGGACGAACATCACGCTCCCACCCGTTGTCTGGAGCAGGCTAAACGTAGCATGGACGCTATTCTTTATCGTGCTTGGCGGTTTAAATCTCTATGTGGCTTTTTCATTCGATACTGATACCTGGGTCAACTTCAAGCTCTTCGGGCTGATGGGTCTGACCTTTGCCTTCATCATAGTGCAAAGCCTGTATCTGGTTCCCTTCCTGAAGGAGGCAGAGAAAGAAGATCACTGATTCAAGCTCATCATATTGCCCGCCGCTCCCTTTTTCAAGCAATACCTGGCACAGGCATGCGCTAGAATATCTTCACGATAAACCTTGTCACACTGCGATTTACACCAACCCGCTCACCTTCGCTGCCATGATAAAATCGTTTTTATGCAGACCACCGATCTTGTGGGTATAAAATACCACTATGCAATAACCCCAGCCATAACTGATATCAGGATGGTGATCCTCCGCTTCGGCAGCCTCGCCGACCTGCACGGCAAATACCTGCGCCTGCATAAAGTTGGTAAAAGTAAATGTGCGTCTGAGCTTGCGGGCTTCATCGATCAGCGCCCAATCAGGCACTGCCGCAAGCAGTGCCTCGGCTTCTTCAACAGCCATGGGCGCAATGCCCCCCTGGCATGGAATGCATTTTCCGTTCAATAAATCCACTGACATATCCTTTCCTCCTGCTGCCAAAGCATCTGACGATGGCTTGATGAAGTCATAAATCAATGAAAGACTCATCCCGCCGTAGGTTAATAAACTATCCTGCACTCGTTTTTTCCTCTGTCAACAGCCCCGTCTCCTGCTCTGATGCCACCTGATCCATCACCAGCTTGTACTCGATAGCATCATTGAGCGCCCGGTAAGTGGCTTCCAGCGTATCAGTGGATACGCCGACGGTATTCCATTTGCGCACCCCGTCGGAAGACTCAATCAGCACCCGCACTGCCGCCTCGGTTGCATCTTTCGTGGACAGAACACGCACCTTGAAATCAGTCAAGCGCATATCTCCCAGGCCGGGATACGCGCCTGCCAGCGCCGCTCTCAGCGCTTTATCCATAGCATTTACCGGCCCGCTGCCAAGCGCCGCAGTATGTAGAACGCGGCCATTAACCCTCACCCGCACAGTAGCCTCGGATTCCGGTGCCTCATCATGGCCCCGTTTTTCATCGTAAACGCGAAAACTAATCAGCTCGAAATGTCGTTTGAAGTTGCCTGTGGCACGGCGCAGAAGCAACTGAAACGATGCATCCGCGCCCTCAAAGGCATAGCCCGCTGCCTCCATCTCCTTGATCCGTCCTACCACTTTCGCCACTGCCACGTCATCCACCACGGCATCCGGCTCCAGCTGCTGCAACTTGGCCAGAATATTACTCCGACCAGCCTGATTGGAAACCAGCACTCGCTGCGCATTACCCACACTGGCCGGATCAATATGTTCATATAAACGGCTCGCCTTGCGTACAGCCGACACATGCACACCACCTTTGTGGGCAAAGGCATTCTGACCGACAAACGGCTGATGCTGCCACGGCAACTGATTGGCCATTTCATTGACGAAAGTAGACAAGCGTCGGAGTTTTTTGAGTCTGTCCATGCTGATGCCGCAATTGACGCCCATTTTCAATTTCAGCACAGGAATCACCGAAATAAGGTTGGCATTGCCGCAACGCTCCCCGATACCATTGACCGTACCCTGCACATGCGACGCGCCGGCGCTGACGGCGGCGATCGTATTGGCCACCGCCATTTCCGAATCATTGTGGGCATGAATACCAATCGCAACATCCGGATAGCGCGCTACGACCTGCCGCACACATGCATTAATCTGCTCCGGCAGGCTGCCGCCATTGGTATCGCACAACACCAGCGCATCGGCACCTGCTCCAGCCGCAGCAGTGAGCACCTGCATGGCGTAATCCCTATTGACAACATAGCCATCGAAGAAATGCTCGGCGTCGAATATTACCATCGCCACATGCCGTTTAAGCCACGCAACAGACTCCCGCACCAGATCAAGGTTGGTCTGCAAATCAATTCCCAAGCCCGTCGTCACATGCATATCCCAGCTTTTACCGAAAATACACACGGCATCGCTGCCGCAGTCGATCAGACGAGCCAGACCGGCATCCTCCGCCGCCGGATGACCGGGGCGCGCGGTACTACCGAAGGCAACCAGTCGGCTGTGCGACCATGAACGATCACGCATCATGGCAAAAAAACGGTCATCCGTCGGACTGGAGCCTGGCCAGCCACCCTCAATCCAGTCCACGCCGAATGATGCCAGGCGGCAAGCTATGCGTTTCTTGTCTTCGGACGAAAAATGAATACCTGCCGACTGTGCGCCATCACGCAAGGTCGTATCATAGAGCTGGATTCTGCGTACATCGGTCGTCATGATCATGCATCCTTGGCAGACGTTTCGTTCCTCGGAACGGATGATTCGGCATAATACGCCTGTCCTGCAAAGCTGTAACGCCTTTTCAGAAGATCTTTGCAGAATGGGTGAACTGTGTTGAAATAAGGGCCTCGGAAAAAATAAATTATTTGAATGGTGCACCAGACAGAAGTTCGGATTCAAGGCGCAGAAACAGACTCACAAGCAAGCCCTGAGTGGCCGCAATAGCCTTATTACTTTAGTAACTGGCTCTGCAACGGAGAAGGCGAACTTATAGACCAGCAATGTGGATGATTTATTTTTCCCGCAGTCTTAAAGCCTTTGACAGGGGGGAGTAAACATGCGCGCAGTTATCATGAAGGAGACAGGTGAACCGAACGTATTAAGTATCGGCGACTGTGAGAAACCAACTTGCGGCAGAGGCGAGGTACTGATCCGGGTCATCGCCGCCAGCGTCAATCCGATCGATACCAAGCTGCGCAGCCACGGCCTGTTTTGCGGCAAGCCGCCAGCCATACTGGGTTGCGACGGTGCCGGCATTGTCGAAGCCATTGGCGCGGATATCAGTCGATTCGATCCGGGTGATGCTGTCTATCACTGCTATGGCGGGCTCGGGCAGCTTACGGAAAATCAAACAGCAGCCGGTAACTATGCGGAATATATTGTCGTGCCGGAAGCCTATGTGGCGCAAAAACCCGACTGCCTGGATTTTATCGATGCCTCCGCAGCGCCGCTGGTATTGATCACGGCATGGGAATCATTATTTGATCGCGCCCGCCTTCAAACAAACCAAAAAGTGTATATCTCCGGCGGCGCAGGCGGTGTCGGGCACATGGCTATCCAATTAGCCAAACTTGCCGGATGCTCTGTTGCCACCAGTGTCAGCACGAATGAAAAGGCCGATATTGTGCGTGAACTAGGAGCAGATCTGGTAATCCATTATCAGCAGCAGGATGTAACAAAAGCGCTGCTGGCGTGGACGAATGACACTGGCGTGGATGTCGCTTTTGATACAGTCGGCGGTTCAGCCTTCAATCCACTGGTTAGCGCCACCCGCGTTTACGGCGACATTGTCACTATTCTACAGGTTCCGGATGATGCTGATTGGCAATCCATCAGGCTGCGCAATATCCGCATTTCTCAGGAACTGATGCTAACGCCTATGCTGTTAGGTCTGCATGAGGCCGCCGAACACCACGGCGATATTCTCGAACAATGCGCCCAGCTCTTCGACGAGCGAAAATTATCTGTTTTAGTCTCTGATACGCTCCCGCTGGAGCAGGCAGCGGTTGCGCATCGCCGAATTGAGACCGGATCGATGACCGGCAAACTGGTCCTGGAGATTCAGAGCGCAGGTAATGAGATCAACGGGTGCAATTAAATATAATCAATTCATGGCAGTTCTGGGCCCTGCTGGCAGCGGTATTTGCCGCGCTGACAGCTATCTTCGCCAAGGTAGGCGTCGCCGATATCAACTCCGACTTCGCCACCCTGTTGCGCACCATTATTATTCTATTGACCTTGTCGCTGATTGTCTGGGCCACAGGCCAGTTCCAACCTGTGCGCAATATTTCAGGCAAAACCCTGCTATTTCTGACCCTGTCAGGGCTGGCCACCGGAGCATCATGGCTATGTTATTTTCGCGCCCTGAAACTGGGCAATGCCTCACAGGTCGCTCCGATCGACAAGCTCAGTGTGGTATTGGTGGCCATCTTCGGCGTTCTGTTCCTCGGTGAACATCTTTCCCCCAGCAACTGGGCCGGCATTATCCTTATCGGCGCAGGCGCGCTGTTGGTTGTGCTATAGTGCCCTGCCACTTGCTCATCAGCGCCGACAACAATGCTCACACCGCAAAGGTTTTTACGGTTTCGGCATACCCGGCGGCATACCGCCGCCCATCCCGCCAAACCTTCCGGCCAGTTGCGCCATCATGCGTTTCCCTTTGGAGCCCTTCATCTTTTTCATCATTTTCTGCATCTGGGCAAACTGCTTGAGCATCTTATTTATTTCCTGCACTGTCGTACCGGAGCCGGCGGCAATACGCTTTTTGCGACTTCCATTGATCACACGCGGGTAGCGTCGCTCTTTCAGCGTCATGGAGTAGACCATAGCCTGCATTCGTTTGATCGGCTTGTCATCCACTTGCGCCAGCGCTTCCTGCGGCAACTTCACGCCCGGCAACATCTTCAGCATGCCGGCCATACCGCCCATATTCTGCATCTGTCCAAGCTGCTCAGCAAAATCGCCCAGATCAAACTGACCTTTATTTATTTTTGCGGTCGTCTTCTCGGCTTGTTGCTGATCGACAGAGGCCTGAATCTTTTCAACCAGACCAACCACGTCACCCTGGCCCAGAATGCGCCCGGCCATACGGCCCGGATCAAAGACCTCGAATGCATCAATTTTCTCACCGGTACCAATATAACGTACCGGTACGCCGGCACTGCGTGCCACTGACAGCGCCGCGCCGCCGCGTACATCCGCATCGGTTTTGGTCAGGATGCAACCTGTCATGCTGACTGCCGCATGAAATTGTTCGGCAATCGACAGCGCCGTCTGACCCGTCATCGCATCCAGCACCAGCAATCGTTCGCTGGCATGTACACGTCCGGCTACATCACGGATTTCCGCCATCAACCCATCATCCACCACCTGACGACCGGCAGTATCAAGAATCAGCACATGATAACCACTGCGGCCAGCCTCATTGACTGCCGACCCGGCCATCGCTGCCGCCGTATTGCCGGTGCCGGCGATATAAGGCACGCCGACCTGCCCAGCCAATACCTGCAACTGCTCACGCGCCGCAGGACGCGTAGCATCGACACTGGTTAACGCTACTTTTTTACCCTGTGAGGCAAGCAATCGTGCCAGTTTACCGGCTGTAGTGGTTTTACCCGCACCCTGCAGACCGCACAGCAGAATCACCGAAGGGATCTTGCTCAGATCCAGATCACGTCGTTGCCCGCCCAGTACATCGGCCAGTACATCGTGCAGAATTTTGATGATCACCTGACCCGGCTGCAAACTTTTGGCTACCTCTGCGCCCAACGCCTGCTCGCGCACCTCGTCCATCAAATGACGCACAACGGGCAAAGCCACATCGGCTTCGAGCAGCGCCATGCGCATCTCGCGCAATGTGGTATCCAGATCAGTCTCGGAAATACGCGCGGAGCCGCGCAGCTTGTGCGCAATATCTCCCAGTTTTTCACTCAAACGATTAAACATTCATTCACTCCTGCCATCCATTCGACACTGCCAAGAACGGTTTGGCTATTCTGTTGGCCCTGCGCACGGGGTCAATCATCGGTATCATATCCTTCCAGATGAATGTGTTTTCATGAGGCGTTCACAGGCGGCTAACCGGGTCTCCGTAGCTTCTCTCCTGTCCGGAGCGGACTCCTCCCCCCTCCCCGTTCCCTCCGGGCTCAGATTCAGGCAGAAAGAAAAACAGGGCTCCGGTTTTACCGGGGCCCTGTTTTTCTTACCGCAAAGCACACATCCTTTAATCAATACCTTTACCCTTTGCCTACGCTTATCAATGCAGCCACGGCAGCACGGACGATCGCCTGCTGCTCGCCGGTAACCATATTTTTCAACATCACCGTACCAGCCTGCATTTCATCTTCGCCAATGACGGCGACAAAACGTACGCATTCACGGTCCGCCATTTTAAACTGGCGCCTAGCGCCGCCACCTCCGCAGTGCACAACCGACAGCCCCCCCTTGCGCAGGCAATCAGCTGTCGCCAATGCGTAGGCATGCACCGCATCGCCCAATGCAACAATAGCAATATCGGGCCCGCTGGATTCGATATCCTTCAGCAGCATCGCCAGACGTTCCAGCCCGGCGGCAAAACCGATTGCCAGCGTAGCCGGACCGCCCAGCTCCTCAACCAGCCCGTCATAACGACCACCAGCCAGCACTGTGCCCTGTGTACCCAATTTGTCGGTAACAATCTCGAAAGCCGTACGATTGTAATAATCGAGCCCACGCACGATCTGCGGATTCACCCGATACGGGATGGCCAGCGCAGCCAGTCCTTTCCGTACGCCGGAAAAATGCGTATCACAGTCATCACACAGAAAGGCAAGTATTTCCGGTGCATCAGCCAGTTCCGTCTGGCAAGATGCCACCTTGCAATCGAGCACCCGCATCGGGTTGCGCTCAATGCGTTCAACACAGGTTACACACAAACGATCAACTCGCGCTTGCAGATATGTCACCAGTTTATCCCGGTAGCCCGGCCGGCATGCGTTGCAACCCAGTGAGTTGAGTTCAATTGTCAGCTCGGGAATACCCAGCTCGTTCAAAAAAGCATGTGCCATAGCCAAGATTTCCGCATCCTCAATGGGACCGGGAGCGGAAAACATTTCCACGCCAATCTGCTGAAATTGGCGCAAACGTCCTTTCTGCGGCCGCTCGCGCCGAAACATTGGCCCGATATAATACCAGCGCTGCGCGCCAGCCCGTGTCAGTCCTCCCTGCAACCAGGCTCGCACCGCCCCGGCCGTACCTTCCGGTCGCAAACAGATATGATCGCCACCCTGGTCGGTGAAAGTATACATTTCCTTGGTGACAATATCGGTGCCCTCGCCTACCGAGCGTACGAACAGTTCAGTCGGTTCCAGCACCGGCATGCGCACCTCGGAAAACGCATAGCAGCCGAACACCTTACGCGCCGCCTGCTCCACCCGTTGCCAGCGGGCCACCTCAGCCGGCAAGCCGTCATGAATACCGCGTATACTCTGTAGTTTTTTTTCGCTCATATCTGCTCGCTTCCCTTGGTTTTCTCCTCCTGCTGGCGGATAATCACCGCCCGTCTTTCCACTTCCTCGACCAGTTGGTCAACCATATCAACGTTCTTGACCCTGTCAGACTTTTCCCCGTCGAGGTACATCATATGCACAGGATAACCGCCGGTAATACCGACATCAACTTCTCTGACCTCACCCGGCCCGTTCACTACGCACCCGATCACCGCCACATCCATATTCTCATGGATATGCGCCAGGCGCTGTTCCAGCTCGGCCACCGTATCAATGACATTAAACTTCTGCCGCGCGCAACTCGGACAGGCAATCAGATTGATGCCCCGGTGACGCAAGCCCAGCGACTTGAGTATCTCAAAGCCTACCTTCACTTCTTCTTCCGGCTCAGCAGCCAGCGATACGCGAATGGTATCTCCGATACCATCAGCCAACAGCAGGCCAAGTCCGATTGAGGATTTTACCGTACCGCCAAAACGACTGCCTGATTCCGTGATGCCCAAATGCAGCGGATAATCAACCAGCCTGGCCAGCTTGCGATAAGCAGTCACCGTCATCGGAATATTGCTGGCTTTCAGGGACACCTTGATATCATGGAAATTCATGTCCTCAAGAATACGAATATGATTGATTGCCGATTCCACCATGGCGTCAGCGCATGGTTCGCCATACTTCTCATTGAGCTCTTTCTCCAGCGAGCCGGCATTAACGCCGATACGGATGGAAATTCCCCGCTCACCGGCAGCTTTGACCACCCGTTCCACACGATCACGGCTGCCAATATTCCCCGGGTTCAGGCGCAGACCATGCACGCCGGCTTCCAGCGAGGTCAGAGCCATTTTATAACTGAAATGGATATCGGCAATCAGCGGCACACCAGTTTGCGCCAGGATCTCGGGCATGGCTGCCGCCGAATCAGGATCCGGCACGGACACGCGCACGATGTCGGCGCCCGCCTCCGCCAGTCGATGAATCTGCGCTACCGTCGCATCAATATCTGTGGTCAGCGTATTGGTCATAGATTGCACGGCAATCGGTGCATCGCCGCCGACAGTGACATTACCGACCTGTATCGGTCTTGATTTTCTGCGCGGGGTTACGATTATGTCCTGCATATTACTCCTCTCCAGGCATATTTTTGCCACCTTGTCTGCTGCCATTTTTTTTACTGTCAACCTGTCCGCGCAACAGTTCTAAACGTTCCTGCAATTGTCTGGCTCTGCGCAATGACTCGACATATTCCGGCTGATCTGGATTCAAATCTACTGCCTTATGCCAGTATGCTACCGCACTTGCCAGGCGTTCGTGACGAAATTCATTACTACCTTTGGCAAACAGGCTTGCCGCCTTCGCCGCCAGCTTCTTATTGATTTTAGCCAGCAAACTGTCCGCACCGCTACCGCCATTGCGCCGGAACAGGTGCGCAAGACTTCTGGCTCTGATTAGATCACCCTGCTTCAAGGCCTCCTGAATTTGTTTCTCACTCACCACCTTGTCAGGCTCGACCTGACGATTGGCGACAGACTTTCTGACTGGCATCTCTTTGCCGGGATACGGAGGGATCACAAGTCCCTTTGGCATGGCCGCCAGTATCTCATGACGCAATATTTTGCCTGCGATCGAGCCCGGCTGCATACGCAGGTAAGATTCGATCTCCATATACGCGATTTCAGGCAGTCCTTTGCGAAGCTGCCTTCTGGCCTCCCTGATAGCCAATGACTCCCGCTCATCCAGCAGATCATTGTATTGATCGCGCATGCGTCCGTACGTATCGTCATTCGGATCCAGACCGCGGGGCGCATCATAAGCATGCGCATCATCCATCAGTAGCCTGTCCAGCTTACGCCGGTGAACAATCAATTTGTCCAAACGCAATTGACGCATCCTGATTTCCATCTCATCCCGCTTGGCTTCCATTTTTGAAGGTTTGATCGTTACAGAACTAGCTTGATCATAAGCCCACATGGCTTTCGACCACTGCTTGTTGGCTTCCAGACGCTGCGCCGTATGCAGATAGTACACAAAAATACGCCGACGAGTCGGTTCAATGGTACGCATCAGAAATGTCCGCGCCCGAGCATAATCCTTATCACCCTTTTGCATGGCCAGCACTCTGGCTCTGGCTCGCATGATTCTTCCTTTGTCAAAATCCTGCCGGATCCGGCTGTATGAATTAATCAGGCCGACATATTTGCCGCCCGAAATATGAGCATCCGATGCAATCAACGTATGCCGTCCCTGCGCACAGCCGGCAAACACGGAAACAGCAAACACGGAGATAGCAAACAATAAGCATCCATGACGGGACATCAAACATCTCCTGTAATCTTGTCACCTTCGGTTTTCTCCCCCACGGTCTGCAACCCCTCAGCCTGCTTCCCTGTGACCAGCTTCCCGATCTTACCGCCCCTACCCTGTGGCAAACTATCGTCAAATGCCAAGTCCACTGCCGATTCAACATCCTGTAACACAGCTTTGCTGACAGCCGTCACAACACCCGCTTCGATTTTGCGACTGACTCCCTTGATATCGCACTCTCCGATTGCCGCAAAATCAAATCCGTCACCAAGCAGTTCAAAGGTCTTCCTGGGCATGACCAGCTCCCGTCCACAGCCCAGCCCTCCCATGCGGGAGGCGACATTCACAGCGTCACCGATCACGGTGTACTCCAGCCGTTGCGCGGCGCCAATATTGCCGACAATAACCTGGCCGCAATTCAACCCCAACCTGAATGTAATGGCATTCCCATCCTTACGTTTCATCCCCAGTCGGTGACAGGCCATATCAATGGCCAGCGCAGCCATAGCCGCATGCCGTACATGCGCTGTATCATTGATCGGATGATTGAATACTGCCATCAGCGCGTCGCCAATATATTTATCAACATGACCGCAGTAATAGGCGATAACGCGATGAAACACCTCGAAATGTTTGTTCAGCACGCGGATGACATTCTCGGTATTGCTGAACTCCGAAAACGATGTGAATCGTACCATATCCGCAAACAACACGGATACTACCTGACGGTGACTTTCCATATCAGCATCGCCGCCCGCAAACACATCGGAAATCAGCTTGGGATTGAGATAGCGGCTGAACACATCCCTGATTTCCTCTTTGTGCGCCAGTTCACGCGTCATCTCGTTAAATTGTGCAACGGCATCGGATATTTCATTATTACCGCGCACCGGCAGTCGGACCTGGTAGTCACCCTCAGCCACCTTGCGCGCCGCATCAGCAAGCATTTCAATCGGCTGGCTCATACGCCCCGATATCCAGAATACAAGAATGGCTGAAAACATCACCACCAGTACGGCGGCAATGAAAATCTTCCGTACCAGCTTGCCGGCGATCTGTAGCCATGCCTGTTCGGAAAAGCGCACGGCCACCATTGCCAACGGCGTACCCGCATACATCACCGAGCGCGCATACCATAGTGATTTGCCCGCTACGCGACGCACCTGCACACTACCCACGCCGGCTTTCAGCACAGCCTCCACTGAACCGGTGTTTCTATATTTTTTAACCTTGCCATTGGCATGCTTGACCAGTGCCCCCAGCGCAGTCGGCACCTTATCCAGAAACTTTTGCACCACCAGATCAGTTTCAGCACTGCTGCCGGAAAGCAGCGGCAACGTCAATACATCGGCCAGGCGATCAACCTGTAATTCGGCCTGAGCCGCCTGACTCTGCAACCAGGCATCATGCTCGATATCCAGAATAATGAAAAACAAAACGACCACGGCAATGGCAACCGCAAAGCCCACAAGCATCGCCCAGCGCCAACGAATAGGAATGCGCAGGGGAAACCTGCTCTTAGTTTCTTCAAACGACAACACGGTTACGCCCGCCATCCTTAGCCATATACATGCGTTTATCCGCCAGGCGCAGCAATGCTTCAACCATCAGCTTCATGTCCTGAGCACTCTTATGTTGCACATCCTGTTCCAGATCCAGCACAGCAACACCGGCAGAAAAACTGACATGGATGGTCTGGTCGCCGCCGACGTCCAACGCTGTTGAAACCATACGTTTCAGCCATTGTTCTGCCGCCATTTTTGCCCCATCCAGATCCGTCTGAGGCAGCAATACAATAAATTCCTCCCCACCCCAACGACCGACTGTATCGGCATCCCGGACACTGTCGCGCAGTACAGAGGCCATAGCCGATAACACCGTATCCCCCGCTGCATGCCCGTACGTATCATTCACTTGCTTGAAGTGATCCAGATCCAGCATCACGACTGCATACGGATGACGATAACGTATTGATTGAGACACGCCCTGATGCAGCTGCGTCATGATATAACGTCTGTTGAACAAACCGGTCAATACATCATGGCTGGCCTGAAAGTGCAATTTAGCCTTGGCGTCTTTCATATTCGAGACCATGCGCCAGATCAGCCTGGCCTCCATGCCGCCAATCACGCCGCCGGCTCCCAGCACTTCGGCCGCCACCTCATCCAGCATTTCGTTATGCGTCATATTGAACGCCACGCAAGGGGCGCTGGCGCGCAATGCCTGCTCGGCATTATGATAAACAGGAATACCATGCGCGCGCGCCAGAGTCAGGCCCGGCGCATCGGGATTGATGTCGACCATCGCCACGACGCTGACCAGATTTTCTTCCAGCAACATTTCCATAATCGCGGTACCGCCTCGGCCAGCGCCAAGGATTACCGCACGATGCGGGTCTTCCCGTAGTGTATTTACAGCGTCCTCTCCCAAACCAGTCCAACCCCCAGCCCAACCCTTTATAATCACGATCAACTAACAAGCAGCAAATAATATACCAACTCCACGCACGAATGCTATGATTCGCATTCGGAGGATAATATGCCCTTAAGCAGCAAAGAGCGCAAGGAACTTAAAGCGCGCGCACACCACCTCAAACCTGTCATTCGTATCGGGAAGAAAGGTATCAGCGAAAATTTGGTTCTGGAAACGGAGCTAGCTCTGAACGCCCACGAATTAATCAAGGTTCATATTACCGGCGAAGATCGCGACGAATGCAAGGCAAGCTGCCTCGCACTGGCCAGGCAAAGCCATGCGCAATTGGTCGATCATATCGGCAAAACATACATCCTGTATCGCAAACAGCAGAAACAGGCATGAAAGAGACCGTAGAGCGCATACATGAGCTGCTAACGGAAGCATTTCACCCGCATAACCTGAGCATTGAGGATGAATCATGGAAACATGCCGGCCATGCAGGCATCAAAGAGCATGGCGGCGGCCATTATCATGTGCGCATTGCGGGGGAATGTTTTGCCGGCAAGTCACGCCTGCAGTGCCACCGTATGATCAATCAGACGCTGGCCCCTCTGTTCCCAAAACAAATCCATGCCCTGAGTATCGATATCCGTCCATGCCCTCAAAACAACCCAACAGGGGCTTTGTAACATGACCGATTCATGGCGGCGCATGCAGGCCTTCCTCGCCCACCTCTTTGCCTGACGCCCGTCGCCGAACTGGCCCATTTCTTGCTCGTTGACTGCAGGATACTGCTACTGAATACAAAGCAGACAGCTTCAAGTAAACTATGGCGCCGCCGCCTATAGTCAGGGACGGGTAATATGAAAATACAGAACAATCTACCGATTAGAGCCAAGCGACCCGCAAAACCCGGGCAAAGCCGCTCTGACGGCGTATTTCAGGCTCTGTTTGAAGCTGATATCGCCGCTGTTCAAGCAGCCGACGAGCAACCGATGAGCGATGATCGGACAGGCGCAAAGGCTGCATGGAGAGCTTTGGAAGATAGTGTCTCTCTCCTGGATCAGGCCATGCTGTGTCTGGAATCAGGCGATGCTCCGACGCAGCAACTGGTTGATAACATCGAGCAGTTGCGCGCCACCTTGCATCAGCAACTGACCTCCGCCAGCAATGCACGGGCTCTGACACAGGCAGAGATACTTCTGGCAGTCGAAGTCGAGCGCATACGCTCTTTTCAGCCCTGATAATGAGCCCTAAACAGAGACTTGAACAATTACTGGAGGATATGGACACCGTCCGCCCGGTTATTATTGCGGCCAGACCGGATGACAAGGCGCTGCGCGCCACAACCCGTCGTATCGTCTCCAATCTGGAGATCATGCGGCGAAATCCGGGCACCCCTGCCGCCACCTACCTCTGGCTACGGCAACTGACATCCCGATTGCTGGATGCGGAACACAGCGCCCTGCTAATACCCAGCGCTGATGGCGACATACCGGCAGCTGACCGCCAGTCCATCCAAACCCATAGTGAACAACGCCACCTCTTGCTCATGGATGCCATGCAGAGCATTCCGGTCGCACGTCGATTGCTGGATCAGTGCTGTGCCCTGGTCGGTCAGAAACCAACGGACGCAACGTCCGTACAGGACAAAGCCCGCCATCTAAACCGCTGCCTGCGTGCGCACTTAACACATGATGCGGCGCTCAGACAGGAACTGCAGCAACTGGTCGAAGCATTAAACCCTTCGCTGGATGCTATTTCCACACTGATACAGGAGGTGGGAGAGGATGCGCCGGAACTGCAACAAGTCAGAGAGCTACTGGAGCAGGCGCTGCCTGATGATGCCGAACAAGCCAGGCAACTACTCCAGGATGCTCGCCTTGGTATTGCGCAGGTGGGCGCCAAACTGGCCAGCGTCAGTAAGCAACTGCGCAGCAGTATGCAGAACAACCTTGAAAAACTGAGCGAAATGTCCGGCAAGCTTGCTCAGGCCGAATCGGATGCGCGCAATGACCCGCTGACTGAACTGGCCAATCGCAGGTATCTGTCTGAGTTCATCAGCGCGTTGGGTAACAGCGTCTATTGCTTTGTCATTTGCGATATTGATCATTTCAAACATATTAATGACACATACGGCCATGACACAGGCGACGAGGTTCTCCGGCAACTGGCCGTCATTCTGAAAGAAAGCATCCGCACCTCCGATCTTGCGGCGCGGGTCGGCGGCGAAGAATTCTGTATTGTTTTCCCTGACACGGACTTGCAAACCAGCGCCACCCTGGCTGAATCGCTGCGTCAGGCTGTAGACATCTATCCGTTCAAGACAGAGCAGGGTGATATTGCGGTCAACATCAGCATCGGTGTTGCCGCACACAAGCAAGGCACGGCGTATGCCGCGACATTCAAAGCAGCTGATAAAGCACTATATCAAGCCAAGGAAAACGGACGCAATCAGGTCAGTATTGCCCCCCTGCAAACTAAGCCGTATCAGTAACCTGATTCAGCTTTTATCCGATCCGCC
>Ga0256829_1001646_pt1 | contig 17960 bp, 18 predicted proteins | sample 131447metaG_FD_185979 | JGI IMG/M metagenome (GOLD analysis project Ga0256829, IMG submission 185979) | Hydrothermal vent microbial communities from Lau Basin, Pacific Ocean - 131-447 | ecosystem: Environmental > Aquatic > Marine > Hydrothermal vents | place: Pacific Ocean: Lau Basin | collected...
TAAAAGAGAATGAATTAACCGAAAAAGAAGAAATTATTTTTTTATCTCTTTTAAAAGAGGAATATACGATTTCAAATGAAAATTCAAGGGAGATGAATTATCTTTTAAACCTTATAAGTTCCGATGAAATAGAAAGAATCAAAAACAGAAATTTACTGGATGAAAATTCCAAACTTGTCAGTGAAGATATTTTGGATTATGATGAGCTAATAGGCGCTTTTGGGGGATATAGCAAAATTTATTTTATAAATGAAGAAATATTAAACGAGCTTATTCATCCAAGAAAAAAACATAAAATGGAACATATTGTAAAAGATACCGTTTTTGATTTGATTGAAGATAATGTCAGTTTAAAAGATGTTGTTTTACCCCAAAAAACGATGGAGCAGATTGAAACTCTTTTAAAACAAAATAACAAAAGAGTTATAAATCTTCTTAAAAAATGGGGAATTAAGCAAAATGGTGAAATAAATATAAAAATTATTTTTTACGGGCACCCTGGAACAGGTAAAACACTGAGTGCAAAAGCTATAGCAAACGAGCTTAATAAGCCGATTTTAAGTCTTGATGCAAGTAAAATTTTGTCTATGTATGTGGGTGAGAGTGAAAAAAATGTCAGGAGAATGTTTGATGAATATTATGCCGTGGCTGAAAAATTAAAAACAAAGCCCGTTTTGTTACTAAATGAAGCAGACCAGTTTTTATCCACAAGAACAACCGCTTCTTTTAGCAGTGCGGATAAAATGCACAATCAAATGCAAAATATTTTTCTTGAACAGTTTGAAAAATTTGACGGAGTTTTGATTGCCACTACAAATTTACTTGAGACATTAGACACTGCTTTTTCAAGAAGATTTGATAAAAAAATAAAATTTGAAAAGCCTTCATTTGATGAAAGAGTCAAATTATGGGAATTAAGACTTCCAAAAGCAGAGTATGAAGAAAATTTTAATATTAAAGAGTTAGCTAAATATGAATTGACAGGCGCAGAAATTGAACTTATAATAAAAAATACAGCCTTAAAAGTAGCCCTTAGAAAAAAAGCGATTTTTAAACTTAAAGATTTCATAGAAGAGATAAAAAAAGAAAAAGGAAGCTCTTTTGACAGCCAAAAAGAGCTTGGATTTATTGTGTAAATATTACAAATGGTAACATTTTTAATCTTATTTTAATAAATAGGACAAAATTCGTTATAATTTTAAGTTATATTTAGGTATATTAAACTAAATAAGTAGACTTTATTTGATAATATTCCAAAAAAAGGAGAGTGTATGGGCACTATATTAATATATGCATCTGGTATATTAGCCGGCATATTGTTTTTATATTTTCTTGGGATTATGGTTGCACCGTTTAATCCGGGAGAAGTTAAAAACGACCATTTTGAGTGCGGTCTTCCGCCAAGTAGTGAAGTTCCTATGAAAGCAAATTTCAGATATTTTATCTTTGCGATTGCTTTTATTGTGTTTGATATGGCAGGGTTGTTTTTCTCACTTTTCGTTTTTGCCGATAATCCTGAAGCTTTAAAATGGGCTATGGTATTTGGTGTGCTGATGTTTGCAGCTATTACAATTAGTATGAAGGAGTATAGAAATGCTAAAAGTTCTTGATTTTTTTAATTATGCAAGGAGCAAATCCCCTTGGATAGTCCATTTTTGTAGCGGGTGTTGCTCTCTTGAAATGCTTGCGGCAATGGGTCCTAGATATGACTGGGAGAGATACGGTTATATTATGACCCCGACTCCAAGACAAGCGGATATTATTTTTATTACGGGACTTGTAAGTAAAAAAATACTTCCGGCGCTTCTTAGAACTTATGAGCAAATGCCAGAGCCCAGATATGTAGTGGCAATCGGTGCTTGTGCATATGACGGGGGACCTTATAACGATTCTCAGTCTGTTATTAAAAATATGACGGAAATTCTACCGGCAGATGTATTTGTAGCAGGTTGTCCTCCAAAACCAGAGGCTATTATTGCAGGGCTTGAAGAATTAAAAGAAAAAATTAAAAGAGGTGAACCTAGTGCTTCAAGCCAGGGTGGACTTTGGAAACAAATGAAGTTTTAAAGGATGGCGATGGATAAAATAAAAGATATTTTAAATAAATATGAAACGGAATATGTAGAAGATTATAAATCTAACTGGGTTAAGGCAAAATTTAAGAATAAAGAAGATTTATTAAATATAGTAAAAGATTTAAAAGAAGCGGGAGTTAAAACATGCTCGACTGTTTCTCCAACCGATTTTATTGATGACGATAAAATAGAAGTAAATTATTTTCTTGAAAATTTAAAAGATAAGAAGAATGTATGGCTGAAAGTTGATTTGCCAAGAGATTTGGAAACTTGTGAAATAGATTCTATTACTCCGCTTATGCCAAGTGCCGATTGGCATGAGCTTGAAGCTTATTCAACATACGGAGTTAAATTTAAAAATCATCCGAATCTTAGATATTTTTTAATAAGTAGAGACTATTATGGTAAATTTCCTTTTAGAAAAGATTTTGACTGGAAAGAACACGAAAAAAATTTAATAGAAAATGTTAATTCAATTTCAGAAGAGTTTTTTGAAGAATATGAAGAAAATGAAGAAACATTTGATAAAGACGGCAGCAGAACTGTTCTTCACTGGGGACCAACACATCCGGCAAGCGGACCTATTAGGCTTAAAGTTTATGTAAATGGTGAAAATATAGAAAAAATAGACGCTGATATCGGATATGTTTGGAGAGCATTAGAAAATCTGGCTGAGAGAAAAGATTTTATAGGAACTATTGTTGCGGTTGAGAGAATCTGTTTTATGGACAATCCAAATCCTATGATTTGTTATTCTCAGGCGGTTGAAGAAATTGCCGGAAAAGAGATTACTCCTTTTGCTAAATTTATGAGAGTAATTTTAGGAGAAACAGGAAGAATTGCTAGTCACTTAATCTCTATGGGTGGTTTCTTTGGAACAATGGGACTTCAAACATTTTTAATGTGGTGTCTTGATATAAGAGAATATTTCTTAGATGTTTTAGAAGATTATTCAGGAGCTAGAATTGCAACTGCCTGTGTTGAACCAGGCGGGGTTAGATATCCTCTTAATGATTATAAAGCCTGGTTTGAAACTTTAAATAAAGCAATTAATGAGTGGGAAAGAGTAAAAGGCGACATAGAAGATATTTTCTTAAAAAACCCGCTTATGGTAAGTAGAGCTAAAGATAACGGAATTTTTACAAAAGATGATGTGGAAGAATTTTATTTAGCAGGTCCTATTGCAAGGGCTAGCGGATTTAAAACAGATGTAAGAATTGACGAGCCTTATGCCGGATACGGTGAGCTTGATATGGATTATGTAACTTGTGAAAACGGAGATGCAAAAGACAGACTTTATATAATTGTAAAAGAAGTTGACCAGGCTATTGATTTAATTAAACAATCAATGAAAAAAATAGAGCAAGGTGTTGAGGCGGGAGAAATGAATCCTGCAAAAGACCATTTAGTCAGAATGCCGCGCCGTATGCCAGCCGGTGAAGCGGTTGCTAGAGTTGAATGGGCAAGAGGAGAGATGCTTATGCATTTAGTTACAATGGATAAATCAACTTCTCCATACAGATTAAAGTTAAGGGCACCGAGTGTAAATCACACAATGGTTTTAGATAAATTAATTTCAGGTAAAACTCTTTCGGATATTCCGCTTCTATATGGAAGTATGCATATCTGTCAGGGTGACCTGGATAGATAAGGAGTTAATATGAGTGTAGGAGCAGCTTTATTTTATATTTTTATTTTTCCGGGGCTTTTGTTTTTGCTTTTATGGACATTTTTTATTTTTTATTTTGCAAGAAAGACTCTTGCGTATGTTCATAAAAGAGTAGGACCTCATTTTAACGGACCTGCGGGAAGTTTGCAGACTGTTTGGGATGTTTTTAAACTTTTGACAAAAGAATCAATAACACCAAAAAGTGCTGACCCGTATTTATTTAATATTATTCCTATTTTAACACCTCTTGTGGCGGCACTTCCTGTTATTTTAATTCCATGGACTCCGCTTATAAATCACGGACATGGTATACTTGATACAAATTACGGGGTATTAGGTTTAGTCGTTTTAATAGGGGTTGAACCGTTTTTATTATTTCTTACAGGATTTGGTAGTCATAACAAATATTCATTTTTAGGCGGTATGAGAATCTTATCTCAAATGATTTCTATGGAAGCTCCGTTTTTCTTAGCAGCGCTTTCACCTGCTCTTCTTTTTGGAAGTATGAATTTATATGATATTATGTATTCAAATACATATCTTACAACACTGATTTTACTTCCCGGAGCAATTATTTTTATTATTGCAATGTTAGGAATCTTAGAGCAGCCTCCGTTTCATATTCCGGATGCAGAACAAGAAATTGTTTACGGATTTTATACGGAATACGCAGGAACAAACTATGTTTTACTTAAATTTGCGGAATTTACGGAAATGTTAGTTGTCTCGGCTGCGGCTGTTACTCTGTTTTTCGGAGGATACAGAGGATGGGGCTTTGACAGCTTTTTATGGCTTTTTATAAAAATCGTTCTTCTTGGTATTTTAATGGTTGCAATCAGGGCGTCAAATCCAAGACTAAGACTTGACCAGATGCTTAAATTTACATGGAGTTGGCTCACTCCTCTTGCTATTTTAAATCTTGTTTGGATTATTTTTGCCAAACTATATATATTAGGAGTTTAAGATGCTGTTTCAAATGTCAGAAAAAATAATAAGAGTTTTAAAAGGTGTAAAAGAGCCAAGAAGAGCTATTGTGGATGTTTCAAAAGAACCGGCTCATAAATCAGCGATTTTTAGAGGAAGACACGAAGTAAGATATGACATATGCACAGGATGTGATGCATGTAATAAAATTTGTCCTGTTGATGCTATTATTATGAAACCTCTTCCTCTTAAAAGACCGAATAAAATACCGGAAGTGAGTTTGGGTATATGTATTTTTTGCGGTCTTTGCGAAGATGTATGTCCTACTAAACCTGAAAAAGCGATTAAACTCTCAGGCGGTGATGTGAGTATGGTTAATAGTGACGGAACGGAAAAAGCTCTTGATGATTTCTGGGTAAGAGTTGATGTCCCTGAAGAGTGGATTGAAGCTAAGAAAAAAGAGGAAGAAGAAAAAGCCAGAAAGAAAAAAGAGATGATGGCTAAGAAAAAAGCCGAAGCCGAGGCGAAAAAAAAGGCTGAAGAGGCTGCTAAGAAAAAGGCTGAATCCGAAGCTGAGAAAGGAGAAGAAAAATGAGTGTTTTAATCCTTGCAATGGTTATAATACTTGCTGTTATGAGCCTTGCGCAGACTAAAACGGTTCCTGCGGTATTGGCATTTATTTCTATGATGTTTTTATTGGGAATTTATTATATTTTGCTTGATGAAAAACTTTTGGGACTTTTTCAAATTTTTGTATATACCGGAGGAATTGTTGTCTTGACACTCTTTGGTGTAACTGTTATAGGTTCTAAATTTCCTGAATTTAAAATCAGACCTTGGGCTGTTGCTATTGTTACGGTTGTTTTAATAGGACTTATGATAGTTCCGTTTTTAATACCTGTAGAGGCGGCACATCAAACTATTTCTTTACAACAGCAGGTAAAAGTTTTTACTGATAATTATTCGTTAATAGCGGTATTTATGGGAGTGGTAGCGGCTAGTGTTCTTTATGGAAGTATCAGAATGTTACATACCCTTAAATATGGAAAGGAATAAAAATGATAGAATTTTATATTGATGCTATTGCCGCTTTAATTTTATTTGCGGTAGGGCTTTACGGAGTGACGAGTAAGAGTGACTTTTTGAAGATTTTCTTTTCTCTTGAAATGCTTTTAAATGCGGTTATTTTACTTCTTGCAAGCGGAGCGTATCATTTCGGACTTACAAGAGATTTGGCTATCGCTTATGTTATAATTGTTATAGCAACTTTGGAAGCGGCAGCCGGAGTTTTAATATTTATTTTAACAAACAGAATAACCGGTGAAATAATTCCGGATCATCTGGATAAGGTGGTGGAAGATGAATAATGCAGTAATGATTTTATTAATAGCACCGTTTATCGGTGCTGTAGTGGCTTATATTTTAGGTAAATTCAAACAGCCTTTGGCTTTTTGGACGGCGGAAATAGTTGGAGCGATTTTATTTATTGCAAGTATTGTTTTGTTTACAAAATATTCAGGAACGGTAATTAATTTTGATATTCCTTGGATACATTACGGTAATTTTACACTTCCGTTTGGTATCTATATTGACCATTTGTCTATTGTAATGCTTTTAATTGCAACAGGTCTTGGTTTTGCGGATATTCATTTTGCCCATGATTATATGGGAGAAGACCCTGACCAACCGAGATATTATGCAAAAGTATTGTTTTTTATCGGTGGTATGATTTTACTTGTTGTTACAAAAGATTTAATCGGTGCGTTTGTGGGTTGGGAATTTATGGGACTTGCAAGTTATGCATTAATAGGTTTTTGGTATCATAAAAAATCAGCGGCGGATGCCGGTATGCAGGCTTTTTTATATACAAGATTCGGTGATATATTTATTTTAGCGGCTATAGCTCTTTTATTTGTTTTTGCTCATACTGTAAATTTAGTAGAGCTTAATCATCTGGCTGATGCCGGAAAACTTAATAAAACAGTGGCTTTAGTTACGGCTTTATTTATTTTTATGGGTGCAATCGGTAAATCGGGGCAATTTCCTTTGTATCCTTGGCTTATGAATGCAATGGAAGGTCCTACTACGGTTTCAGCTTTAATTCATGGTGCTACTATGGTTAACAGCGGTATTTATATTGTAGCTAGACTTTTTGACTTTTTCCATTATACTGATGCACTTTTTATTGTGGCAAATGTTGCGGCACTTTCGGCATTTATCGGTTCAACAAGTGCGCTTGTTCAAAAAGAGATTAAAAAAATACTTGCTTATTCTACAATGTCTCACCTTTCAATAGCATTTGTGGGACTTGGGGTAGGAAGTTTGGCAGCCGGTATGCTTCATCTTGTAAACCACGCTATTTTTAAAGCGTTATTATTCCTTTCAGCCGGTGCGGTTATATATTTGGCACATCATACAAAAGATGCGTGGAAACTAGGGGGGCTTGTTAAAAGTGCTCCTTTTGTAGCTTTATTTATGGCTATGGGTTCACTCTCTCTTGCGGGTGTTCCTCCGTTTAGTGGATTTTTCTCAAAAGAAATGGTCTTAAGTGCCGCATGGGAATGGGGTAACGGATTTACGGCAATATTCGTAACGATTGCGGCTCTTTTATCTATTGCATATATTACAAGACTTTGGGTATTGATTTTCCTTGGTGAGCCAAGAAATGAAGATATAGCGGGAAGTGTTCATAAACCTAGTAATCTTTGGATTAGACTTCCACTTGGAATTTTAGCGGTTGTGACACTTTTTATTGCAATTTGGCAAACTAATATTGTTCATTTTATTGTTGGTAAAGATGTTGTTGAGCCTGAAATTGAAGGTTTAACAGCATTTATGCTTACAGGTATGCTTATTTTATTCTTAATAGTAGTAGGACTTTATTTAAAAGGACTTAATTTACTTTATAAAATAGCTTCTCATAATTTTGTTCAGACTATTCATCAGGTATTGTTTAACGGATATTATGTAGAAGCTATGATTAGCTGGATATCTAAACATATATTTGTTAACGCAATGGCGGCGTCTGCTAGATGGTTTGACACATATATTATTGATTTTATTGTAAACGGGACTGTTCCGTTTACTCAGGGTGTTTATAAAGTATTTAAATCAGGGCACAGTGGAAGAATCGGCTCTTATATGGGACAGATGGTTCTTGGAGTCGCGATTATTGTTATAGCAATCTTAATAATTGTAAAGGGGCTGTAAATGGTGGCTGTAGACATTATATTTGCGCCTATATTTTTATCGGTGCTCGTCTATTTTCTTACAAAAGGGGCTGAGCATATTACAAAATATATTGCGCTTGGGTGGTTCTTGATACTGTTTTTTATTTCTCTTAGCTGGTTGCATCAGTTGCCGGACCATGGTTTCTTACAACTTGGAACATATTTAAAAGTTCCTTTGTTTAACTTTGATTTGACATTGCAAGTAGATGCACTTAGTGTTGCGATGCTTTTATTAACATCGCTACTTTTGATTCTGGTTGTATTTACATCATGGAATGAAAAAAATCAGGCATCTTACTTTAGTTTGTTGATTTTATTTAGCGGACCGATTTTCGGTGTGTTTATGACTACAAATGTTTTATGGTTTTTTATGTTTTGGGAACTTACACTAGTTCCAATGCTTTTTTTAGTCGGTATTTGGGGAGCGGAAAGAAGAGTTTATGCGGCTATTAAATTTTTCCTTTATACGCATGTATTTGCTATGTTTATGTTTGTAGGATTTTTCCTTTTATACAAACAGACAGGTTACTGGGATATAACACAGATAAAAGAAGCGGCTCTTGCGACACCTGCGCTTATCTGGTGGCTTATGTTTGCAGGTTTTGCGGCAAAATTACCGTTGTTTCCGTTTCATACATGGCTTCCTGATGCGCATGTTCAGGCTCCTAGCAGTATTTCTGTATTGTTAGCCGGTGTTTTGCTTAAAATGGGTGCTTACGGGCTTATAAGATTTACAGTTGAGCTTTTACCTAATACAACAAGAGAATTTGCATTGTGGATGGTGGCATTCGGTTTACTTACAACATTTTTTGCCGGAATGCTTGCCGTTTATGAAAAACATATTAAAAAAATGGTGGCATATTCGTCTATTTCTCATATGGGGCTTGTTGTAGTTGCTATTGCTACTATGACATATGATGGTCTTAGTGCTTCTTTATATGAAATGATAGGGCATGCCCTTGTTATTTCACCGTTGTTTTTAATTGCAGGATGGTTCCATCATAAAACCCATACATGGTATATGAATGAAATGGGTGGAATTATGAAATTTGCGCCGTATGCGAGTGCTATATTTATTTTAGCGGGTATGGCGGCTCTTGGACTTCCGGGAACTATGGGATTTGTAGGAGAACTTACGATTATAATTTCAGCTGTTAAATCATTTGGATGGTGGATTGCCGTAATTGCACTTGGAGGATTTATAAGTGCAGGATATATTATCTGGTCTGTAAGAAGAGCAATTCACGGAGAACCAAGTCAAATAGTTTTAAATTCAACTTTTGAAATGAGTGGTGCAGAAAAATTTGCATTGGCAATTTTTACAGGTTTGATTATCTATTTCGGAGTTGTTCCTCAACCGATTTTTGATGTGGCAAATAAAGCATTTTCTAGCTTTTTTGGAGGTATGTGATGAGTTTTATAGTATTAATTGCAACAGGGTTATTAATTCCACTGTTTTACAGGAACAATATTTTTATTGCAAAAATGATAGCGATAGCGGCTTTTATAGTTGCGGCTTTTTTCGTTTATCAAGGGCAGTCTCTTAATTCTATCTTCCCTTATTTTGTAATGACAAAATCAACGATGATTATGGAATTTGCACTTTTAGCGACATTGGCTGCCGTTTCACTTACTCTTACAGGGTTTGAGAGACCTTTAATTGCACAGATGCTTTTTTTAGCAGGTGTTTCACTGGCTTTGCTTGAAACAAATAACTTTTTCGTGTTTATTGTTTTATTTGAAGTTGTAGCTATTATCTCTTATATTTTGGTTGCAAATATAAGAAACTTTTTTAATGCGGAAGGTGCTATCAAAGCATTTATTGCAGGGGCGGTTGCAAGCGGTATTATCTTGATTGGTTTTGCTTTATTTAGCTTTACAAGTGAATCATTTAATTATTCGGATATGAATGTAAGCGGTAAATTTACATTAATTGCCGTTGCTATTATGCTTGCGGGTATTTTCTATAAGCTTACAATAGTTCCAATGCACGCATGGGCTGCTGATGCGTATTCTCAAGTAAATCATGCAGCGGCTGCGATTTTGAGCGGGGTTATTAAAAGTGTTGTTTTAGTGGCTACTTTTAAAGCTTTTTATAAATTTATGATAGCTTATCCGACAGCTACGGTATTGATTTTTAGTTTCTTTGCTATTATAACTATGACTTTGGCAAACTTTATGGCGTTATGGCAAAAAAGAATTTCTAAAATTTTGGCTTATTCTTCAATAGCACACAGTGGTTATGCTCTGATTCCTTTTGCTGCGGCTGCTAGTATTTATTCTTTTGCAGGTATTTTATATTATGCGGTAGCGTATATATTTATGCAAACAAGTGTATTTTTGATTTTGAATGATTTTAGAAGAGAAGCTGGAGTTAAACATCTTAAAGACATCAAAGGTATGGGACAAAGAGCGCCTCTACATTCACTTTTCTTTACGGTTCAGTTGTTCTCACTTGCGGGTATTCCAATGCTTGCAGGATTTTTGAGTAAAGCGATTGCTTTTTATGCAGGAGTTGATGCAGGGCTTTGGGTAATAGTTTTAATTGCTGCACTTAATTCCGCTTTGGCAGTGGGATATTATGTTTGGATTATTAAACATATTTATTTTGATAAAGCTGAAAATGAAGCTGTTATTAAAATGTCTGCGGGAAGTTTAATAGGTCAGCTTATATTGCTTGCCGGGACTGTTTATTTTGGTGTTGTAGCAGGAAATGTTATTAATGCCGGTATGCATTTTTCTTTTTAAAAAAGGTTTAATTTGAAACTTTTTCTTCTTTTTTTCCCTTTTATTTTATTCGGACTTGAGATTAATGTGGATTATTATCAAAAAAACAATAAAGCAAATGAAATTTTATCGTTATATAATAATTTTGCTTTTGAATGTATTCCCAAGCAAAAAGAAATTGACTGTTTTTTTGATAATAATCCTTCAACTTCCGTTTTTCAAATAAAAAGCCGTTTTTTTAAATTTATACCGATTTTCGGTAAAAAATTTGAATTAAAAATCCTTGTCAATAAAAAATATAAAATTTTTTCCAAAACTGATAATTTATATAAAAATCCTCTTTTAAAATTAAGCAATGATAAAAAAGCAAAAAAGTGGATAATTATTGCCGGGTATGAGCCTTTTTTGTCCAAAAAAACCCCCTCAGGGCTTGATTTTTATTTTAAAGATTCACCGAAAATTTATATAGGTGCCGTGGATGACAGGGAAAATCCTATTAATGTAAATCGTCAATCACAGGATGTAAGAATTTATTTTAATATTTTAAAAGGATTTAATGCAAATAAAGATGAAACGGATAATATTAACGAATTTATAAAAAATTTCCCTAATTCTTTGTTTTTGCCTGATATTTTATATATGAAAATGGTTTATTTAGAAAAAGAGAATAAATTTGAAAATTTGATTGAAATAGGTAAAAAATGGATTAAAAAATATGCTTATGACGAACATTTGCCAAAAGTTTTACTTTTAATGGCAAAAGCCTATTCCAAAATGGGATTTTTAAGTGATGCGAGTTATTTTTTCAATAGAATTATTACCGAATATCCAAATACAAATATATCTAATTTAGCTAAAATTTATTTAGCCGACCAGTTGTATTCTGTAGGGGATTCTAAAAAGGCTATGGGGTTATATGAAAGTGTGCTTTATTCAACCAAAAATATTGATACGGCTTCACTTGCCGCTGCAAGGCTTGCGAGCAGATATATGAATAAAGGTCAATTTAAGAAAGCTTATGAATATTATCTTAAAATTTACAGGGTAAATAAAAAGTTTTTGCTTAAAGATAAGCAAAAAGCATATGAATTAGCTAAAATGCTTGCAAGTCATAAAATTTATTCTTTAGCTGTTAATATAGGAGAAGATTTACTCAAAAAACTAAAAAAATTTGATAATTTAAGAGAGCCGCTTTTATATAATCTTGCAAAATGGAGTTATAAAGCGGGAGAATATAAGAAATCCTTGAATTTTATAAATTTTTATCTTAAAAAATTCCCTTATGGAGATTACTCGGATAAAATAACTGTTTTAAGAGATAAGGTTTTATTCAATGTCCCTGATAAAAATGCAACTAAACAGCTTAATTATATAGATGAAATTATAAAAAATTATCAAGGAAGCGATATTTCACAAAAAGCATTGGTTAAAAAGGCTGAAATTTTATTTAAACTGAAAAAATATGGAGAAATTTTTAAATTTATAGATAAATTACAAAATATTCCTAACAAATTTTTTCCTGATAAAAAAGAGTTTTTAGAAAAGCTTAAAAAACTATATTTTCTAAAACTTTTAAATACCAAAAATTGTGAAAAAGCAATAAATATCAAAAAAGAGTATAATATTTCAGTAACAAAAAAATATGATGAAAAAATTTATAATTGCGCAATGAAAACTTTTAATTACGATACCGCTTCTGTTGTTTGTAATAAATATCTCGATTCTCCTAATGATAAAATATTTATTAAATGGATGGAGAAAAAAATAGAAGTTCTTTACAAACAAAACGATTACAAAAATTTGATAAATGCAGTTGATGATTTGTGTGCTGTTAAGAAAAAAGGATGTTATAAATATCAGCTTTATAAATTTTTTGCTTTATGGAATCTTAAAGAATATAAAAAAGCTCTTAAAGTCACTATGAAGCTTGAGAAGAAAAAAGATATAAGAAATACAGATGCTTTTATAAATATCGTAAGATGGGCGGTTGAGAATAAAGATTTTCTTTTAGCTGCTACTTATGCAAAAAAAATAATTGATTTGCAGGATTTTTTTAAGGCGTATCCTTATTCTCCTTTTGTAGATTTTGTATATGCCAAATATTCTAAGAATAAAAATGAGGCTGTTAAGGTTTTAAAAGCTCTTTTGAAAAGAGTAAATGGAGAAGATAAGGCAAGAGCGCTGTTTATGCTTGCAAATTTGACACAAAATCAAAAATATTTGAATGAATGTATTAAAGTTAAAAATTCAACCCTTTGGAAAGGGCTTTGTGAGCAGGCTAAGGGGCTGTTTTAATTATTAAGTTTTCTAATTTTTCAAGAGGAGCTTTTATTGTATTAAATTGTGTTTTGTTAAAAGTCTGTTGTCTTTTTGCAAGACGGGAGGTGTTTGTTACTATTTTTTCATAAAGTTCATTTTTATTATAAATTCCGTTAAAATAATCCAAAACTTCTTTTATTCCTATAGCTTTAAGAGCTGGCAGGCGTCTGTCTTTGTATTTTGTTTCAAGGTATGCCACTTCATCAATAAGTCCCGCTTTAAACATATTCTCAGTTCTTAATTTTATTCTTTTGCGTAAAATTTCTCTATCTACGGCAATTTCAAATATTGGAATTTTTGGCAAAATCGGAATGGGTGGATTTTTTTTGAAATATTCACTTGGAACTAAATTGGTAGCTAAAAAAATTTCAGCTCCTTTTGAGATTCTATATGTATCGTTTGATGAAATTTTAGAAGTAAAGATGGGGTCTATTTTTTGTAATTTTTCAAAACTGAATTTTTTTGCTTCTTTTTTAATTTCCGGAGTAATTTTAGGCAAAGGAGAAATACCTTCAAGCATTGCTTTTAAATAAAAACTTGTCCCTCCTACAATAATTATGTTTTTGTGGGAAATTTTTTTATAAATTTCTATAAATTTTGTTACGGCAAATTTTTCATTTGGATAAATTTCATTAACTCCATAATGTTTTACTTTATTTAGCTCTTCTTTTGAGGGTTTAGCAGAGGCTATATCTATTTCTTTATAAATGCTAAGAGAATCTAAAGATAATATTTCATAATTTAGTTTTTTTGCTAAATTTAATGCCAAATTACTTTTGCCGCTGGCTGTAGGACCTATAATTGCAAACAAATTTTTCCTTTTTTGTTACAATTATACAAAAAATAATCATCGGAGATTAAATGCAGATAAAAAAATATATGGAGCTTGTGACATTTTCACATACGATTTTTAGTGTTCCTTTTATTTTAATAGCTATGATTGTGGCGGCTGATGGCTGGTTTGGATGGAAGTTGCTTGTTTTAGGGCTTTTAGCAGCCGTTAGTGCCAGAAATTTTGCAATGGCTGTAAATAGATTTGTTGATAGGGATATAGACGCTAAAAATCCTAGAACTAAAAACAGGATAAGTGTAAGAGGTGAAATTAACGAAAGTGAAATGAAGCTTTTTATTTTGGCAAACGCCTTGATTTTTATAGGTGTTGCTTATCTTATAAATTCTTTAGCTTTTTGGCTTAGTATTCCGGTGTTAATTATTTTAGGCGGATACAGTTATTTCAAAAGATTTAGTGAATTTGCACATCTTATTTTGGGTGTTTCCTTAGGACTTGCCCCAATTGCCGGAGCTATTGCAGTTACCGGTGAAATTCCGTGCTGGTCAGTCTTTTTGGCTTTTGGGGTTATGTTTTGGGTGGCGGGTTTTGATATTTTGTATTCGCTTCAGGATATGGAATTTGATAAAAACGAGGGACTTCATTCGATACCTGCTAAAATAGGAGAAGAGGGAGCTCTTTTTATTTCAAAAATGTTTCATATTTTTACGGTTGTTTTTTGGGCTTGTTTTGTGGCATATGCCCATCTTGGATTTTTCGGATGGCTTGGAGTGATTTTTGCGGCAGCTATGCTTTATTATGAACAAAAACTTGTAAACAGAGATTTCAAAAATATTCCAAAAGCGTTTTTTACCGTAAACGGGTATCTCGGTATTATTTTTTTAGTTCTTATTATTTTAGACAAGGCATAAAATGAGACTTATAAAAGCTTATATAGATTTTGAATTTGACGAATATAATGAAAATTTTCAAAAAGAGTTTGATACCTTAGGGGCTGAGAGTGATGACCCGATAGGGCAATATATAAAACTTGCAAAAGCAAGAGGAGAAACAAGAGATACTGACCCTGTTTTACTTGAGCTTTTGATAGCACTTCATAGAAAAGTGGATGAACTAAGCGATATTGTTAAAAATAAAACGAAAAGTTTTTTATCATTAAAATATAAAGTTGAAATAGAAGCTGTGGGATTTGAATATTTTGCCATAAGCGAGCCTTTGTTTGAAAATAAAAAATATTACGGAAGAATGGATTTACCTGTGTTTCCAAAAAGAAAAGTCCCTGTTGTTTTTGAAGGGGTGGATAAAAAAACAGCTAAAATTTTACAAATGCACGAAAGAGATATTAAGGATTATAATGCATTTATAACTGCAAGGGAAAGAGCTATTATAAGAGAGATGAAAGGTAGAAAATGAACGGGCTTATAATTAATATTTTAATGTTCGGGGGGATTAGCTTTTTTGTTTTTTTGCTGTTTTTATTTATGTTAAAAAGGGAAAAAATAAGCGAACAGAAATTTGCGGCTTTTGAAATGTCTTTAGAGGAGCTTAATAAAGAAATTTATTTAATTAAAAAGAAAATAAAAAATATAGATAATCTGCCTAAAATTGAAAAAATGGAAGAGCAGGTAATACAATTAGTTGACAATATGGAAAAGATAGAAGAAAAAAATATAGAAATTATAAATTTTATTCAAGAAAGAATTAATGATTTGTATGTAAAAATAAAACAAAATAAACTCCCTGACATAAGCGGGGATATCAGTAAAAATGAAGAAGAAAAAATACTTTCTTTATATAAAAACGGATATGATATCGAGCAAATTTCAAGAGAACTTAGAATTCCTGCGGGTGAAATTGAGCTTATAGTCAAATTTTCCGACTTTTAAACTTAAAAACAACTTAAATTAAGGTTCTTTTAAGTTTTCTTCATTAAAATTCTACACCTAAAAAATTCACAAAAGGTGTGATAAATGAAATTTACTAAATCAATAAAACCTGCTGAGGTTAAAAGAGATTGGATTTTAATAGATGCTAAAGATAAGACTTTCGGTAGACTTATAAGTGAAATAGCAACTATTCTTAGAGGAAAACATAAACCATATTTTACTCCACATGTAGACTGCGGTGATTATGTAGTTGTTATCAATGCAAGCAAAGTTAGATTTTCAACTCCTAAAAAATTAGGAAACAAATATTATAAACATACAGGATATTTTGGAAATCTTAAAGAAGAAACAGTAGCCGGATTAATTGAAAAAAATCCTGAAAAACTTTTTAAACTTGCAACAAGAGGAATGCTTCCTAAAACAAAACTTGGAAGAGCTATGCTTAAAAAACTTAAAGTTTATGCAAGCGAAGAACATCCTCACACAGCACAAGTAAAGGGTAACTAATGAAAATGCACGGAAAAATTTACGCAACTGGTAAAAGAAAAGAAGCAGTAGCAAAAGTTTGGATTAAAAACGGAAGTGGTAAAATTACTGTAAACGGTAAAACACTTGACGAGTTTCTTGGAGGAAGAGAAGCTTTGAAACTTAGAGTTAGATGGCCTTTACTTCTTACTAAACAAGAAGGAAACTTTGATATTGAAGTAAAAACTTTCGGTGGAGGATTTGCTGCTCAAGCGGATGCTATTAAACACGGTATTTCAAAAGCATTGGTTGAATATGCTCCTGAATTTAGAGCTGTTTTAAAACCGGAAGGTCTTCTTACAAGAGATGCAAGAAGAGTTGAAAGAAAAAAATACGGAAAGAAAAAAGCGAGAAAATCTCCTCAATTTTCAAAAAGATAATTTTTCTTTTCTTCTACTTCACAAAAATCTTAATATTTATTTAAATTCTTACAAATTAACCATTTTATTATTAATCTTTTGTTATAATTTTCTTAAAAAGGCAAATGATGAAAAGAGCGCTTTTTTTATCTTCAATTTTACTGTTTGCAGGTTGTAGTGCCGTTCAAAAAACTACAAAAAATGTTCAAAATTTTTCTAAATGTTATATTCATAAAATGCCGGCACCCTTTTGGGTTTGTTATCAGTCTTCATTTTTGGGAGTTGGTAAAGTTAATGCGGATAAATTTTCAAGAATTAAAGAAGAAGAATCCTATTCTCAGGGTATAAGCAGTTTAATTGCCACTTTACAGAGTAAAACTTCTTTATTGCTTAGAAAAATAAATGCAGATAAAAAAACAACAGCTAAAATTTTATCCGATATTAAAAAATTTGTTATTGTAAATGCCAATGAAGGGAAATATTGGTATGATAAAAAAAATAAAATTTTATATGTTCAGGCTTTTGTAGATGAAAATGAATTTAAGGCTTTTTTACAAAAAGAGTTAAAAATAGACAAAGAAAGATTTGAAAAACTTTATAATGAAACATTTTGATTTTGTCGTTATAGGAGCCGGAATTGCAGGGCTTTTGAGTGCTTATATGTTTAGAAATTATAAAACCCTTTTAATTGATAAAAGAGGTGTTTTAGAGGGTGCAAGTGCGGCTGCCGGGGCGTTTTTGTTTCCAAAAATAGGTAAAAGGTCAACTTACACGGATTTTATAAATAGTGCTATATTAAAAAGTTTTGAATTTTATGAGAATCTGGGAATTGACACTCATAAAAAAGGTGTTTTGCTTTTGCCAAGAGATGAAAAAGACATAGAAAAATTTAAAGAATATGAAAAAGATATTTCACTTCCGTTTGAAAAAAGAAACGGAGGGTTTTTTTTCAAAGACGGAGGATTTATTGAAGTTGATGAAGTCAGGGAAAAAATAAAAGTCCCGTTTTTAAAAGAAGAAATTACCGAATTAAAAAAAGAGGGTGAGTTTTGGAGGGTTAATGATATTTTAGCTAAAAATGTTATTTTAGCCACAGGATATGAAAATTTAATAGATATCCCTTATATAAAAATCAGAGCTGTTTGGGGTGAGAGAATAGAAATTGAAGGAAAATGGGAAGGGAATTTTGATATTTTTTATCATAAAAACTGTTCTGTTGCTAAAATAAAAGATAAATTAAGAATAGGGGCTACTCATAAAAGAAACTGTCTTAATTGTAAAACAAATGAAAAAGAAGCATTGGAATTGATTCAAAAAGCAAAAGAAATTATAAAAATAGAAGAATTTGAAATAAGTGATATAAAAGGCGGTTTTAGGGCTGCGAGTGTGGATTATTTTCCGGTTATAGGAGAAATTATAGATGTTAAAAAAACTCTTTTTAATCAGCTAAGAATAG
>Ga0256829_1001647_pt1 | contig 17930 bp, 19 predicted proteins | sample 131447metaG_FD_185979 | JGI IMG/M metagenome (GOLD analysis project Ga0256829, IMG submission 185979) | Hydrothermal vent microbial communities from Lau Basin, Pacific Ocean - 131-447 | ecosystem: Environmental > Aquatic > Marine > Hydrothermal vents | place: Pacific Ocean: Lau Basin | collected...
ACGAAATACCAAAAACAATTAAAAACGCAGCAGCAATCAACAATTCTCTAACACCTGTTTGTGCTACTTTACGTAGCATTGGAACCACTACAAAACGACCAGCCAATACAATAACAACTACAGATAAAATAATAGCTAAAGTTTGTAATCCTATAGGTAAATTTTCAATTAAATTTGATGCGGAATGTGATGCTTCAGTACTTGTATGTTCTGAAGAATTACTTAATAACGGTAAAGCACCAATCATAAATATGACAATAATATCTTGAAATAATAATATAGAAAATGAACTTGAACCAAAAGTTGTCTTCATTAATCCTTTTTCCTTTATAGTTTGCAATGCAATTGCGGTTGATGACAGTGCTACAGCCATACCAATAGCGAGTGCAACCTGCCATTCGTAACCTAAAAATGCAAAGAACACATAAGTTAAACCAATTGTTAATGCCACTTGTATTCCACCCATACCAAGTATGGATTTTCGCATGTTCCAGAAATTTTTTGGTTCAATTTCTAGACCAATTAAAAACAGCATTACTACAACACCAAACTCTGCAAAGTGTAAAATATCTTCGCCTACTTCACCAATAAACCCGAACACATAAGGACCAATAAGAACACCAGCTAATAAATATCCAATTACCGAACTTAATCCTAATCGCTTTGCTATCAATACACAAATAATGGCACCAGCAAGAAAAACAATCGCTTCAAATAATAAACTTCCAGACATATGTTACGCGGTTAAGATTTCTAAATCGTTTAAGAAAAAACAATTGGATAGCTGGGTTGCATTAAAATCACCTTGTAGCAAATCTATTAATTGTTCGTACTGGTTGGCATAACCCAATAAATCTTCTTCAGATAAATGATGCGTTCCCATAACAGCAAAAGGTGGTAAATAATTCATACCACACAATGTAGCGGTTTGTTCAAAAGGTCTTAAAAACTCATTGATTGTATAGGTATTATAGCCTTCTGTACAATACACTTCGCGAGATCCACCAGCAGTAATAACATTAAAAACGGTTTTATTTTGCAGTACTTTTCCGTGTGGACCGTATGCCCAATTAAATTCTAGAACTAAATCTTTCCATTGCTTTAAAATGGCAGGACTACTGTACCAATACAACGGATGATGCCAAATAATAATATCGTGTTGAAGTAGTAACTCTTGTTCTTGTTGCACATCAATATGAAAGTTTGGATAATGCTCATACAAATCGTGAAATGTTACGTGCGCTTTATCTTTTAATCTATCGATAAGCGTAGCATTGACTCTTGATTTTTCAAATTTGGGATGTGCAAAAAGAATGAGTACTTTTTTCATTGGCTATTTTGGTTGACTTTTAAACTTTAGTTGCTAATTATGTTTTCTGTTAAAGTTACTAATAATTTTATCTTGTCTTCATCATATGCATCAGTATGCGCATTATTGTAACTTCCTTTATCATTGTCAAAATATGTACCTGATTGGTTTTTATGACGTTCTGACATCATATTAATTTGATAGTGTTATAAAAAAAAAACCACACAGAATGTGTTTTACATTTGGTGGCTTTTTCTGCTATTAATCAATCAAACTAAACTATAGAGTCTATTTTATTTTGAATTTACCATTGGAACGAATGTAAATAACGGTTTCAACATCAGTTTTTAAACATGGTGAAGCTTTTTCTTCTGCACCAAAATAAGAACCTGGTTCCAACACATTTTCGTCATCTTTTTTAGAAAATTGATGCGTTACTTTACCTGAAATAACCACAGCTCTAAAGTTTGGACTTAAGTTTTTAATTTTACATCACCACGCAATGGATTTAACCATCCCCATTCTACGTTGTCTGCAGTAACGACTTCGTTTTGAGATTTTCTAGAATCAGTTGTTGGTGTTTGAGCATTTACTCCAATAGCTAAGAACAACAAAACAACCATTATAATTTTTTTCATCACTATGGTTTTAATATGATTTATATTTCAATGAAAATTTCACTTTCTGGCAATCTAGATTTTGGTGTTTTATCTGTAGAATTAAAGTCAGATTCTGCTCTGTAGCCTATAGAAACAGCTACTAAAGCTGTGTAACCTTTTTCCCTTAAACCAAATTCTTCATCTAATTCTTTTACATCAATACCTTCCATTGGTGTGGCATCAATTCCTAAAGTTGCAACACCTAACAAAAAGCTACCTATATTAAGATATACTTGCTTTTCCATCCAGTGATTTAAATCTTTTAAATCGTATTTCAATAAATTCAATTATGAATAAATATAATCTATATCAATTAGTCATATAAGAAGAAATGACTATTTACTACAACAATTTAATAATGTAATTAATTAATTTGAGATCATCCATAAAATTAATGGATGCTTTAATGTTGTTTTTTATTTTTTAAAACACATCAAGGGGAAATTAAAATAAAAAAAGCCTGAATATTTATATTCAGGCTTTAGTTTTTGTCGGGGTGGCAGGATTATACCCTTTCCCCATAATATTATATATATCAACTATTTACAGATTCCGGAACCTAACTGTTAGCCGATTTGTTGACGATATGATAAATGAACTTAAAGTAAAAAGCTTTACTTTCTGATGGTGCAAATATATAATTTGTATTATTTCAAACCAACATAAAAAGTCATTTATTTTATGACTCTTAATACTGCTTCAAATTTGGTTCATTATGCCTTATCATTTCTACTAAATATCTTTAAGTTAATCATTCTGGAAACACATTAAATCGAGTAATCAACTATTTCTAGGTCTTTTAAGTGATGAACTTCTATAGAAAAATTTGAGGTAGAGAGTATTCATACAATATTACCGAAATATAAACGTCGCAAAATATTTTTCGGAAAAGGGACGGCATAAAGCCATCGCTTCTTCCCTCGCTTATTTATTCCGTTTCCTTTCCACTCTAAAATTTTGTCTTCCGTTTGGGTTTTGCTCAAATATTGTTTAATCTAAAATCATTTAATTATGGAAACAAAAGTAAAATCAAACGGAACAGCAAAAAAAGTAAATGCAACCGTTAAAAAGGAAGTTCAAAAGAAGTTGACCGAGGAAGCTATCGGAAAAGCTGTTACACCGGAAAAGCTCGTGGTAGCCAAAAAACCAGAGATTAATTTGGATGACAGAATTCAAAAGTTTGAAAAATTGAGAGGTTTGGCCAATCAACGTGAACGGTTGACGGAAACATTGAACGAGCTTACCAAGTTCAATTACAATCAGGATGGTTCGAGTTCCTTCCATATAAGGGACTCACGTAATCTGGAATTCAAGACGACCAACACGAATTTAATCAAGTTGGTAACTACACATTTACAGTCCACTTTGGAACAACGTAAATCAGAGATTGAAGAACAGATTCTAAAATTTGAACTTTAATGAAGCTAATGTCTTCAAATGTGAAAGCCTGCTCGCAAGAGTAGGCTTTCTTTTTTTAATCATATCTGTCTTCAGACAGGTCTAAAATCAAATATTATGTATTTAAATCGTTTACAACAAGATGAAATTTTCGTTTCAAATGAAATGAAATCGTTAAAAATTATTACTGGTATGGAGTCTCGAAGAGGACTTGAAAATGCCGTTATTTCCAATGACAAAATTGTGAATGTGGTCTCGAACAGTTATGGCCATATTCCAAATGAATTGTTTTTCAAAAAAGCCGAACAGCTATTACTGGATGCCAATCTGAAATATCATAAACGCACGATTAACAGAAATGACAGGTCTTTCATTGCCGACTTTATAATCGAGGACCATAATCAGTTTTCGTTGAAGAATGAACAGGATAAGATATTACCGATGTTGCGTTTCAAAAATTCCTATGACGGAAGCGAAAAGACTTCCGGGCATTTTGGATTTTATAGAGAAGTATGCACCAATGGCTTGCACGTTGCTCAATCAGAAATAGCATTTTCAATAAAGCACAGCAAAAACAATACAGATTTAATAATGCCGAAATTGAACTTGCTATTTGATAAGTTTCTAAATAATGAATACTACGAAATCACAAGGAAATTCAGGGAAATGGAAGAAATCGAACTTATCGATACCAAGGCATTTGTAAAAGACATATTGGAAAAAACGAAATTGTTCCGATATGAATGTAGCGACAAAAACGATGACCCATCAAAAAAATCCCGTGAGGTTATAGAGCTTATCAACGATGAACCGTTTCCAGCTTATTCAAAACCAAATTTATGGGTAGGTTATAACGCCTTTAATTGGATGCTTCACAATACCTTGAAAAAGACCTTTTCGCAACAGGAAAGGTTGGATAAGGTTTTGTTTGATGAAATATATGCAATGGTTTAAAGAAACATTGTTAAAGGTTTATCCAGTACCTAACTAAACTGGATTTTTAATTATACTTCTGCCATATTATTCCGTTTAGCACATTTCCCTACATTCCGCGAAAGCTTCATTCCGGGAAAAGCGCTTCACTCAAAAAAGGTCTTGGACACAACTTCAAAGATTCCGATTTCCATTCCACTTGCCTACTCATTCCCGAGAAAATTCGGGAAGTGGTCAAACTCTATTCCAATCTACATCTTTAAAGTCAAGTCCGCTTTAAATCCTACTTCAAAAGAATAATTTGGTTCTATAATCCGTTCAGCACTTTCCCGCTACATTTCGCAAAAAGCTACATTTCGGGCAAAGAGCTTCTCTATAAAAAATCTTGGACCCAATTCCCGTTTTTGGTTTTCCATTCCGCTTCCCCTTCCCGCTTCGCTGGGAAGGAACGCTACATTCCCAAACCAAAACCGTGAATCCAGTCCGCTTGTAATCGGAAAGTCAAAGCCTCGATTTTCTTAACAGAATTAACGGCAAAGCCTACTTTGGTCTTTACTCGATAATTCTTAAAAACCGAACCTTTGCCTCACACATTTTAAGGGGTTTATAATAGATGAAGCCTTTATTGTTTTTCGGGACAGCGAAAAACAGGTATGGCATAACCAATTCTAAAATAAAGCCATTTGCTCTGTTCGCTTAACTGTCGGTACGCTCTCGTCACAAATGGCTTTATAAGAATTGCTAATACCATTATGGAACTTGTCAAGACTGTACAAGTTTTAGGCAAAAATAAGGTTTCTACTTCCTTGAAAATCCAAGGATTTTACTACGTCGCAAACACACCTGATTTATTCCCTAAAAGTCTTGACAAAACCCACTTCATCCATTGTGCGGAGCACGAAAGAAATCATACAAACACCCCTTAAAATTTAATTCAGTTTAAATCAAAAAGGGAAATATTAATCTTTTAAATCTTTTATTATGAGTACTATTAAAAATCACGTACAGTTAATTGGAAATGTTGGGCAAGAACCAACTATTACGAACCTTGAAAGCGGTAAGAAAGTAGCCCGTTTATCATTGGCAACCAATGAATACTACAAAAACGGCAAGGGCGAAAAGCAAACGGATACCAATTGGCACACCGTTGTCGCTTGGGGCAAAACTGCTGAAATTATCGAAAAGTATGCCGAAAAGGGCAAAGAAATCGGAGTTGTTGGAAAACTAAAGACCCGAACCTATACCACGGACGATGGCAATCAACGCTATGTTACCGAAGTGATAGCCGATGAAATCCTATTATTAGGTAGTAAGTAAAAAGTAAAGAGGGCACTAATACCAGTTTTCAATTAGTTTGTGCCCTCTTCTTTTCATCATTAATTCTAAAAAGATATAACAATGAAAGCACAAGTTAACGAAATAAAAGAAGGATTGCAACATTTTCACGGTTCTGAAATGTTCTATCAAATCCCATTAATACGCACCCGATTTACAAACGGACTGAAATATTTAGCCAACGTAGCAGAGTGTTTTTGGCTCATTACCGATGTTTCAGTAATCGCCAAAAGTTTGCTAAACCGAAGCCATTTTATAACAATAGATTTTAAAAGGCTATCGGAAGAGGAACAGGATTATACAGGCTATGAAGCTGAAATAATTTACAGCGATGGAAATGGGAATATATTTGAAATACACCGATACAATTTTACCGATTTTCCTTTGGATGAACTACGGTTGTATTTTGTGGATAATACGTTGATGCTTACAAGCGAATATTAAAAAGTAAGGCTATGATTTATCTAAATTATAACAACCTCGATGACGAAACCCAACAACATCTACTTTCCGTTTCAAAAGAAGATATAGAAAGCAAATTTGGGAACGACCTTAAAGCCTACGCCAATGAACATCATATGGATTATGATAAGATATTGGACGAAGAAGCGATAAAAAATCTATATTCATATCAGTACGTTTTTAACATCTAAAATAAAAACAAGAATTAAGACCTTTGAACTTTCAGAGGTCTTTTTTTGTGCTTTACTTTTTTCAAATTTACAAGAGCCAATATTCAAAAACTCGACGTCTTAAATTTACTTTTTTATAAAAATCCTATTTTTTGGTATCAAAACTAACCATTTGGAAACAATCTGTATTTCAATATTATATCTAAATAGAATATCTTTAAAAGACTGTTAGCAGTATCAATTTAAAGTATCGTTATCCCATTTTGATTTGACTTTCGCCGATAATGATACCCATCAAAAATTAAACATATCGGAATTTTTTATTCCGAAAAAAAGCAACTGACTTTTCAGTCAGGTTGTTTGAAAAATTTTGTCCCTGCGGGACGAATTTGAGAAGCAAGAGGGTAACACGCCAAGGCGATGTTAACGATTGGTTTTTAGTTGTAATTATTTGATATTCAAATAATTACTAGTTATATAAAATAGAGAAATAACAAAGTTTTACAGTAAATCCTTTTGAAACCCCTATAAAACGGCAATTTTTTACAGTAAATGAGTTCAAATCATCAAAAGAAATACAGTTTTTCTGCCATTAGTATTAAACCTAAAGTGGCAACTCGCTTTCGGAAATTTTCCAAGGAAATTACCCATTCACATACTGATACGTTGGAAGCAATGATGAACTTTTTCGATTTGAACGAGCTATCCCCAAATGAATCTTTGGGTGCAAATATGAAGACTTTAGAGAATAGCTTAAAAAAACGAATCAATGCACTTGTAGCCATTATTAGGGATATTGAAAAAAACCAGACCAAACCCACCAATGCAATGTTGGAACTGCTCTTTCAGGAGAATCCAAAAGAGGAAGAAGCACAAGAAGAATTATTTGAATTTGAACAACAGGAATTGATTACAGAAAATGAGGAACTGAATCATTATCGAAATCGGTACGAAGAAGTTCAACAACAATTCCATTCCGTAAAATATGATTTAGAAAAAATCATTGATAAGACCACTTATGTTAAAAGCAGTTTTGGAGGTGGCTATTTAAAACTGGATTTAAGCAAAGATGAATTTGAAAACATTAAACAAAAATTATAATGTATATCACAGTAACCAAACAGACATTAGATGGCAATTATGCACAGAGCGTTTCCGATTTTGTCGCTTATCTCGAAAAAGAAAACGATGACAAATCCATTGATGAAATGGAACATTTTTTCAATCAGTATGGCGAAGAAATATCAGGTAAGGAAGTCATTAAAGAAATTGACGGAAATACGGCTAAACTCAAAAAGACCGAACCAAAGTTTTATTCCATTACAGTCAATCCGAGTGCTTATGAATTGAAGCGATTGCAAAATCATTCCGAGGAACTGAAAAAGTACACCCGAGAATTGATGAAAGAGTACGCTAAATCTTTTAATCGGGAAATAAACGGACGAGCTGTTACTGTAGATGACATTATATACTATGCCAAAATTGAGCATCAGCGTACGTATAAGGGAACGGATAGGAAAATTCAGGAGAACCAACCTTATGCCACCAAGATACTTCAAATTAAGAACGATATCCGGAAAATTAAAAGTGGCGAATTAGAAGGCAACATCAAAAAATTACAGCAAACGATGTCCCGATTGGAAAAAGAAGCACCACATCAACAAGATGGAAAACGCATTGTTAGAGGGATGCCTAAAGAAGGCTCTCAAAGCCATATCCATATTATTGTGAGCAGAAAGGATATGTCCAATAAATACAGTTTGTCCCCTGGTAGCAAGTACAAAGCTTCGGAAACCGTTTTTAATGGCAAACCTGTAAAACGTGGTTTTGATAGGGACAAATTCTTTAAGGCTTCTGAAAAAACGTTTGACACTCTATTTCAATACAAACGAAACTATGTTGAAACTTATAAGGCACGTAAAACATTCCTGAAAAATCCAAAGTTGTATTTCTCAATTCTTTCGGGATTGCCAACCAATGAAAAGGCAACTGCCTATAAAATACTTGCCAAATCTGGTGTACCCATAATGAATATTCCAACAAACAAAGTACAGTTGGCATTAAAGATAATCAACAAGTTAAAAAAAGGGATTGACCGAGCAATACAGTCGGGTTCTATTGGGATATGAGTATGTCAATACCACATATCATCCTTTTTATTGTTGTTCCGGTATTGTTTGTCAGTACAGTTTTATATGTGTTTCTTCATCAAGAAGAGCCCAAAAACGGAGATAAGAAATATCAGGTACGCTTTAAACTTCGTCGTGGAAAATTTCAAATCGAAAATATCAAGCGAGGTGCATCGATTATTGGCTCTGCGGGAAGCGGTAAAACAGAAAGTGTTATCTATAATTTTTTACAGCATTTTAGTACCCATCAATTTTGTGGTATCATACACGATTACAAGGATTTTGAACTTACCGAAATTGCCTACCCATTATTTAAAGAAAAGGATATTAAATTCTATACCATAGCTTTTGACCAAATCCATTATTGTGTAAACCCAATTACCCCAAGATATTTGCCCAATGAGGAAAGTGTGAATGAATTATCCAAGGTACTCATTGAAAATCTTTTGGAGTTCAACGAATCCAGTACAAACAGTACCACAAAATTCTTCAGTGATGCTGTTGAAGGTTTGATGGGTGGAATGATTTGGAAACTAAAAACGTCCTATCCTCAATATTGCACCCTGCCCCATTTGATTGCTATTTTTCAATCGATGACTACCAAACAGTTGGTTACTTTTGTGAGCTCAAATATCACTTCCCGAAGTATGGCAAGTGCTTTTATCAACGGAATGGATTCTGACAAACAAACGGCAGGTGTGAAAAGCACATTGGCCAATGCCTTTAAAAAGATAGGTTCACAACAGTTGTTTATGGCTTTGTCAAAAGATGAAGTACCATTGAATATCAACAGCAAGGACAATCCTGCTGTTATCTGCATCGTGAACCATCCCAAATATGAATCAGCTTACTCGCCTATCATCGCTGCAATTATGCACACAGTCATCAAGCAAATGAGCGTGAGAGGTCAACAGTCGTCATTTTTAATGATGGAAGAAGCCCCAACCATAAAGCTGCTTAATATGCACCGCATTCCCGCAACTTTAAGAAGCTATGATATTGCCACAATTTACGTGATGCAGGATAAAATTCAGAATGATATGCTATATGGAGACAAAGCGAGTAAGGCTATTTTGAGCAATCTTTCCTATCAGTTTTTCGGCAAAGTTAATGACCCAGATACTGCAAAATATTATGAGCGTTTCTTTGAGATTGTTCGTAAGGAAACCACAAGTATAAATCGTGGACACAATCTAAATTTTGATACGAGAATTACCACAGGCGAAAAAGAAGTTTCTAAACGTAGAGCAGATGTTTTTTTCCGTTTGAAACAAGGCGAGTTTATAACTTTTGCTGATGGCAAAGATAAAAGAGTTCAATTTAAACTACAAACGATTAAAAGAGAAATACCAAATCCTCATCAACATTTTACAACCGATGAATTAAAGCTCAATTTTGAACGGATTTATAGAGAGGCAAAATCTATATTTAAGGTTAACTAAAATTAGTAAATAAAGAACAACCATAGTTTTTGCACAACCTGTGCATCGATTAATTTGTATCTTTGTCAAACTTTATGAAAATATTCTTTTCCATATCAATGTCTATTTTATTCTTTTTTCAGGGAATCAGCATTGATATGGACTTTTGTGGGCCAATTAAAGAAATTTCAAGCATTATTACCCATTATCAAGACCATAAAGTTTATGGAGACTCTTTCCTTGAATACGTAGTCGAAGATTACATTGACAATGGTGCAAAAAATGAAGGGCATCATCATAACCCTGATAAGGAGAATACACCAATCCATTCCCATCAGCAATGTTGTCACCCTTTAGTGTTAATGATTGAGAACAACAATTTGGCTTTAATTAATCAATTAAAGTTTGAAGGAAAAAAACAGGTTAACTTACATAAAGTAAACTTCTCTTCCAGATATTTGGAATCGCTTTTCCAACCCCCTAAAGTATAATTCAGTTTTTTTTAAGGATAGCTATATCCTAACGTGATGCTTCTCAAGATAGGCATTGCTATATAAATGCGTTGCACCTATTCGCATCGTAAGTTTTAAACTGAATTAATACTTTTTCTATGATTAACAAAATCATTTCATTTTCCATTAATAATAAATTTATTATTGGCTTATTTATAGTGGCACTTGTTGGTACGGGCATTTGGTCTATGGCCACTATAAACTTGGGTTCTGTACCCGATATAACAAACAACCAAGTACAGGTAATAACCGTGGCCCCAAACTTGGGGACAGAAGATATAGAACAATTTGTTACCTATCCCGTAGAATTGGCAATGGCCAATCTTCCTGACGTCATCGAGCTGCGTTCGGTGTCCCGTTTTGGGCTGTCCGTGGTTACCATTGTTTTTAAGGATGAGGCTGGAACCTATCTGCCACGGCAATTGGTACAGGAGAAATTGACCGAAGTTGCTGGAGAAATCCCTGAAGGTTTCGGCACACCTTTTATGGCACCCATAACAACAGGTCTGGGCGAAATTTTTCAATATACCTTAAAAGTAAAAGAAGGCTATGAAGACAAATATGACGCAATGGAGCTTCGTACCATCCAAGATTGGATTGTTAAACGCCAAATGGCACTAGTCCCCGGAGTCGTTGAGGTCAATGCCTTTGGAGGCTATGTAAAACAATACGAAGTTGCCATAAATCCTGATAAACTAAAAAGTTTTGGCATTACAATGAATCAGGTTTTTGAGGCCCTTAAAGTGAACAATGCCAATACTGGTGGAGCTTATATCGAAAAAAACCACCAAGCCAATTTTATCCGTGGCGAAGGGCTGGCACGAAGTATTGCCGATTTGGAAAACACGGTTGTAACCACACAAAATGGAAGCCCGGTTTTAATACGTGATGTCGCGGAAAAAGTAGGCTATGGTAATCAAGTGCGATATGGTGCGTTTACCCAAGATGGACACGAAACTGTTGGTGGACAAATTTTAATGCTGAAAGGCGAAAGCCCAAGTAACGTTATAGAAAATGTGGAAAAGCGTATTGTAGAAATTCAAAAATCCCTGCCGGAAGGTGTTTATATTGATGCTTTTTTAAGCCGAAGTGAACTTATTGAGGCAACCACAAGTACCGTTAAAAACAATCTAATAGAAGGAGCCCTAATCGTCATATTTGTTTTGGTCTTACTTTTGGGAAGCTTCCGTGGTGGCTTGATAGCAGCTTCGATAATCCCTTTGTGCTTATTATTTGCATTTATTTTGATGAAACAATTTGGCATTTGGGCAAATTTAATGTCCTTGGGTGCGATCGATTTTGGAATTATTGTAGATGGAGCGGTGATTATCGTGGAAGGAGCGGTTTTCCACATTCATCAACGGATGAAAAAATCCACAACCGCCATCAACCAAGCTGAAATGGATGAAATCGCCTATGATTCTTCAAGTAAAATGATGAATTCTGCCTTCTTCGGTCAACTAATTGTTCTTATAGTTTTTACACCGATTCTTTTTTTGACCGGTGTGGAAGGGAAAATGTTCCGGCCAATGGCATTTACATTTGGTTTTGCCGTTTTAGGGGCAATTATTCTTTGCCTTACCTACGTACCAATGATGTCGTCCTTATTTTTAAAACCTGCTAAAAATCAAAATAGTTGGTTTGCCAAATTTGAAAACCAGATGGATAGGATAAGCGATAAAATTATGGATTTTTTAAATCGCGCGTATCTACCTATATTAAATTTTGCACTTCGCTTTCGGGCAGGTGTGGTTATAGGCGCGGTTTCCTTGCTTTTGATTTCAGGATTTATTTTCAGCAATATGGGAGCAGAATTTGTCCCTAAATTTGATGAAGGCGATATTGCATTTCAAGCATTGATAAAACCGGGGAGCAGTCTTACCGAGTCCATCGAGGCTTCAGAGAAACTTCAGAAGTTAATCAATGAGTTTCCGGAAGTAAAAACAGTAGTTTCTAGGATTGGTGTGGCCGAAATACCGACAGACCCGATGCCTATGGATATTGCCGATAGTTATATTATTCTTGAAAAAGATAAGAGTAAATGGACTTCCGCAGATAGTAAAGAAGAACTGATAGAAAAAATACAGGAAAAAATTTCAGTAGTTCCCGGCGTAAATTTCGTGTTTACCCAACCTGTAGAACTTCGTTTTAATGAATTGCTTACAGGGGTTCGTGAGGACGTGGCAATCAAACTGTACGGAGAAGATTTAGGCGTTTTGGCAGACAAGGTACAGGAAATCGCAGCGGTCATCAGAACCGTTCCCGGAGCGGCTGACCTCAATGTAGAAGCTACAAGCGGTTTGCCACAAATGACAGTGGTGTATAACCGGGCAAAAATGGCACAATACGGTGTAACCGTTGACAAGCTGAATGATTATGTAAGTGCTTCATTTTCTGGAGAACAGGCAGGAGTCATTTTTGAAGGGGAAAAACGATTCGATGTGGTCATTCGTTTGGCAGAGGAATATCGACAAGACATCAATAGCTTAAAAAACCTTTTCATAGACCTGCCAAACGGTGCTCAAGTGCCTCTAAAGGAAGTGGCGGATATCAGTTATAAAGCTGGGCCAATGCAAATTTCAAGAGACAACACTATGCGTCGTATATCTGTGGGTGTAAATGTTCGTGGGCGCGATGTAAAATCGATGGTCGAGGAAATTCAACAAAAATTGGAAACGGACGTGAAACTGCCACCAGGTTATTTTGTAACCTACGGAGGTTCGTTCGAAAACCTTCAACGTGCTTCAGACCGATTGATGATTGTAGTTCCAATCGTTCTATTAACAATATTTGTTCTGCTTTACTTTGCTTTAAATTCAGTTACACAGGCCTTGATGATCTATATGGCAGTGCCTTTGGCGACCATTGGTGGTGTTTTCGTTTTGTTGATTCGTGGAATGCCTTTCAGTATTTCTGCCGGAGTCGGGTTTATCGTGCTCTTCGGAGTTGCCGTATTAAACGGACTCATACTCATAAACAAATTCAATGAATTAAAAGACAGTGGAATGACAGATTTAAAAAAACGTATATACGAAGCTACGCACGAACGTTTACGTCCAATTTTATTGACAGCCATTACAACAATTATGGGCTTTATCCCAATGGCGGTTTCCACCTCTGGTGGTGCCGAAGTACAACGACCATTGGCAACAGTAGTGATTGGAGGAATGCTTACGGCAACCTTTCTGACCTTGGTGGTTATTCCTATTCTTTATTATTGGCTGGAATCCCGAAAAGAAAAGAAGGACAATGGTGGAGATGTAAGTTATATTAAAAAATCAACCAATATTGTAACCGTATTATTGATGGTTGGAGGTTTGATGGCTTCTGGTACTTCATTTGCCCAAGACACCAATCAAGATGGTACAATCCCAAAGACCTTGACCATTGATGAGGCTATTGCTATGGCTAAACAGAATTATCCATCACTTAAAGAGAGCCAAGCATTTATTGAACGGGAAAAGGCACTAAAGGGAACGAGTTTTGACCTTGGTAGCACTCAAGTTTTCACGGGAAAGGAAGAATATGGCAATAATCTTCCCGGAGTACAGACTACCATTGGTGTGCAACAGGGCAACATTGATTTGCTTTCAGGATTTTCAAAATCGAAGTTTTACAAAGAGCGTATTGCCTTGGGAGAAAAGTTTTATGTGGCCAATGAACAACAGTTGGTGCGCAATGTGATGCAAGCCTATGACCAAATTAATTATTACAAGGCACAGTTGCGTTTTGCAGAACAGCTGGATAGTGTTTATATTAATTTTAGGGAGGCTGCTGAATTGCGTTATGAAACAGGGGAAACCGGGAAATTGGAATTTATTGCAGCATCTTCGGAATATCAGCAAATACAAGTATTAAAACAACAAGCCTATGATGATATTGAAATTGCCAAACGTGCTTTAAAACAGTATTTGGGAACGGATGAAAGCATTGAAACGGTGAACGATTTTTACGAGCCATTGGATTTTATGGCAAATTTGGATTCTACCTCGGTAGCAAACAACCCAATATTGCAATATGCGTTGCAGAACGCCGAAGTAAGTAAAGCAAATGTGGGCGTTGAAAAATCCCAATTCCTACCGAAATTTAATTTATCGTTCGGACGGCAAGTTGTGGATGATGTTTCAGGCTTTAATACCTATCAGGCAGGTATCAGTATTCCGTTGTGGTTTTTTCCGCAGAAATCAAGGGTAAAGGCAGCCAAGGCAGATGCAATGGTCGCAGAAAATCAGTATTTGGAGCAAAAGGCAACCACCGAAAGTAGGGTGTCGCAATTGTTCAAATCCCTTGAAAAAACGCGGAAAATATTGCAGTATTATGAAGAAGGCGCATTGCTTTTGGCGGAAGAACAAATAACCACCGCAGAATTGGCATCCAAGGAAGGCGAAATAGATTATGTCAACTATATAACCATCCTTAACAGTGCCATCAGGATAAAGCAAACACATTTGGAATACATCAATCAATACAACCAACAATCTATTGAGGTACAATATCAGTTGGGTAATCTATAATATAATAAAGAAGAAAAATGAAGAATATACTATTAGTAAGTACCGTATTATTTACGCTTATGTTTATGAGTTGTAACGATGGCCAAAAATCTGAACTTGGGCATAACGAAGCTGAAGGCGTATCAAAAACCGAAGCAGGTGGCGAAGATGCACACGGCGAAGAAGGTCACGACGAAGAAGAAGGAGGCCATAGTGAGGAAGAAGGCGTTGTAGAACTTACAAAGCAACAGGCTGAAACCATCGGTTTGGAAATGAAACCTCTGGAGGAACGGAATTTAGGGAACAACATTAAGGTAACGGGTACGCTGGAACTTTACCCACAGGACAAGGCGAACATCAGTCCGTTTGTTGGTGGAAATGTGAGTTCCATAAAAGTTGTACCTGGAGATAACGTAAGCAAAGGACAGGTGCTTGCGTATATTGAGCATCCAGATATCATTGCAATTCAACAGGATTATCAGGAAAAAAATGATGAACTGGTCTTTTTGAAACAGGATTTTGAGCGTAAGCAGACTCTTTATGATAAAGGTGTTTCTTCTGGCAAGGAATTTCAGATGGCGCAGTCAAAATTTCGTTCCACAACATCCAGCGTCAATGGTTTGCGTTCCCAATTGAGACTGTTGGGCATCAACCCGGACAAGGTGGCTGAAGGCCAAATATATTCCGCAGTTCCCATTATCACGCCCATAAGTGGCTATGTGGATGAAGTAATGATTAGTCTGGGCGATTATGTGGCACAACAATCCAAAATGTTCTCAATAAGCGATAATTCAAAGATTTATGTCAACTTCAAAGTATATGAGAAGGACATAAAGCAAATCAAGAAAGGGCAACAGATATATTTTTCAACGGCTTCTCGTCCGGACGAACTGCTTAAGGCAACCGTTAGGTCTGTTGGCAAAACCTTCAATACTGACCCAAAAGCATTGGAAGTTTTGGCAGATATTGAGAACAAGGATAAAAACCTGTTGCCGGGTATGTACGTGGAAGGACGCATAGTGCAGGGCGAGAAAAAAGGTTTTGCAGTACCGGAAGCTGCCATTATAAAAGAAGGCGAGCAATCCTTTATTTTTATTTTGGATGAAGATGAAGCAATGGAAGCGAACAAAATGAAATTTAAAATGGTACCCGTAACGGTTGGACTAACTGATTTGGGCTTTGTTGAAGTCAATCTTCCTGCCGAAGTTTCAACGGATGCCAAAGTGGTCATCAAAGGAGCTTATAACCTGTCTTCTGAAATGGTTAAAGGCGAACTGGAACACGACCATTAATTCAAGAAAAACCAAAGGTTTTGATTCCGAGTTTGTTTATCGTCTTAATTAGTTTGTTAAAAATTAGAAAACAGGCTCGGTTCAAAATCGATTAAAAATTTAAAAAATTCATAATATGAAGGAAATAAAAGCATTTATAAAACCGAACCGAATCCAAAGAGTCATTGAAGCACTATCAGATAATGGATTTGAAAGTATGACCCTTTCACAAGCAGAAGGCACTGGCGCATTCAAATCAAAAGGTGCAAGACCGTCGTTGGATTTTCACGTAACAGATAGTCCAGTGGTTAAGTTGGAACTGGTCTGCCAAAATGAGGAAGCCCAAGCGGCCATTGAAACAATTATAGCCAACGCCAAAACCGACGGGCCTGGAGATGGTATTATATATATAGCAAATATTGAAGATGCCTTTCAGATTAAAACTGGAGATTCCTTAAAACGGTACGACCTATAAAACACTTTATCACAAATGGAAAAAATAGTCCAACTACTTGAAAGCAAAGGGATACGACCTACGGCTATGCGCCTTATGACTTATAAGCGTTTAGCAGAATTAGAGGTGGCCATCAGTCTTGGCGATTTGGAAAAGGATTTTAAGGTCAGTGAAAGAAGCACCCTATTTAGGACTATGAAAGCGTTTGAGGAAAAAGGTATTGTACATCAAATTGAGGATGGGACAGGTGTTATAAAATACGCCCTTTGCGAAGAAAATTGTGAGTGCGAGGTTGGCAACGACCTTCATTTACACTTTCATTGCAACAATTGTAATGAAACTGTCTGTTTAACAGAGTATAAAATCCCTCATATCAACTTACCTGATGGCTACATTACCGAGGATATCAACTTGGTGGTAAAGGGCATTTGTGAAAAATGCAGCGACAATCTGGATTAAACGTTTGGTTTTTAAATTCAATTATCATTTATAAATAGTGAGCAATGATAACAATCTATAAAAAAGAGGCTACTGTATATATGGTGGCAGAGAATAAGCTGGATGCCAAGGATTATGAAAACTTGATACCGGTCTTAATAGAACATATAACTGCATATCAGGAAGTTTCTTGGTACATCGAAATGCATAATTTTGAAGGCTGGACGGCAAACGCATATTGGAAGGGCATTGAGTTAAATCTTCCGAATGAAACGCATTTAAAGCGTGTTGCTTTAGTGGGTAGCGTTAAATGGCAGGAGCAATTTACCGAGATGCTGCTTCCATTTTCCAAGGCTTACATAAAATTTTTCAAGCCTGAAGATATAGATGCCGCTAAAGAATGGGTCGAAAAATTCGACAGGAACTGAATTATTAATTTAAAAAATAAATAGTATGATGGACGATTGGTATTTTGGGGGAATGCACTGGATATGGTGGGGGTTATGGATAATCCTCATCTTCTGGATATTTTTAATTCCCTACCCCACACCGGGACAGAAAAACAGAAAGGACAGGGCAATGGAAGCCCTGAGGGAGCGGTACGCCCGCGGCGAAATCGACGAAGAGGAGTTTGAGAAACGCAAGACGTTCCTGTTAAAGGACAAAAAATAACAGTGTTTTGCTTTTGACCGAACGACCATAACACCGTTATCTATGCAAAGAAGAAAAATAGGGATATGGCTTTTGGCAGGCTTTGCCTTTGGACTGTTCATCATTCAGCCCTTGGGACTATCACTTTACTTATATGATGAAAAAGGAGATACTGGTAACTGGTACGTACTTTTTTTAGAAACCATTAAAAACACGATACGCTTTGGTGATATAGACCAAATATTCAAAAATATTTTGTTCGGGATTATGGGCAGCAGCCTTGCCCTTATGGTTT
>Ga0256829_1001648_pt1 | contig 17929 bp, 17 predicted proteins | sample 131447metaG_FD_185979 | JGI IMG/M metagenome (GOLD analysis project Ga0256829, IMG submission 185979) | Hydrothermal vent microbial communities from Lau Basin, Pacific Ocean - 131-447 | ecosystem: Environmental > Aquatic > Marine > Hydrothermal vents | place: Pacific Ocean: Lau Basin | collected...
TGAATTCGCTAAATCACTGCATATGGATAACGAGTTTTTAGAAAATGCAAATGCAATCAGAAAGCGTCTTGCGAATGATTATGATGAGCTTGAGCTTCTAGTGAAGAAGAAAAAATCAAAATACAACAAAGAACTCTATGTGACAAAGTTTAAGTCAGAGAATGAAGAAAAGTGTAATAAAGTGCCTAAAGAAGAATATAAGTTAGAAGATGAAGAAAAGTGTAATAAAAAGTTTAAATTAGAATTTGACTAAATTTTATTGCAATATGACATAAAAATCATTTTTTTGTTTTTTTCATGATACGCTTTTTTTATGGCAAGAAAATCAAAAAAATTACAATTCGATTTAACAGATAATAAACTTGTACAAAATGATACTAGAGTGCATTTTGATAGGGAAGATAGTTTGTTGGCTGAAGAACATTACGGTTACTATCTTATGAGTACACTTACAAATGCAGGTGGCGGAAATATAGATAGAGTATACCTCTCTTCAAAACATAGAGAAGAATATATGGATAAAAAGAGAAATGGTAAAAAAACTAAACCTCCGCAAGGTAACTTATACCTTTTTAATAATCATTTTAACTATCTAGCTTTAATAAAAAATACAATTAATATAATTTTTACAGAAAAATTAACTAATGCTGTAACAAGAAAATATGTAAATGGCTTTAGTATATTTTTAGACTCTCTTGAAGCTAGACAAAGATATATTGAATCTTTTAAGGAAATTAGTTTAAATGATGTTAATTATGTAGTTAAGTATATTAAAACATTAAGAATTTTTACTAAAGAAGATTACTGGGGTATTACTTATTTCCTTCATCAATCATCATTGATAAATAGTTTTGTTAAAAATGAGTTAGAAAAAATCAAAGAAAAAATTGATGCAAAAAAAGAAAATAATACTTCTAATCTTGCATTGCCCTCAAGTGTTATATACCAGCTTGAGTATCATATTAAAAAAGAATTTGAAGAACTAAAAAATACTGCTGAACATAAAAAAAGGTGGTTGACTGAGTACGCTAATGGTTCATATATGAGCAAAGAAAATATACTAAAAACAATATTTGATTTTTTAGAGAATCAATCAATAAAGAACCAACGACAAACTCTTCTACTCTCCTTATTACTTTATAAACTAAAAATAAATTTTAATACAGATATATGCGATTTTATATGCATACCTGTAAATAAAGTAAGAATGTATGGAAAAATAAAACGAAAACAATATTTTGATGAATATAATAAATATAAAGAGATGTCTGATTCAGGGACTGATCTGTTATCAGAGAATAAAAAAAAATTCTCGTTATATTGGTTAATAGAAATATTTCCTGATTATCCATATGTGAAAGAACCTTGTGAGTTATATTTAAATATAGTTAAAGATATTAATGCTTTTAAACAAATGGTACGAAACACTATAAAAGTAGATAATAAACAAGTTGATAAATATGTATTTCCAGTGCTTGCAGATGTTTATCCAATGTACTTGTATACATTAATACAAGTGGGTGCAAATCAAGAAAATATTCAAGATATAAGAACTTTTATAGATGAGGATAGTAATGTAAAAATACTTGGAGATGATTTAGGACTATTTACTATTGTTGACACTTTAAAGAAGCGGGTCAATAAGGAAATATCGATTACTGTTAAAAATGATTCAATGCTATATAGATATTTTTCTTTATATATGATGTTGTATTCTGATGTATACAAGAGGTCTGAATCAAATCATCTGTTTCAATATGTTAAGCCTAATCCAAGATATAATAAAAAACCTATTAAAGCATATGATAGACCTTCTACAATGTGTGTGTTAAAATCTCCAGAGTCTTTTTATGAAAAACATGAAATATTTGATATAGAAGGTAACAGAATTAAGGTTTTAGATCATACATTAATTCGAAAAAGTCATACATATCAAGACTATCTAAAAGGGAAGGAAGAATTTGAAAGACAGCAAAGAAAAAATCATGATTCTTCTATGACAACAAAAAAATACTATGAAAATCAAAACTTGGAATGGCGGGAAGCAAGTAAGCATAAGATAGCTTTAGCTCAGAATTTGGTTGTTGGTATCTTTAAGGGTGAGATAACCAGAGAAGATCATAAAACAGCGAAGTTGTTCTATGGTCCGCTTGCTGACTGTAAAGATAATAAAAATCCGTCTTTTGAAAATGCTCCTGTGATGAAAGATAATGAGTTTTGTACCGATTGGACAAAGTGTTTAATATGTAATAAATCAAAAGTTATTACAAAAATTCATGGACCAGTAATTTATGTATGGATTGATTATATGGAAGAACAAAAAGAAGACTTTTTGAGAGAAAAAGACTGGGAGAAAGAATTTAAGATGGACTATGATGCTGCTAAAGATGCTGTAAGTCATTTTACTGAAGAAGAGAAAGCATATTGCCATAAAGAAAAATTTAAACACAAAGAGTTTATTAGAATGAAGTTTTCAAAAACAGTAAAATCAAAAGGATTGCAATATGCCTAAGCGAGACATTTTAGAGAAATTAAAAGACTGTTACACAACTGAAGATATTTGGGATTTATTCAAAGATGTACAGTTTCCAAATGCCGATAAAAGTCTATTTTTTGCAGAAAAAATTTCTTTTATTGGGGGTGGATTAATCCCAGTAAATAAGAGCTTGATTGCTACCAATACTGTTTTAGGGTTATTTTCAAGATTATTAATTTTTCTAAAAATGAGTGGATATGTAGGTAAAGTTCCAAAAAATACTGGTGGGCTTGGTTATGCTGGTAATATTAATTCATTTTTCAATGATTTGAAGGAAATTAAAGAAGTTGATTCCATTGATGAAGTGAATGAATATATGATAGATACATATATTCAAAAGAAATTAGATAAGGGACTTTCATCTAGAACAATACATTCGAAATTGAAACAGGTACAAGAACATCTGTTTTATCCAACTATAGAATTACCGATTTTTCTATGTCTGAATAGTGATATATTCAAGACAAGTGAAAAATATATTGAACTAGAAAAATCAGCTAAAGAAGAGTTTAATAAAGTGAGTCAAGGTGTAGGTACAAGGGAAACATATCCATTGCCCGAACTAAAAAAACTAATTTCAGATTCAATTTTTTATGTAGAAAACTATTCTAATGAACTGCTTGATGTGGCTAAGTTTATTGTTGATACAAAAACATTGACAGCATCTCAGCAATATACAAAATCTGTTAAGTTTTTTCAAAAACATAAATTATTCAAAGAACCGATTTTGAAAGAGTTTCAAAATGAGGTTAAAAAAGTTGATGCTCTATATGCCAATAATAAAGGGAAGAATAAAGGTAGAAAATTAAATATATCATCAATTAGGCAAAGTTGTATAGAGGCTGTTAAAACTCTTGAATCTGCCTGTATTTCAATATCGTTAATGATGACTGGTATGCGAGTATCAGAATTAATTACACTTGATAGAAACTTAAACATTACACAAGATGAACATTATAATCTTCAAAGAATCGTATATAAAACCGCTGCAACAGAAAATGGTGAACCTTTAACAATACCAATTCCTGAAATTTGTAAAATAGCATTAGAAACTTTGTCAGGATTAGCAACTATTAAAGATGATGATAAATTTACTAATATAATACTTCAAACTATAGAAAAAAAAGAGATTTCACGTATACAACCAATTAGAGTTAATAATTTGTTGGATTGGTATTGTGAAAAACTTGGCTTGGAAAAAACGATTACGCCTCATCAATTTAGACATGCTATGGCTTATCTAATTGTGCATATTCATGAAAATGACGGCTTGGAACTCGCTAGAATGTTCTTGGGACACACCTCAATAACTATGACACTTCAATATATGGCTTACTATAACAATGAAATCAAAGATGCAATGCAGGAACTGTCAGAAGAAGAGTCAAAATACTTAGTGAACAAAATAACAGACCAGATACATGAAAATAAGAGGCTGTTTGGTGAAAATGGTAAAAGATTGACACAGGGTTATAAGTTTGCAGGACAACAGGTAGATAGTTTTACAAAACTTCTTAGAAAGGGATTGTTACAGTTAATCAATGAGCAAAAACTGGCAATTATTCAAACTCCAACTAACTTGTGTATGCATGACCTCACAAAACCTGAAGAATTAGCATGTCAGAGAGGATTGAATATTATGGAAATTGTGGAAAATGGGCCAGCACCTTCTAGATGTAAAGGCGCTAATTGTGGCTGTTCAGTATATTTTGAAGAGCATATTGAACAATTAAAAGAAAATATGTATTCAGATGTAGAGCCAGACTTAAGAGCTAGGCTTGAACAAAACACATATTTTATGGAAGCTGGTGGATTTGAACAAGATCCTTTTAAAAAATTAATCAAAGAGTACGATAATTATAAAGAAGGGACAGCATAATGGCAAGAGATTCAAAAGAGATTAGAAAGCTGAAAATAAAAGCTTTGAATGAAGCTATAAAGACTTTAAAAGAGGAATCAACTCCAATATCAAATCAAGTTACATTTGACAAGGTGATAGCTTTAGCAAATGAATTATATGCTGATAAACTACCTACTAAAATTAGTGACTCAAGTATTAAAAGACCGACTTCTCCAGAATTTGAAAATATTAAGATAGCTATCGAAGATTTTAGAGAGGAATGTAAAAATATCAAAGTTGCTGTTCCAAAAAAAGCTGTCAAAGAAACAACAAAATTAAAGACACAAATTGAGCTACTTGTATCTCAAGTTGCACAGTTTTATGATGAAAAACTATTATTTAATGAAAAATTACAGGCAAAAGAAAGAGCTATTGAGAAATTAAAAATAGAGAATAAAAAACAGCAAAACGAGATACGAAGATTAAAAGGGCAGGTATGAATATTGAAACAATAACTATTCCTCATCCTAATTTAAATAAACGAGACATATCTTTGCTTTTAGTAGATGGAAAAGTAGATGTGCCATCTACAGAGTTTTTGATTTATGAAGCTAGGTATGGAGGACGACATGGCAGTATAGGAGGGAAAACGACTCATAGTGTTAAATCCACACAAATAGCTGAACTATATAGAAATTTAGAGGAACTAGGTTTGGATTGGCGTACAGCAATGGAGCCAGATATAAAACGCATCAGAAACGCTATGTTGTGTTGGGATGCAAATGATAATCTTAGTGAGGATTATCCTTATGAGCCAATTCGTAACGACAGTATGAATCACAAATTGATTACATGGTTTAAATTTTATAAATACATGGATCACATTGGAGAGTCAAATAATATGTACCTTACAACTAAAAAGGTCAGAAAATTTTACCCAAAAGGATTGTTGGATCATCTCAATAAAAGACATAGCAAACAAGAGGAGTATGTTGATACATGGGCATTGAAAGTAAAACCTTCTCCGAAAAAGAATACATATCACGCTTTATCTAGAAGTGAGTTTAATAAATTAAGACAATATCTTAGAGGTATTGATATTGTATATGAAATGATAGCTTTATTGATGGTTGAAACAGGATTAAGAATTAATGCTGCGTTAGAAGTAAAAGAAGAAGATTTACAGAACTGGCTTCGACATATTGGTAATGGAAAAGAGATTGATGAGACAATACCTATAAGATATATCCCCAAAGGAAGAGATGAATATGCAGAAGCAGAACTTCCTATAAGGACTATGGAAGAGATAAATAAAAATTATTTAATAAGAATATTCCCAGAAAGAATTTATGAATATGAACAAAGATGCGAGAGGCTTAATGAAGATGTCAAAGGGAATATTTTATGGATTACAAGCAAGGGAAAAGAGGTTCAAAAACATGATGTATGGACAGCTTTTAAAATCGTATCAGAACTTATGGGAAGAAAAAAGAATAATATAACTCCTCACTGGCTTAGACATACTTTTGCGACATGGACAATTATTGACGTTGCCGATAAGAAAGGCATAGCACTTGAAAATACTGGTACAACACCAAATCCACTGTTGTTATTAGCATTACAACAAAAACTAGGACATGCTGACGCTATAACAACTATGAGATATATTGCAACTGCATTAAAGCTTATGGGCTTAGATTTGAATGATGGTCCAATTAAAATATCACTAAGAACATTTAAACGTGATAAAGCTGCTCAAAGACTTATGAAAAAAGAAGCTATCGCAGAATTTGGAGATGATTTCAATGAAGATGTATTTGATGTAGTTCAGTATGGGTTATCACGAGGGATAATAATAGATGATGAATTTGTTCCGGAAAAGTAATTGATTAATAATATGTAAGTTCAAAAAATTATTTAAATGTAATCATCTTATTAAGTATCAAAAAAATCACAAAGATTAAGTTCTAAAACATAGGCAATTTTAGCAAGATGCTCAATATTGAAATGTTGTCCCTTGTAACATATTTCAGCTCGTGAAATAATAGTTACAGATTTGTGACCAATTAATTGAGATATTTGAAGTTGCGTCAAGCCTTTTTTCTCGCGTGCACGTTTAACATTTTTACCAATTTTTAGATGGAGCTGTCCTATATAATCATCAGGTAAATCACTAATATCTTGCATTTTACTCACTTTGCTATAAGAAGTTAAGAAAGAATAATTAAATGTATGATATTATTCAACTTGCTATAACACAGCAGGAATGAAAATGCATAAATATTTGAAGTATAGAGGTAGAACGCAACATCTAACGAGACATGAGCAATTGAAATTATTATGTGCTTATTATAGAGGAGAAAAGATTAGTTCTCTCATTCAAAAATACAATATTGACATTTCAATTAATTATTTCAACCTTACTTTATATCTTGCAAAAACTACTAAAACGACTTGTCCTTATTGTAAAGCTAATATGTATTGCGTACCTCCATCAAAGAGCAAAAAATATAAGAAAGAATATTTCTGCAAATCTTGTTGGCATATAGAAGGTACCTATAATTGTACTTGTCAAAACTGTATTGCAAAAAAGCAAGCTATTGCATTTGATAAAAAACAAAAACAAAAAATTCTCAGAAAAGTAAAAAATAATAAAGACACGCACATATTAGATAATGACAAAAGTATAGACGCAAACATCTTAACTCTAAAAGAAAAGGCTTATTTAGGGGCACTACTTAGAATTACTCCTATATCAAAAAATTGTACATTCACATTGCAGAGTTTAGAACTATATTCATTCGCACCATCCGCAAGATATTCTAAAAAAATTATTGATTCACTTCTTGAAAGTGGTATTATATTTGAAATATTTTTTAGTATGAGAGGCATTGAATTTGCATTAAATATTCAAAATATATGTAGTGATAATAATTTGCTTTTAGATTTAATGTATCCCCAAAATCTAGCAAGTGTAACTGCTGATGAACAAGAAAATCTTTTAAAATTAATCCGAGAAATACAAATTTATGAAGCAATTGAATATTTTTTGCGCTTAGCACATGATACATTTTCACTCACAAATATAACACAAGAAGATATAGAACATCATTTTTACAGGCTTTTTAATATCATTCTTGATAGCGGATACTCAACATCTCAACTTTTTTATTTCATATACTCTTCATTACGAAATTTTGCTGCAAATAATAATTGTATGCTATCAGATAAGAAAGCGTATAGTTCAATTTACAGCAATATGCTAAATTTGTACAATAAAGCCTACCAAGAAAAATGGGATATTCAAAGATATAATCGTTCGTATGGCACAGAATCAAGTGAACTTTTTAAATTAGTAGCGTTTAATCTATTGGATGTTGGAGATGATTTATTTTATGAAGTCTATAAAATCTAATTAATTAAATATTGGTTTTTAAAATGTATCTTCAATCAATAAAATTATTTCATTAAATATGTCAAGAGTTGTTGTCAAAAAAACAATATATCTTTTTTCAAGTCATACTGTACTATAATTTTATATGGAAAAAAAATCATCTATAGTTAAAGCAAAGCAGTCCAAGTATAATGCAAAAAAGATGCTCAAGTTTTGTGAGATTCAGGAATGTTCTAATCTGGCAGAACATACACATCATATTTTAGAACAGCAGGATGCGGACGAAAATGGTTATGTTGGACATGTTAGGGTGCATCACTATGCTAATTTAGTTGGATTATGCGAATCATGTCACGATAAAGTACATCAAGGTAAAATTAGCATAAGGGGATATAAACAGACTTCTCATGGGCTTATACTTGATTATACAATTCATAAAGAACCTGAAACTGAGGTAGTAGATTCAAATAAGATAGATTGGGATTTTTAAGCACAGAAATTTAATTTGAGGAGAAGATTCCTTGCCAACTTTAGAAAATTTCTTAGATGGTGATAGAGAAGGTCAATTGATTGATTGATGAGTATATGTGTCGAAAAACATTAGTTTTCCGACAGATTAATTGAAATCTTATAAATCAGAGTTATTTTCGCTAAAATTGATACGAAAACCTATGTCGGATTGTAAAAGTATACGAAAATGAAAAAAGGATGTTTGTCGTATGTTAATTGGGTATATGAGAGTTTCAACTGAAGATCAGACTACACAACTACAAAAAGATGCGTTGTTAAAATACGGCGTAGATAGTAGAAATATTTTTGAAGATAAAATATCTGGAAATAAAGATATGAGAAAAGGTCTTAATGATGCTCTTGAATTTTTACAGAGTGGAGATACTTTAGTTGTTTGGAAATTAGATAGACTTGGAAGAAGTTTAGCGCACCTTATCGATATTATCAATGGTTTAAAAGAAAAAGAGATTGGTTTTATATCGCTAACAGAAGGAATGGACACAACTACCGCAAGCGGTGAACTATTTTTTCATATATTTGGCGCATTGGCACAGTTTGAGAGAAGCTTAATTCAAGAAAGAGTAAAAGCAGGACTAGAAGCTGCAAAAGTAAGAGGAAAGATAGGTGGTCGTCCAAGAGTTATCGATAATGAAAAGCTCACTATAATCCAAAAAGCACTTGAAAATGGTATGACTAAAGCAGCAGCATGTAGAACATTTGGAGTGAAAAGAACTACACTGATTGATAGTTTAAATAGACTTAAAGTATAGTTGTTTTTTGTAAAGTTTTTTATATCAAGATTAGAGATGTTTTAGTACTATTCTATGGTTATAAAAATACTGGAGGACCTTCATATATTAAAGCTTAAACACAATTCCTGGCTCCATATTTTTAATAGGTCGCAAACTTATAAACGCAGCGGTCATACTTACGATAATCACACCTAAAAAGCCGACAAGCGGTGCAAACCACATCATCCGAAAAGGAAAAGTAGGACTTGAAACTATTTGTGCTAAAAGTGAAGCGATGCCGACACCGATACCACTTCCTGCAACCGCACTGATAAAGACCTGAGTAAATATCATATCTCGCAACTGTTTAGAGGAAGCTCCCATCGCTTTTAAAACAGCGTACTGTTTGATGTTCTCATAGGTAAACATATAGAGCATCACCCCTGTAACTCCAAAGCCTACAAGCATTGCTAAAATGACCATATTGACCATATCCCCGACATCTTCAGAATTTATCATAAACCACATGACCGTCTCTTTTTTAAACTCCTCACTTGTAATGGCTTTGAGCTGTGTTTGATGAGAAATGCGTTTTGCAAGCTCTTTTGGTGTAATATTTTTTGCAGGACGCACCATAATGAAAGTAATGTATCTTTTCTCTCCGGGGATAAGCCGTTTAAAGTTCGATGCTGTGGTATAAAGCAGAGGTCTTGGAGGAAAACGGGGGATAGTATGTGAAACACCTGAAACGACAACTCTTTTTGAGTTGATAAGCATTGCATCGCCATATCGCAGTTCTCTTGTCGGGGCATTTAAGTGTGAGCCGTCATAAGGCCATATATCTTTTTTATGTATGGGTGTTTGGAGTTTGCCCTCCGTTCCTCCGCTATCAACTATAACACTATCAGGAATATGTAAAAGATTGGCAGGTTGTGGCGCACCACTCAAAGTGGCATCATCAACACCAATAGTCTGAAATGATTGAAAATGTCCATTGGCATAGCGAGCTGTTACATCACCCAAATATAAAGGCGTTGCATACTCTACCCCTGCAACACCGCGAACACTATCTAAAGCAGAATCACTCATATTGATAGTCGCTTCTGCCGAACTTACCGCCGGGTCCATAACCCACACTTTTGCACTTGTATTTTCACTCACAAGTGCAAAGCCCCGCGTCATAAAACCTGCAAAATAGCCCATGGCAAAGGTAACCAAAAATGCCGTAAACGCAACACCGATAAGAAGGCCTAAAAACTTAGTCTTATCATGCATGAGCATCTCGACGGCAACTCTAAACATTACTGACCTTTTGCAGTTTTAATGAAGACATCAAGCATCTCGCCGACATAAAGAGGAAACTCAGGAGTGTTTTTCACTTTGTACACCACTTGCAGTACCCTTGTATCTGTCTGCTCTGTCGGACTTCCTGTAAGATTTGTTTTGGGGCTAACCATTGGAATAGTGTAGAGATAAGCAAGCTCTACTTTTTGTTCTGGATTCCCTCGTATAAAAGCAGTCGCCTCTGCACCTTTTTCAAATTTCCAAGTGTCAAACTCATTGATATTGACCTTTACATTGTAGTTGTTACTCCCTAGAACAAGTGCTTTTGATTGGGCATCAAAGTAAGAGCCAACTGTGAGGTTTGAGCGTAATACTATGCCATCAATCGGGGCATAGACTTTGTAGAGTTTTAGCTTTTCCAATAGAGCCTTATGCTTTTGTTGCGCAAGTTTTACACTCTCTTTTGCTTCATTATAAGCATCGAAAAGTTGTGTGTACTTTTCTTTTGTGACCATACTCGCAGAGACTTTTTTCATTTTCTTTATAATGTCAAGCTGATGTTTTGCACTTTGCTCTTTTGCTAAAGCCGTTTGTACTTCTGCTTCTAAGACAGGAAGATTTACGCTTGCTTTGCTATCATCTATGCTAAAAAGAAGTTCGCCTTTATGAACTTTATCGCCATTAACAACAAAAACTTTTTTGACAACACCTGCAACCTGTGAGCCGATAGTGATATTTTTACTTCCCGCTTCAACAATTCCCGTTCCTGCTATAAAAGATTTGTAAGGGAGTTTGATTGAAGGTAAAGCAACATTATTCCCTGACTTCTCTAAATCTCCATAATATATTGCTCCAAGCGCAACAGCGATACCGATAAGCGAGATAAAAATAAGTATAAAAAAAGTTCTCATGAAGCCACCTTTATGATTTTACCATCTTCCATATGGACAATTCTATCGGCATATTTGTAAATTCTGTTATCGTGTGTCACTACTATCATGCTTGCACCTTTTTCTTTGATGATTTTTGTTAAAAGTTCCATTACAATCTGCCCCGATTTATGATCCAAACTACTTGTCGGTTCATCACAGATGATAAACTTCGGGTTATGCACCAATGCTCTTGCAATAGCCACTCTTTGCTGTTCTCCACCGCTTAATCCACTCGGTTTGACATCTTCTTTTCCACCAAGTCCCACAGCCTCAAGCATCTCTTTTGCAAGCGCAAGTGCCTCTGCTCTTTTTTTTGATGCCACAGTGAGAGGGAGTGCAACATTCTCTATGGCACTGAGCGATGGCAAAAGATTAAAAGCCTGAAAGACAAAGCCGATATTTTTGCCTCTAAATGCAGTTAACACTTCATCACTCATAGCGCTTATATCTTCTCCCATCAACTCACAAACGCCACTCTCAAAGCTTAAAAGTCCGCTCAATACAGAAACAAAAGTCGTTTTTCCACATCCCGAGGGTCCGACAAGCATAAGGAGTTCATTCTCATAAACATCAAGCGTAATACCTTGGAGTGCTTTTACCTCTGCTTCTCCTGCGTTGAAGGTTTTAACAATATTTTTGCATGATGCTATGACCTTACTCATACACTTTCCCGCTTGCTATTGCATTGATGATGGTCGCTTCCAACTCTTCTTGTTTTTTTATAACGATTATCTGACTTTTCACATCAAGTGCTTGTTGTAACACCTGCAAGTAAGTGTTAAAATCAACATACTGTCTCAAATAAGCCTTTTGAATCGTTGTCTCACTTTTTTCAAAATCTTTGCGTGAGGCTTCTAAAACTTCAAGCTGTTTTCTTGCATTTTCATAGGCTTGATAATGCTTAATATACTCTTGTTCTCTTTGAATTTTATACTCTGTGTTTTTGGTCTCTTTACTGAGGGCTGCAACTTTAAGGGCTTCTGCTTCTTTGAAATCGCCACTATTTAAAGGAAGATGCAATGCCACACCAAAAGAGTGGTTATCTCCATACGATGTAGGGTCACCCAGTTTTTGATACGCAGCGCTAACATCAAGAGTTGGTATATAGCTGTTATTCATTCCCTTTGACTGAGACAATAATTTTTGTGCATCAAGTTTATTAAGTGTTGCTTGTGGATTCTGTACTAAAAACTCTTTTTTTGTATAGAAAAGCTCTGTTTGTGTAAGTGCAGGGATAGCTTGATTAGGAGCATAAAGGTGCAATTGTGCTTTCATTTTGGAGAGTTCTTGTTGCATTGCGACTATGCTCGTCTTTAGAGTAGTCAGAGTATTTTTAAAACGCAACAGGTCAAGTTCTGTCACATCGCCATTTTTTGCCAATGCTTCGAGTTTTTTATAGATTTTATTTTCTCTATTATAAAGCTCTTCTCTAATTTGGAGTTGTGCCTCAGTTTGATTATGAAGTGCCACCATATTTGCAATGGCAATAAAAAGCTGTTCTTTTTTTAGTTTGAGTACATTATTTTTCATCTTGGTATCTAAACGCAGTGTTTGGATTTTATAGTCATTTTTTCCAAAGAGATCAATAGTGTCATGCAAGGCAATATCGGTCGTGCCAAAACTCCCCGGCGCACTTGGCAGAAGTTTGGCATATGTTTTAGAGTAAGATATATCCGCACCAAAATTTGCATATTTAGAGTATGTTATAGCACTTTGGGAAGTTTTATTGGCTTTTTCATAGAGTCTGTAGCTTTTGTTATATTCCAAATTTTTAACTGCAGAGTGATAAAAACTTGTCATATCCGCAAAAGCACTCACTCCAAAGAGTGAGATAAAAACTATTTTTTTTAGCATAATTTTTCCTATTGAAACTGAGTTTCTATGACATCAACAAGAGCTAAATCCATTGATGCAAGTATCTTTAACATTTTATCATCATGTTGGAGCGTTGCATGCAAAAGTCCTTCAAAGAGTAAGTCAAACGCATCTATCTTATTTTCATCGTCTACATTGTCTCGTAAAAACATCCAATCTTTTTTCGCTTCATTGATGATGCTTTGTATTTGTGTATAGTCTATACTATCTGTACTTAAAAGTGACAAAATTTCAAATCCCATACCATCTAAATTTTCTATATGAAGTTGATTGACGACATATTCACTATATGCAAAATTATTTACAATAGTTTTAAAGATTTTTGTGCTTAAAAGTGCAGCCTGTGAATAATTTTCTTTGTTAATGTAACCCTCTAAAGACTCAATATCTTGTGAAATTTGTTTGATTGTACCATCCGTTACGGACTGAGCCAACAGCCCATTATCTTCAAGTGCTTCTATATTTCGCCAATTCTAAAAACAAGTGCAATTTCCACCTCATTTTTAACTAGCTAATTTTCTACTCATTTCACTGAAAAATACTTCATATGGAGTTTTGTATCCAAGCACTTTTCTAGGTCTATGATTGAGTCTGTTTTGTATGGTAATAATTTCCTCCTTTGAAAGATGTAAAAACTCACTCTTTTTTGGTAAGTATTGACGGATAAGTCCGTTTGTGTGTTCATTAAGTCCTCTCTCCCATGAGTGGTAAGGGTTAGCGAAGTAAAAATCTATGTTGAGAGCTTTTGCAATCTCTTTATGGTAAGCAAACTCTTTTCCATTATCGCTCGTAATAGTATATGCTATTGCTTTGATAGGTTGCAGCATTTCAATGAGTGCTTGTTTAACTACATCTGCCTCTTTGGAAGGCACATTTTTAATAAGTGCAAATTTTGATTTTCTATCTACTACGGTAACAAGAGCACCTTGATGATTTTTTCCTATGACGGTATCTATTTCAAAGTCCCCTATGCGTTTTTTCTTCTCAACGATTTTAGGACGTTTATCTATCATCACACGGTCTATAATGACACCGCGTGCTTTATACTTATTGGAGCGTTTATGATACTTTTTATTTTTATGTCTGAGGTATTTATAGAGTCTACCACCATTTGCTTTGTTGACATAGATGTAACGATAGATCGTTTCATGAACGACACTTACTCCAATATCGAGTTTCATTCTTCCACTGATCTGTTCTGGTGACCAATCAAGTTTAAGTTTGGAGCGGATATAGCGTTCTATTTGTTTGGTTAAGCAGGAGCGTTTCTTCTTATGCTTTTCTCGCTTTGCAACTTGCACCTGTGCCAACTCTGCGTCATAACCTCGCACAACATCATTATTGCGTTTGAGTTCCCTGCTTATGGTTGAAGGATGTACTCCTATCTCTTGGGCTATCTCTTTTTGTGAAAAACCTTGCTTTTTTAAAGCTGAAATATGGTATCTTTTTGATAGTGTTAACTGTGTGTATTTCATACAATCTCTTTTGTTTTGGTCGATAAAAGATTACTGTATCTACGCTCAGTTAACCTTTAAACGACTACTTCAAAAAATTGCACTTGATTTTAGAATTGGCGTTTTTATACCCTTTTTTCATGGATGGTAAATTCTTAGCAAGAGCATATTCTGTCATATCTTCAAAGGGTGAAAGAACTTTGTCTAAAATCTTTAAAGCGTTTTTCTTAGATTCTATTTTTTCTTCAGCTCTTTCTTGCATCTGTAATAATGGACGATTACTATGCCATCCCTCGTCATTATCTGGGACTTCTTTGGCGATAAGTAAAGTAGAAAGAAGTAGTGTTGACGCAGTGAGATTTTTCAGTAAAGTTTTCATAACAAGCTCCATGATTGATTTCTATAATCATAGAGTTTTTGGATGAAATGAAAATGAATATATAAATATGAAGAAATGATGCTTAATAGTGTTTCGGAAAATTAAGTTTTGAGCATGATGTAAAAAAATGTGAAATTGTTAAAAATTACTTTTTTGAATGATAAAATATACATAGTCTTGAGTACCTCCTTTAGGAGTGATATGCGTATACTCTTCACTCTCTATCAGCTTGAGTCCATCTGGCAGTTCATCAAGCATTTTTTCATGGTCGTATTGCATAATATCAAGCCCTGCACACTGAATGGGACCGTCTGTTCTAAAAGTACTGAGTATAGCCTTTCCTTTTGGTTTAAGCAATTTGAGGAGAAGCTGAAAGTAACGCTCCCGCTCTTTTTTTGAAAGTAAAAAATGAAATACCGCTCTATCATGCCAAATATCATAGCTCTCGTCTGTTGTAAACTCCAAAATATCATTACAAACATAGCAAATATCTTTGTTATTCAATCTTTGCTTCACAATATCAAGAGAGCTTTGTGCGGTATCGAGCAGTGTTATATGTTTGAAACCCTCGGCAATAAGTTTGTCTACCAAAAAAGAGGCACCGCAACCTGCATCTATAATGCGACTCTCAGTGGTAGCATACTTTTTTATGAGTTCAAGCGATTTTGCGGGATTGTTTTGATGCCAAAGTACTTGTGTGTAATCTTTTGTGCGAAATATCTCATCCCAATGTTGTTTTCGTTTTAGGTTTGCAGGGATTTTTGTCGCTTGAAAGAGCGCGCCCCTTGTTGTCTCAGCAGTCGTATAATGTGTATGATCAGTACATTCTACATCTTTAAAGCCAGCCTTTTGTATGAGCTCTATAAGTTCATTTTCTCTCATTGTTCCAGCCACACAGTTCGCCCAATCTTCTTCACCATCATTTGCACTGCAGCAGGAACTATGTTCAAGAGAGCAACACTCACTGCTTGGTTCAGATATATCTATCATATCTGCAAAATATATCTTTCCCTCTGGTTTTAATATGCGATAGATCTCGGCAAACACAGACTCTTTACAAGAAGTAAGATTGATGGCACCATTTGAGATGACCACATCAACACTCTCATCTTCAAGAGGAACATTGTCAAAACTGCTCTCTAAAATTTCTACATCGCTAAATCCGGCAAGTTTTGCATGCTCGGAAGCTTTTTCAACCATTTTTGGTGTAATATCTACACCATAAACTCTTCCTCGCTCTCCCACATGAAGGCGTGCGACCAAAACATCGACACCCGCGCCACATCCTAAATCGACAACCGTATCGCCTTCAGCTATCTCTGCATCTAAAAATGGATTACCGACGGCTGCACAATACTCCCACACCTCTTTTGGCAGAGCATCTATCCACTCTTGTTTGTAGCCATGTGCTTGTGCATTTTCTAAACCCTTCTCCCAGCCAAAATCTTTTTGAGGGTTTTGTGCTAATTCTGTGTAAAGTTCTATAATTTGATTATTGTCTGCCATAACTTCCCCTTTAATCTGCAGTGTTCATATCGAGCATATCATACAGATTTGTTGCTGATTGGTATCCATAGGCGATGTCATCTTCCAGTACCTCTCCATCTGCGTCTATAATGACAAAGGCAGGAGGACCAAAAACCTTGAGCTTTTTTTTGACAGCATTTGCGTCTTTGTTTGATTTATCGGTCATGTCAACCATCAGCGGCATATAACTTGATTTGAGTATCTCTCTTACCTTAGCATCTTTTAAGGTAGTGTTTTTGAGTTTCTCACAAACTCGGCAATGCTCGGCATGAAAATATATTACGATTGGTTTATGCTCACGCAGTGCCTGCTCTCGTTTTGCTGCAAGCTCTTTGAGGTTGGTAATCTTTTCAAATGGAAGCTCTGATAATTTGACTTCACTTTTTTGTTGCGTCAGCGCTACTGTTGGAGTGACATCCATTTGTAAAGGCAGGGTAAGATGAGCATTGCCTTTTGCTGCACCGACGAGGCTCATTGTTCCCCATATCAAAAGTAACACTGCTACCATTTTTTGAAATTTTTTCCATCCGTTAAAGTTTTCTTCATTGAAATTCAAAGCACCTAAGTAAACTGCAATACCTACGAAGTAAGCACCCCATAAAATAAGTGCAGAGATGAGCTGCAGTTCAGCGAATATATAGATGGCGACACCAAGTAAAACAGTTCCGAAAAAATACTTCACACCATCCATCCAAGCACCTGCTTTTGGAAGCAAATAGCCAATGCCCATTCCCATAAGTAACAGTGGAATACCCATACCAAGAGCAAGTGCAAACATCGTCTCAGCACCCAAAAGAGGGTCATTTGTCGCAATGGCAACACCTAAAAAGGAGATAAGTACAGGAGAGACGCAGGCGCCAAGCACAAGAGCTGAGATGAGTCCTAAAAGAAAAACAGTAAAAAACTTTCCGCCTTTTACATTATGTGTTGCACCATCGAGACGAGATTGCAAAGAGGAAGGCAGTTGTACAGTGAAAAGACCGAACATTGCGAGTGCCATCAGTACGAACAGCAGACTCATTGCACTTATTGCCCAGGTATTTTGAAAATAGGACTGAAGCTGTTCACCCGTCGCTCCGGCAAGTGCGCCCATAGCTCCATACGTGATAGCAGTTCCCAAAACATAAGCAAAAGAGAGTTCAAAGGCTTTGGCTTTAGAAATCTTCTTACCCTCTCCGGCAATGACACTTGAGAGAATAGGAATCATCGGCAAGACACAAGGTGTGAAAGTAAGCAGAATCCCGGCAATAAATGCACCACCAAGGATACTGAGTGTACTTTGAGAAGAGAGTGTATCAACTCCTGCAAAGAGAGGTATGGTGATAATTCCGAGAAGAGATAATATTTTTACTAAATTTTGTTTTTTCATCTATTTCTCTTTTGTCAAAACTACTTGACCTAAACCTGTTTTTACTGGATAGCCCGCTTTTACCCAGCCTTTAAGACCACCTTTTAGTGTTGTCACAT
>Ga0256829_1001649_pt1 | contig 17915 bp, 18 predicted proteins | sample 131447metaG_FD_185979 | JGI IMG/M metagenome (GOLD analysis project Ga0256829, IMG submission 185979) | Hydrothermal vent microbial communities from Lau Basin, Pacific Ocean - 131-447 | ecosystem: Environmental > Aquatic > Marine > Hydrothermal vents | place: Pacific Ocean: Lau Basin | collected...
TTTTATCTATTCATGCGTCGCAAGATATAAATTTTTAAAAAATGAAATCTTACAAGAGATACAACCGCTTAGTAAAATAGCAGATACCGCAGGCTTTTTCACATACGGAGAGTTTTCCTCGCTTAAAAACTCCAATGAATTGCTAAATCAGACTATGACCATACTAACTCTTAGCGAGTCGCAACATCCAACAAATTCGTCAAAGGTTGTTATCTCACAAGAGACAAAACATAAGCAGATTGATAAATCCTTAAAAGCGCTCTCCAATCTGTTAAACAACACTATCGCCGAGTTAAATAAAAGATATACAATTTTAAAAGACAGGGAAGAATCACTCCAAAGAGCTCAGGCCGTCAGTCACATGGGCAGTGTCGAAGTTGATGTTAAAAGCGGCATATCGACCTGGTCTGATGAGATGTACTCTATCTATGGACAAGACAAGGCAACATACACTCCAACACTTGATAAATTTCTGCAAAACATTGTAGATGAAGACAAACCTAAAGTTAAAAATTTTATAGACCTGTTAAACGACGGCAAAACACACACCATATCTTTACGTGCAAAAAAAGCCGATGGTTCAATTATTAATATTTTGATAAATGCTAAAATATTTTTTAATGAACAAAACGAAGCAGAAAAAATTATTGGCACTACTTTTGATATTACTGAGCTAACTCAGATAAAAAAACTAACAAAGCAACAAGCCGACATCATAGAGCAGCTTCATGACTCTGTTATTATTACTGATTTAAACGATACTATTCATTACTGCAACACCAGTGCTACAATTATGCACAAATACACAAAAGAAGAAATGGTAAATCAAAATATCTATATGCTATATCCAAAACATGAGCTACAAAAAGCGCATCAGATAAAACAATATGCCCTGAGCAATCAATTTTATCATGACGAGATACAAAAAATCACCAAAACAGGCGATATTATCATTACTGAAGTGGTACTTATTACATTAAAAGATGAACAAGATAATATTACAGCAATAGCAAGAATTTCCAAAGATATAACAAAACAAACAAAGGCGCAAGAGGAGCTAAAATCAAAAACAAGACAGCTTGCATTTCAAGCTTTTCACGATAATTTAACAAAACTTCCAAACAGAGCTCTTTTTTATGACAGGCTCACACAATCCATTGCCCAGACAAAACGAAATCAAAAAATGTTTGCACTTTTATTTATTGATTTGGATAATTTTAAACAGATTAACGACACCTTAGGACACAACATTGGAGATAAAGTTTTAAAAACATCAGCGCAAAGACTAAAAACATGCATAAGAGAACAAGATACGCTATCAAGACTTGGAGGCGATGAGTTCACTATCATACTTCAAGATATCAAGCATATCAATATGGCGGCAAAAATTGCCAAAAAGATCATAAAACTTATAGCTGAAAAAATTATTTTAAACAATACGACACTTTATACATCCTGCTCAATAGGCATCAGCATGGCACCAAACGATACGCTTGATAAAGACGATCTTATTAAATACGCCGACAGTGCGATGTATCATGCAAAATCAAAAGGAAGAAATACTTATAGATTTTATTCAACAGATATGACCAAATCCGCGGTTGAGACAATTGAGCTAGAAAACAGCATGCGTACAGCCGTGCAGGATGAGCAGTTTTTAGTATATTATCAACCTCAAATAGATATAAATAAAAATAAAATCATAGGCTCTGAAGCACTGGTAAGATGGCAGCATCCCACACTTGGATTTATCTCTCCTGATCGGTTTATACCGCTAGCTGAGGCTAATGGCCTTATCACTTTGATCGATAACTATGTTATGAAGCGTGCCATGAGTGACTACGTATCATCATATAACAGCGGACTAAATCCAGGCAAACTATCGTTAAATCTCTCTACAAAGGTCTTAAATTCTGTAGATTTTATCACACATTTAAAACAAACACTTCAACAAAGCGGGTTTGACCCGACATGGCTTGAGTTTGAGGTCACGGAAACTCAGCTGATGGAAAATCCTGACACGGCTATAGAAAAACTTAATTTATTAAATCAAATGGGCATTAAAATATCGATTGATGATTTTGGTACAGGGCACTCATCACTTTCATACTTAAAACGACTGCCTGTTAAAAAGTTAAAAATAGATAAGTCTTTTATAGATGATATACCGGGCAATGAGGATGATTGTACTATCATAAAAGCAGTAGTTGCGTTGGCAAACAGTTTAAATCTAGAAGTTATAGCCGAAGGCGTTGAAACAAAAGAGCAAAATGAGTTTTTACGTCAACATCAATGTCATTTAATCCAAGGATACTATTATTCACGCCCGATTGCAATCAACGAATTAAGAGTATTTATAAAAAAATATTCATAGCATATCATCTATAACGTCTTCTAAGATTTCATATTCATATCCTGCATCTAGGGCTTTTTTTAGTCCATAATTTATTGCCGTCTCACTAAAAGGATGATTTACAGCGATAACCGTTTTAACAATATTTAATGCCGTAGAAAATTCTTTAATATCTTGTGGTGCACCAGCCGATTCATCGCTATATCGTATCATCTGTATTAATTCTTGATCAAATCCCCAATGCTTAAAGATTTCAGCAGTTACCTCAGCTGTTGTCGTCTGGACAAAAGATTTTTCAACCAAAGCTATGTTATAACTTGTCTCTATTTCGGACTTAAACGGTAAAAGCTCATTATTTTTAATGATTTGACTTGCGATCAAAATTTTTCCAGTTTCTTGCAAAAGAGCACTCAAAAAAAGTTTATCAGCTTTTACTTTGTCTATTTGCTTGTACCAATTATATATTAAACGTGCTTGCTTGGATGATATATCGGCAAACTCGTCTGACGAAATAGCGTATGGCTCCATGTCGATATTGAGCAGCTGCTTCAAACTGTTTGCAAATACTATCGATCTAGTCATACTCATACCGAGCATTGCAACGGCTTGAGCCACCGTATCTATCTTTTTATCAAAATTATAAATCGGTGAATTAACTTCTTTAAAAAGATTGGCGACTATCATAGGATCATCACCTATTGCTTTTACAAGATCAGATACACTGGAATTAGGGTCATTGTAAATTTTTTGTATTTTAACAATACTTTTTGAAAGAGCAGGCAGAGAATTTATATTTTGTACAATTTCACGATTCATAATCATCCTTTATTTAAAAATCTGGATATATTTTTTTTATCAAATAGTATATTTTACATCCTACGCAATAATTAAAAAGTACCTCTAATGTTGTACATGTAAACAATATCGCTGCTGTTAAATACAAAAAAACAGATAAATGTAGCCACGTTTGTATAATTAAAAGCGATACAAAGACAAATCCAAAATATGTTGCCAGCCGTTTTGCTCCCCCGTCAACCATCTCGGTTTTTAAGTGTAAAACTTTTTTAATTGCTTTTGAGAGATGATACACAAGACTATATCTTTTATTTAAAAACAATCTAACAAAAAAATCATAAAATAAAAAATATAAAATAATGCGATTAAAAGTCAATAAAAAAGCTATAAGCAACAGTGTGATAAAGACAGCATTGACTCTAGCTATTTTAGCATCGACTTTAAACAATGATATCGGACAAGACTGGGACATTTAGCAACCTTTAGTATAATTATACCAAATAAAGAATTATTACATTATCAAAACATAGTATTTGTTATCTGATTATGAAATGTCATAACTTCCACTTTATTACTTATAATAAAATGCTGTGCCTGCAAATTACGGTATTGTGATTGAAGCTGGGCAATTTTTCTACTTTTATAATAGATCTCATGCTGTAGATATAATCTTGGAAAAATAAATAGCAAAATCATAAATACAACAAGCAACGTCTGTAATAAAAATCCGATACCAAAATGACTATTTTTATCTAAAATAGGAGATATTTCATCTAAAATTTCATTTTTATCACTCATTGTTCAAACTCAAAAACTCTTAATTTTGCACTTCTACTTCTTGCGTTTTGTCTAACCTCCGACTCAGAAGCCATTATAGGCTTTTTGGTAATAATGTTACCCTTTTTATGGTTTGCTTTACATGTACACCTCAAAGCTTCAGGCGGACATATACATTTTTGTCGCCATCTGTGAAATGTCTGTTTAACGATTCTATCTTCAAGCGAATGAAATGAGATGATAGCAACTCTTGTATTTTTTAATTTCATCATCCCTATCTCATCAAGTAATGAACCGAGTTCAGTTAACTCCTGATTTACCTCTATCCTGATTGCCTGCATCAACAGCGTAGCAGGATGTATCTTTTTACCGCTTCGCAGCAAATGCTTTGTTTTATCGCTTAGCTCCTTTGCTGATACAAACGGACGATTATTTACGATAAAAGATGCGACCTGCTTATAATTTTTCATCTCCGCATATTTATATAAAACCTGCTCTAGCTGCCAAAGACTGTAACGATTTACAACATCAAAAGCAGACAGCTCTGCTGAGTTATCCATGCGCATATCAAGATTATCACTCTCAAAAGAAAAACCTCTTTGCTTTTGATCTAGCTGGAGTGAAGATACGCCTATATCTGCTAAAATACCGCGTATGGACAATATATCAATATTTTGCATGATATCTTTTATAACATTTGAAAAACGCCCTTTTTTAATACTGATCCTATCTCCAAACTCTTTTAAACGCCGTGTAGAAAAATCTATTGCGCTTTGATCTTGATCTATACCGATGATTTTAATATTTGGCTTATGACTTAACAGTAAAGAACTGTGACCGCCGTATCCCAGAGTACAGTCGATGATTACGCCATCTTCAATATCTTCAAAAACCTGTAAAACCTCATCTGAGAGTACGGGAATATGTGGAATATTCATCTAATTTGACTTTTTTATGATAAAACTTATAAAATTTTTAACAAGTATGCTTGCTCGCTTATCTTCTCTTGTTATCAGTTTAAATTCTCTTTGAAATTTATAACCTCTGATTTTTATCTCAAAAAGTGTACCCTCTGCCAATTCCTTCTGTACAGACCGTCGTGGAAGGCAGCTTATATAATCAGTGCGAAGCTTTAGAAATTTTATAATGGTCTGAGTATGATCAAGCTCCATGTATATATTTACTTTGTTTGGTCTAATAGTTTCTAAAAATACCGATCTCGTACCCGAGCCGACCTCTCTTAATATCCACTGCTTAGATGAGAGTGAATCAATATAATGAGAACTCTTTTTAGTAAGAGTTGCATCTGAAGTAACAACTACTAAATCGTCTTTCATAATTGTTTGCGAGATTATGCTCTCATCATCATACTCACCTTCAATAAAACCTATATCAAACTCACCGTTTTTAATATATCTTAAAACATCTTTTGTATTAACTGATTTTAATAAAAATTTTATATTTGGGTTTGCATAAAAATAATCATCAATTAGATCCGGTAAAACATAGTCTGAGATTGTAGCACTAGCGCATATACGCAGATGACCCTCTAATTTATGAGTCGTAAAATTGGCATATATATTCTGTAGGGATTCTACATGCAAAGATACCTGCTCCAGTAAAAAAATTCCGCGCTCATTTAGAGTGAGCCTTTTGCCGATTCTCTCAAAAAGACGCTCTGACAATATATTTTCAAGCTCTTTAATGGACATGGAAACAGCAGCCTGCGTGATATTAAATTCACGCGCAACCTCTACAACTTTCTGTGTACGCGCTAATGTTATAAATATATTTAATTGTTTTAGTGTAAACATAACAAAAATCCTTTATAAATGTTATTATATACAAAAGATAATATAATCTAGTTTATATCGATATCTAATACCAAATTCAACTAAAGAGCAGGCATATAGATAAAAGAGAAGCTTCTTTTTGTAGCAAATACTGAAGCTTTTGAAGATCTTTTGTATATTACAAACAATATCTATGAACTTGATTATATACTAAATAAAAATACATTACATCCAAACTGGCTTTTTTCAAAAGTTTTTCAGTCATCTAAGGATAAGACCGCATCATAAGCCACGTCAAACATCTTATCAAGCTCGGCATAAGTTATAATATAAGGCGGCATAAAGTATATCGTAGCACCAAGCGGTCGCAACAACACACCGTTTGCTAAGCCAAATTGATATATTTTCATCCCTATACGCTCACTAGCGTCAAATCCGTTAAGATCAAAAGCGCACACCATTCCGGTTTGTCTGATGTTTTTCACTCTGCCGAGCTTATGAAATTTTTGTAATTTAATCTTCATATAAGCTGAAAGATCTTTATTTTTTTCAATTACATCATCTTTTTCAAAAATATCAAGCGTAGCATTGGCAGCAGCACAGGCAAGTGCGTTTCCTGTATAGCTGTGTGAATGTAAAAATGCCTTGTGTTGAGCATATGAGCAATAAAATAAATTATATATATCATCAGTTGTAAGCACTACGGATAGCGGAAGATATCCTCCTGTCAATCCTTTTGAGAGAACCATAAAATCAGGTGTAACCTTCGCCTGCTCACATGCAAACATAGTTCCGCTCCTGCCAAAGCCCGTCATCACCTCATCTGCTATGAGGTAGATGCCGTACTCTTTACATGTACGACTGATTCGCAAAATGAACTCCGGATGATACATATGCATACAACCCGCGCCTTGAATCAGAGGTTCAATAATTATTGCAGATATCACAGAAGCTTTTTGGCTGCACAACTCCTCAAACTTGCCTGCTGCTCTTATCGCCTCCTTTATACTTTGATCTTGTGGTACAGCCGTCTGAACAGATTTAATCATAATAGATTTATATGTATCTTTATAAAGCTCAACATCGCCCACAGAAAGCGCTCCAATAGTCTCGCCATGATAACTGTTTTTAAGAGATACAAACAATGGACGCTCTTTGTTATTGTTTTTGTGTGCATGATAGCTCATCTTTAGGGCAACCTCTACCGCACTTGAACCGTTATCTGCATAAAAGCATTTATTTAAACCGACAGGAGTTATATCGACAAGTCTTTTTGAGAGTTTTATCACAGGCTCGTGCGTAAATCCTGCCAATAAAACGTGCTCTAAACTGTCTAACTGCTTTTTTATCTGATCATTTATATATTTGTTTGTATGTCCAAATATATTTACCCACCAGCTGCTAATGGCATCAATATAACTATTGCCGTCAAAATCTTCAAGATAAACACCATGAGCTGATTTTATAGGTATCAGAGGAAAAATCTCATGGTCTTTCATCTGCGTACATGGGTGCCAGAGCACATTTAAATCCTCATGCATCAAATCTGTATTATTCATGTCTTAACTCCTTAAGGCGTTATAATAGCAAAAAAAGATTTCTTTTTACAAAATCGATCTATATTTATGCTACTTTAATGCGAAATAGCATAGAATATTACAATTTTTAAAAAGGTATTATTTTAATGATAGACTGGATGCAAAAACACCACAGATGGCTGGTTATAACTATTTGGATTTCTACGATTGCGTTTATAGGGGCTGGTTTTTTTGGATGGGGTCAATATAGTTATGCCAGCAAGTCCGGATCTGTCGCTAAAGTCGGAAATGTAAAAATCACTTACGCTCAATTTAATGACGCCTACAGCCAAATGTTTGAACAATATAAAAAACTCTTTCACGGACATTTTGATAAAGCTCAAGCCAAAGCTATAGGCTTAAAGCCTGAGGTGCTCTCAAAGCTCATAGATCAGGCATTGATACTCAATCTCGCACAAAGTTATCATCTTAGGGTAAGTGATGATGAACTATATAACCGACTGGCATCTCAAAAGATGTTTTATAAAAATGGCAAATTTAGCGATAGAGTATATAAAGCACTTCTTGCTAACAATAATTTGACTCCGCACAAATACGAAAGCACTTTAAGAAGAGAGATGCTGATACAAAAAGTATTACATCTATTTATAACAAACACAACAAATCTTGAAAAAGATACGTTTAGCACAATTTTTAATATACAGGACAAAATTGTCTATAAAGTATTGCATTTAGATGATATCAAGGTGCATGTTTCACAAAAGGAATTAAAAAATTTCTGGAAAAAAAATAAACATTACTTTTTAACAGAGCCGTCATTTAAAATCAGTTATATAGTACAACAGCCCCTCAAGAAATCATATACACAAAAAAAGATAATGCAGTATTATGACATGCATAAGATGAGCTTTACCGCTAAAGATGGTAAAATCTTATCTTTAGATAAAGCCAAAGATAAGGTTATAAAAGCACTAAACAAAGAAGCAACCAAAATCGCGGCATTAGAGACGTTTATATCATTTAAAAAAGATAAACTCCCTGCTCATTTTATCCTTAAAACCATCACAGTAAATCAATCAAAAAACCCTTTTACGGCTAATGTATTAATAAAAATTAATAGTTTAACCCCGCAACACAGATACCTAAAGCCACAGCTTGCACATGGTCATTATATGATTATCAGACTGGATAAAAAAATACCTTCACATGTAAAAACATTTGCGCTAGCAAAACTCCAGGTGCTAAAACAATATACATTACTCAAAAAACAGCGTGCTTTGTTATCACTTGCAAACAAGAGATACAAGCATATTGTAAACGGTATTACATCACCGTTTGTAACAATTGAGGATATATCCAAGCTAAAGATGAAAAACAAACAAGAAGCATCAAAGTTTTTAACGCAACTTTTTCAAAGTAAAACATTAAACGGCTACATTGTTCTTTCAAAAAATAAAATAGTTATATATAATATCTTGGCACAAAAATTGCTTCATAAAAAACAACAGCATATTGATTCAGATATAGATGCCCTAAAGCAACAATTGCTTGAGCAAAATCTTATCAAGGCTCTTAGCAAGCGCTTTAAGACTAAAATATACCTGAAAGGATTTTAATTGGATAATATAGTTTTAGCCATAGACATCGGTTCCACAAAAATTTGTGCAATTATCGCAAAAATTGAAGATGATAATGGTATAAAAATTATAGGATCCGGACAAACAAAATCCCATGGACTTAAAAAAGGAAGCATAACAAATATAGAATTAGCTTCAAAATCCATTAAAAATGCTCTAACAGATGCCAAAAGAGTAGCAGGTACAGATATCAAACGAGCTATTGTTTCAATTTCCGGAGCTTATACAAAAAGTCTAAATTCTAACGGAATAGTAAATATACCACATAAAGAGATCGGCATCAAAGAGATAAATAGGGTCATGCATGCGGCTTTATATAATGCCAATATACCAAACGAATATGAAGTGTTGCATGCGCTGCCTTATAATTTTAAGGTTGATGAACAGGATTGCGATGATCCTCTTGGCATGAATGCTGCGAGGCTTGAAGTTCAGACCCACATAATAACAACGCAAAAATCAAATCTATATAATCTCAAAAAGGCGGTAAAAGCTGCCGGCATAGAGATAGATAATATCATCTTATCAGGATATGCATCTGCCATTGCGACTTTAAGTCATGATGAAAAAGAATTGGGTGCCGTCATTATAGATATGGGCGGCAATACATGCAATATGGTCATACATGTAGGCAACTCTATAAGATATAACGACTTTTTAGGTGTAGGCTCAAACCACATTACAAATGATCTATCTATGGCGTTACATACTCCGCTAAATGTTGCTGAAAATGTTAAGATGAATTATGGCACACTAGATACCCCAAACAATGATCTCATCGAACTCCCAATGATAGGAGATGAAAAATCTACGCATGAAGTCTCATTAGAGGTTGTGCATAATGTCATATATGCAAGAGTTGAAGAGACTTTGATGATTTTGGCCCAATCTCTTGAAAAAAGCAGACTAAAAGAACATATCGGAGCCGGAGTGATCCTAACGGGCGGATTTAGTAAAATAGACGGTTTGAGAAATTTAGCTACTGCCATTTTTGACAATATGCCGGTTCGTTTGGCATCACCAACAAATATTGAAGGTTTATTTGATGATATCAAAGGTCCTGAGTATTCATGCACGGTAGGTCTTGTAAAATATGCAGTCAACGATTACACACCTTATGAGATTGATGTAAACAAAAGGCTCAGATATCATGGTGAAACTCCTCTTTATGAGAATGAAGTGGTACTTGATGATGTTTTACAATCTGATATAAATAATGATACAATTAGTCCAACTAATGAAAATAAAACAAACAACCAGTCAGTTTTTTTAAAAACGCGCCCAAAACAAAATAATGAAAACAGTGTGATAACCAAGTTCTGGAATTGGGCAACACAGTTATTTTAATTTGACAAATAAAAGGAGTAAGAAGATGGATCCATTTGTAATCGAAGAAACAACGGTGCTTCATGGCGCACGCATTGTTGCCGTTGGAGTAGGAGGCGGCGGCGGAAATATGATTGGACATATGATCCGTGAAGGTGTTGCCGGCATAGAGATGATGGTAGTCAATACTGATGCTCAGGTTCTAAAAGAATCAAATGCTAGCACTAAGATACAAATAGGGCCAAAGGTCACAAAAGGACTCGGTGCTGGTATGAAACCGGAAATCGGTAAAGAATCTGCGCTTGAGAGCTACGAAGAGATTCGCAGTGCCTTAGAGGGTGCTGATATTGTTTTTGTAGCTGCGGGACTGGGAGGCGGAACAGGCACGGGTGCAGCACCAGTCGTTGCTCAAATAGCAAAAGAGGTTGGTGCTCTGACTATCTCAGTTGTCACAAAGCCTTTTATGTTTGAAGGTAGAAAAAGACTTAAACTAGCACAAAGCGGGCTTGAAGAGTTAAAGCAAGAAAGCGACTCCATTGTTGTTATTCCAAACGACAAACTTCTATCGATTATAGATAAAAAGCTTGGCATGAAAGAAAGTTTTAAAATTGTTGATTCTATTTTAGCGCAAGCCGTCAGCGGCACTTCCGGCGTTATCCTCTCAAGTGGTGAAAACGATATCAATCTAGACTTTGCGGATTTGCAAACAGTCATGAGCCACAAAGGTATGGCACTTATGGGTGTCGGTGAATTTGAAGGTGAAAACGCTGCATATGAAGCGATTAAAGCCGCTATAGAATCCCCACTGCTAGATAATATGTCAATAAACGGTGCCATGGGAGTGCTAGTGCATTTTAGCATGCACCCTGATTTTCCAATGATGGAGCTTGCAGACTCTATGGGAGTTGTTCATGAAAGCGCCCATGAAGACGCTGAGGTTATATTTGGAACCTCTACAGATGTATCACTGCCTGAGAATTACATCCGTATTACTCTTATTGCTACAGGATTTGAAAAAGATATTGATAACAATATAGGCTTTGAGGCTGAAAAAAAACCTACACCCAAAGCGATAGTTAGACCAAGGCTCGTCGTCGGTGGTGACATGGGTGAGGATTACTTAGAAGTCCCTACATATATGAGACGTCAACAAGATTAATCTTTTTGAAGTCATTTACAAAGATTATCAAGGCAAAGACCCTCCTTGGACTTGGCGAAAAAGCGACTATTAGTGAAATAAAAAGCAGATATAAAAAACTAATGAAAAAATGGCATCCGGATAACAACAAGGATGCTATCGATACAGCTAACAATATGAGTGTAAAGATTAATGAAGCATATGATACTATTATGCAGTATTGTAAGAATTTTGAATTTCCCTTTGATGAAGAAAATTTAAAAAAACATAGTATTTCACCAAAAGAGTGGTGGAATGATAAATTTGGTCAAGACAGCAACACCACCATTTAATACTTAACTTCTTTTAAGCAACATTAACCTTCTTATAAATAATATAAATAAAGCAATCGCCAAAATTTTAAAATCCCACTCACTTGCCATATGAAATGTATCAAAAGTATTGCTCTTTGTTGCATCTACGCCCATATCTTGCAAAGCTAAAATTTTAGGAAGATACACACCGTTAAACATAAGAGAAGTAAATAAAACAGCTATAGCAGATAAAATAGCAATTCTGTCTCGTTGCAACGTTTTATATTCAATCATTTCATAAAATGCAACATAAACAATCAAAAAATCTAACCAATAGCTAAAATGTTTGAAAATAGTGCCCATTATGATTCCTGCGTTATATGTATCGATTAAAACACTTAAACCTAACTTATCAGTTTGAAAGACAACCGGTGCTACTATAGCGCCTAATGTCAAAACGGCACCGAATGTTGCTGCAATAGTTATCAGATAACCAAAGTCAATATATATATTTCTTTTCATGTACTACCTTCTTGTTATAGTAAAGCCTCTATCATGATGGCTTAAATCTTTATAAAATCTTACATCCAGCCCGTTATGCTCGGACACAAAGGTCTCTACCGCTTCTTTTTGATCATAACCCATCTCACAACTTACATGCTTCATGCGCTGAAAAAAGCACTGTTCAAGAAGCTCCAATAATATTTCGCATCCTATATTGCCGCCAAAAAGCGCCTCTTTTGGTTCATAATCTAAATTTTTCTCCAACTTTGCATCATATGCAATATATGGAGGGTTGCTGACTACATAATCTATACTCTTTGGCATATCATCTAAAAACGAACTCTTATAAAGCTTGATTTTGTCTTGCATACCAAACAAAGCTATGTTTTTTTGGGCTATTTTTAGAGCATCATCTGAGATATCTACTGCAAAAATATTGGCATTTTTTAATTTTTTTGCCAATATGATCGATACAACTCCGCTTCCAACACCAACTTCCATAATATTTATATCGGCATCTAAGTTGCCTATTGTCGATACAACCTCATCTATGAGTAATTCTGTCTCAGGTCTTGGAATTAATGCTCCGTAATCTATAAAAAAATTCTCAGAATAAAAACTAACTGTTTTAGTGAGGTACTCTAAGGGTATATGTTCTGCCCGCTTTTTAGCCAAGTCTATACCCTTTGCAACATTTGAAATCATCTCATCTTGATGAAGCATTATCCATATCTCATCAACACCTAATATATGCATTATTAAGCGTATAGCCTCTTTTGAAGGAGATTCTACTTTATCTTTTAAAATTGATATCATTTGCTGCTGTAAAGACTTTACTGTACACATGGTCCCTCTAATGCACTTTTATCATCATCGATATCCACATCAAGAGCCTTCAGTCTATCGACTATCGGCGGATGTGTGTAATGAAAAAAGATATAAACAGGATGAGACAACGGAAAAGTCTTATTCTCTTTTACAAGTTTTTGCAAAGCTGAAGCTAGTTCTATCTGACCCCCTAGTTTTGCCCCCATCACGTCAGCTTCAAATTCATTATGTCTGCTGACAAGACCTATTATAGGCATCAACACAAAACTCATCACAGGTAAAAAAATCAAAAACAATATCATAATCAGATAAGGTGCCGGTGCTAATCCCATCTGTAGATAAAGATTTGCGGGCAAATTACCAAAAATAAAAAACATAATAAATAACATAATGCCTGTTACCGTTATATTTTTATAGATATCTCCGTGTGCAAAATGACCCAACTCGTGCCCTAAAACCGCCAACAATTCTTTTTTGGTTAACTTATTTAAAAGAGTGTCAAACAAAACCACTCTTTTGGTTTTACCTAAGCCTCCAAAATAGGCATTGAGACGTGAATCACGCTTACTTGCATCACTAACAAAAACTCCGCTGCTGACAAAACCTGTCTTATTCATCAAAGCGGCAATTTCATCTGCTAATTCTTTATCATCCAAAGCAGATAGTTTATCAAAAAACAAAGCTCTGATTGTAGGGAAAAAGATATTTATCAAAATAATAATCGCAAATATAAATACAAAACTATATAGCCACCAAAACGAAAATGACGATATTATTAAATAAATACCCCATATAACAAAGCCGCCAATTACAGCGGTTAAGATAGTAGTAACAGCAAGGTCTTTAATATATTGTGCTACTGTAGAATTATTAAAGCCAAATTTTTGATCTAATACAAACTTTTCATATATGCTAAAGGGTAAAAAAATCACACCGTTAATAAATACAAAAGCCAAAACTATCACTACACTACGCAGGGCTTCATTTTGCAAAAAAATTACACTATGAAGGTAAGATATGCCACCTGTTATCCATGCTAAAACAACAATATAGTCCACAAATGACTTTGCCATAGAAATACGCTCTTTTTGTATTGCATACTCAGCTGCCTTTACAAACGATGACGCATCCAACAACACAGGCTTTTTATTTTTTGCCTGAGCGATAAAACCTATCTGCATCGTGCTTACATACAAATTTACAAGAAAATACAGGGAATAAACAATAACAACAGCTGTGAGCATTAAACCGGCCTTATCTATTTGTTTTGTAAAATTTTAGTTGTATTATTAAGCTGGGGCATGTTATTTGCCCTGCCGTAATAACTATCTGCAATAGTAAATACCAAACCTATAACCAATCCCACTGCAATAACAATCCAAACGATGCGTTTTTTTTCGCCCGTCAGCTTATCATAATCCCCGATATCTTCTAGTCTTGGTTCTGACATCTTTACACTCTCCTTTATTTATATGCTTTATAAATGAACGCATATTTTATGCTATAATCATAACAAAAAAACAATTTTTTAACTTAAATCTTTTGCGTTAATATCACACTTTAAGTAGCAAACAAATAGATATAGGCATAGCACATGTACATAAATGAAAATAAAATTGACATAGACGAAATCAAAACCACACCGATACATAAAAGTGCTAAATGTCTGATTTTATCATGGTGCGTTAGATTATTTTTACAATTTTTTAGCACTACTGCGGCTGTGCTTAGCTGGTATCTGTACAATTATTTCATCGCGCTTATCGTGTTAATGCTCAGTTTCGTTATAATGGGTATCGTTCGCTCTAAGTTACGTCAAAGCTCTATACCAATCAATCAACAAGAACATGAGTACTCAGATGTGCAAATAGCATCTTGGTTCACTCAACAATATTTTTGTAAACCAACAACATAAAGAATAACAATGGCATTAATAGACCTACAACAAATATCCAAACATTATGAAGCTCAAAAGATTTTAGAAAATATCAATTTTCACATAGATGAGGGTGAGAGAATTGTCATTATAGGAAAAAACGGCAGCGGTAAATCAACGCTTATGAAAATCATCGACGGATCATTACAGCCAGATGCGGGAGAGAGACTAACAAAACAAAATCTTCAAATAAAAATGCTCTCACAGCGTCCAAATTTCAAAAACGGCCAAAGTGTTAAAGACGCCGTCAAGGATGGATTAAAAGAATTAATTGATGCAAAAAAACGTTATGACAAATTATCAATTTTACTTGCGGATGACTTTAGCAACTCTACCCTGTTAGATGAGCATGCAAAACTTGCCCATCTGCTAGATCATCACCGCGCATGGAATCTTGATGATAAAATTTGCAGAGTTATAGAAAATTTTAAACTACAAGAATATGAAGATAAACCCATTTTGCTTCTTAGCGGAGGAGAACAAAGGCGCGTGGCACTGGCTTCATTACTTTTGCAAAGACCTGACGTGCTTTTGCTTGATGAACCTACAAATCATCTTGATGTTTATATGGTAGAGTTTTTAGAAAACCTGCTTTTAAAGGAAAAATTTACTCTTATTTTAATATCTCATGATAGATATTTTATTGACAACATAGCAACAAAAAGTATAGAGATAGAAGATTGCAAACTAAGAGAATTTAACGGCGGATATAGCAGCTATTTGGTGCAAAAAGAGGAAATTCTACGAACCATGCAAAAGCAACACGACAATCTTTTGCGTCTCATCAGAGCAGAAAACGAATGGTACAGCAGAGGTGTTAGAGCCAGACTTAAAAGAAATGAAGGCAGAAAAGCACGACTGATGCAGTTGCGTCAAGATGCTAAAGTAAATCCTGCAAAGATTAGAAAAATGAGCGTAGAGCTTGAGCGAGAGAGCAAACATTTCAATCGTGATAAAAGCATCAATAAACAAAAAATGCTCTTTGAGATAAAAGATCTGCAAATATCTTTAGGTGATAAACTGCTTGTCGATAATTTTAATGCGCGGATATTGCAAAAAGACGTGATAGCCATAGTAGGTCCAAACGGCAGCGGTAAATCCACACTATTAAAAGCTCTACTTGGTCGCATCTCTCCAACTAAAGGCACGATAAAGTGTGGAGATTTTACAATCGGTTATTTTGATCAGCACAGAGAAATGCTCGATGATGATAAAGATCTTTTAGAGACTTTTTGCCCTAACGGTGGTGACAGAGTAGATGTTTGGGGCAAAAATATGCATGTTTACGGATATCTGAAAAATTTTCTCTTTCCAAGAGAGTTTTTAGACAAAAAAATAGGCATTTTAAGCGGTGGCGAAAAAAATCGTGTAGCACTTGCTTTACTTTTTACAAAAAAAGTTGATATTTTAATACTAGATGAACCTACTAATGATCTAGATATTCCTACAATCAACATATTAGAAGAGCAACTCACTCATTTTCAAGGAGCGGTTATTATAGTCAGCCATGATAGATATTTTGTAGATAAGATTGCTAAAAAACTACTTATTTTTAAAGGCAACGGAGATATCCAAGAGAGTTATCAGCCATATACCCAATATCTACAAATCCAAAAAGAGCTTCAAGAACTTTGCAATATGCAAACCGTTCATAAAGAAAAAATAATAAGGTCTGCTACCCCTAAACCGCTAAAACTAACTTTTAAAGAAAAAGCAGCCTTAGAAAAACTGCCCTTAGAGATTGATGAATTGGAAAAACTCATTGATGATAAATCGCAATGTTTAGCCGACCCAAAATGTTATGAAGATATAGGTATCGTAACTCTTGCGGATGAGCTGCAAGAGTTACAAAATATTTATGAACAAAAAGTTGAAGAGCTGCTTAATATTGAAGAAAAACTTGAACAGATAAACAATCAGACAACTATTGCATGAAGCTTATTTTTCCGTATGGCTGTGATGCACTTCAATCAACATATCAACAGAACAATCAAGCACATAAACATTAACATATCCCATAAGCTCCAAATATCCCATTACGCGATTAGCAAACCAACCTTTAAGACACCCTGTTACAATAGGCGTTGTTTTATCTTTTGGTAACTCATCTATATAATCGGCAAAATCCGGATATGGGGCATATATTGCATTTTTTATACCGGCTTCTTGAGCATTTTCACCTTCAACTCTTTTTGGAGGTCTTACATCTATAAAAAGTGCCCCGGCATCTCGTATCAATTCTCTTGTTTTATGCACATCGATAATTCCAAACAAACCCTCTTTTTTAATATCATGGGCAATAACTGTCGCTACTCTTTCGCTAATTGATTCGGTCATAATCTATCCTTATTTTTTTTATTATTTGTTATAACAATGGCAATTTTATCTCCAATTTACTTAAACAACAGTAAAAATTCGAGTTATTTAATATAGTCCACTACAACAGACTCCTTTGTTACGCTATGAATAAACTCTAAAACTTCAAGATGTTTAGGATGCGCAGCATACTGTTTTAGATTATCTTCTGTTTTAAAAGTCACAATTAAACTCATATCAAACGCTCGTGAGCCCCTATTGATATCAATTCCCGCTTCTAAATCCACAATAGTATCAATATATTTTTTCAAAGACTCTAATTTGTTTTTTGTTTCCAATATGTTTTGCTGTTTATTTTTATCTAAAAATTTAAACATTACCATATGTACTACCATAAATTCTCCTTAAACTATCAAATACAATATCATACCATATTTTAGATATGTCATTTATTCTGGTTTGGTATTAGATAAAAATTAATAGATGATAGAAAAGTTAAATTTTTGTGATTTTACACTGTCCAAGATCTACCCACTTTGATCAAATGGCAGATTTATTGAAAAAGAATTTACAGATTATGACTACATTTGTTATTTTAAGGTATATAATTACAAAATAGTTGAAGCAAGGAGCAAAAATATATGATAAAAAGAATAAAAAATCACACTACAGAGCAAACGG
>Ga0256829_1001650_pt1 | contig 17913 bp, 13 predicted proteins | sample 131447metaG_FD_185979 | JGI IMG/M metagenome (GOLD analysis project Ga0256829, IMG submission 185979) | Hydrothermal vent microbial communities from Lau Basin, Pacific Ocean - 131-447 | ecosystem: Environmental > Aquatic > Marine > Hydrothermal vents | place: Pacific Ocean: Lau Basin | collected...
TGATGATATGCGTTTTAAGAAAATTGAAAACATGGGCACGATTTTAAGCACGATAGAAGATATCAGTTTTAAAAGTACTATAAATAGGGAGTTATAAGGTGAAAATACGAGTCTATTACGAAGATACACTATTTCTTTAAATTTCCGAAATTATACCCATATTACAGGGGTTTTGATTTTTTTGTTTCTTGAAAAATATGTAATTTTAGGAAGTTTTTGGAGCGAATTTGGAGCGAAAATAATAAATATATACCTTCACTTGTACACACTTATACGGGAAGTAAATTATCTTTATAAAGCCATAAAATCGGACTTGTACGACTTGTATCACCTGTACTAGCTAATTTTGATTTTTTTTGAAACTATTTTGATTAATGGCAGTGGCAAATAAAATTAGAAATTTAAATATGTTATAATATGCAGTAATTAGAGAGAGGATAATAGATTATGACAAAAGCATTTTTAGAACCGACAGTATTAAAACCAGAAAATGAAAAATTTATCATTAATGCTTTTTCCAAAAAAAGTTTTGAGAAAGTAAAAGATTTTGATAAAAACAAAAGAGTTCAATTAAAAAGAACCGCAAAAAGAAAACTCTCATTAACTGATTTATTTGCTTAAATGAATAGAGAGCAGTTTGACAGTACTTTCTCCTTATTTCAACTCTCAGAAATAATACATTCTCATAAATCGACTTCTCAAGTAAAAAAACTTCTTAAAACTTTTAGTTGCATAAGAAACAGAGATCTTGAAGATTTTTTATACAATAGATCTCTCACCTTTGAAAAACATTTACGATCAAGAACCTACCTCTATATCAATAATGAAACCAAAGAGGTTGCAGCATATTTTACAATAGCAATCAGTATGCTTTATACTGATAATATCTCGGCAAAAACTATTAAACTCCTTGATGGCTACAAAGATGATGCTAAAACCATACCATGTTTTTTAATCGGGCAACTTAGTAAATCTGATAAGTATGAAAAATTTAAAATTGGTGAGTATATTTTAGAAGATAGTGTAGATGTTATAGATGAAGCTCATAATGCTTTGGGTGGTAGATTTATACTGCTTGATGCCGTTAATGATGATAGACTTATTAAGTTTTATGAAAATAACCTGTTTTTCCCTATTGAACAGAGTGATGAGAATGAAAGTATCAAAATGATACGACCATATTTTGAGGTCTTTGAAGAAGTATAGTAATAATATACCTATTTTAGGTATATTCATCGTGATTATTACAATTATTTCTGTTGTCAAGTATCGATAAGGAAATGGTTACTTCCAATATAGTCTATACAAAAGTAAATAGATAACTGCCATAGCTACATTGAGTTATCTGTATTTTTTTCCATTTAATTGCAAATGTTTTTTTACATAGTGAAAAAAAGCACTATAGCTCATGTGTGCTTCTTCTGGTAATGAGTGATTTATAATTTTCCATGCTGATTTAATAGAGATTCCAATATCTAATAAATATTTTATTTCAGGTCTATATTTCTCAAATTTACTGTTTTTTGCCATTGTTTTTTCCTTTTAGTATTTATTTACCTATATTCATAATTAGAAAAATATGAATATATATAAATACAATAGAAGGAAGAATTATGCAAAATAATCAAAGTCCATACTCAAATAATAGTCCCTATACGGTCAATAATCCGTATCAAAGTTCAAATAACAGTGCAGAGCAACAAATGCAGGCTCAGCGAAGATTAGATAAAGAACGAAAGAAACAACAATATAAATTTCAATGTGAAGAAGCCTTGGACAGCATCACTCATGAGTTTTTAACTGCAAAGCAGAATAAACTAGAGAGTTGGAACCTAAATACAGGTGCAAAAGCAGCTGTAGTTCGATATTATAAACGCTATTGGGATAATAAGTTCATGTCATTATCTCTCTTAACAATTTTAGTGACTTTTATTTTATCGTTTTACACAAAATATGCAATTTTTGGTATATTCGTGGTATTTGCACTTCGAGAAGCATACGCACAAAGAATCTTTTTAACATACATGCTCAATGACCATGAACTAGCAAGGCAACAGATAACTGAAATCAAAAATAAAATATTTTACAAGCAATTAAAAACGACAACTACATTAATATTAACACTACTTTTAATGAGTATCAGTTTTGTTTCGTATTTTTATTCAGCAGCGATATTTATAGAGCCAGAGAAATATCAAAAATTGATAGAGATTTTTTCAAAAATTAGCCCATTTTATGCTGAAAACGAGCTATTTGCATATATAAATGTTGGGGCTATTTTAATTTTATTACTTTTAAAAACTTACGAAAAATGGAGCAAGTAGTATGTTTTTTAGAAAAAAAGAGTCTCAAAAATTACCAAACCATGATCAGTATGCACCCTCAAGTGCATATGGTCGTGGTTTAACATCTGTACAATCAGCTAAAGATGAGTTATTTAATGAGCATATATCATTTAATCCACTTGAATTTATAAGCATTGAAAAACAATTTTTTGGACTTGAATTACACTCTAAACAGCCATTTTATCTGCCTTTTGAGGATAGTACACATCTTTTATATTGTGGACCAACACGAAGCGCGAAAGGCGTGGCAATATCCCATAGAGTAATTGAAGCCATTAAACAGAAAAAAGGTATCATTATTTTTGATCCAAAAAAAGATGATTTTCTTCCTCAAGTGATGCAAGAAGAACTTATAAGACACAACAAGCAAGACAACTTAATCATAGCCTCCTATCCAAATAACTTTGGTTACAGTGGCTTTGATAAAAATGATACTCCATTAGAGTTTGCGAATAAACTTATAGTTGCACTTGATTTAGCACCATCAGGCGACCCAAAATCTGACTTTTACAGAAGAAACGAGCGAACACTTTTAAAAAAAGTGGTAGAGTTATTTTTAAAATCTTTATCTTTATTGGATATTGAGTTTGAGATGAACTATAAAAGTCTAGCAAACTTCATAAAGTACTTATATTCAGACATATTAGCCACTCAAAGTTATAATCAAGAAATCTCAAGAAATAAGCCAAATATGGATTTGATTGAGCAGTATTCAAGACGATTTTTCAACCCTGATTTGTTTCAAGGATTAGAATTAACTTTCGATGAAATTTCAACTCTTAAGGGCTTACATCAAACATTGCTAGAGTTATGCGATGCAAATATTTACACACAAATAGATATTTCAGATGCACTTTATAATGGAAAAATCATCTATATTCAAGCAGACCAATTGGACGAAGCAAGTCTTAAAATGTTAAAGGTCTTACAAGTCGATATTATTCAAAAAGCTAAGAAAAAAAGAGCAAACTGTATTGTCATAGCAGATGAAGTAAGTTTTTATGCCACAAAAACACTCTCAGATAGCCTCTCCACGATAGCAGGATTTGGAGTGCATTTTATTCTTGTATTGCAAGACCTTGCTCAACTAAATGATGAAACAATCAAAAATCCTATACTGTCAAACTGCCAAACAAAACTTTTTTACAAGAGTAGCGACCTTGAGACATTGGAATATATAGAAAAACTTTCAGGTCTGGAGTTAGTAACTCAAATAACAAAAAAGCATTCTGATGTAACTATTCGTCAAATTCAAGAGCCACTTCTAAGCATGACAAGACTCCGCGCGCTCAAACGAGATAGAGTCGCGGTACTTATAGCTGAATCACTCAATACTCCAGTCATAGTACAAACTTGGCACATTGAAGTAGAACAAAAATTTGACTGGTCAAAATACGACAAATTGGCATATGAGCCAAATGTCACAAAACTCTCAAAAGATTTTAAAGTGGAGCGAAAAAAAGAGAGTCTAGATGAACCAGTAACAAATCAGCAAAAAGAGTTAAAGCTATGATTACAGAGAGAGATATAGAGATTTTTAAGTTTACTAATCGTTATGGTAAAACATACATCGAGGTACTTGCAAAAACATTTTTTACAAATGAACAAGTAGCACGCAATCGCATGAATATTCTTGCAAAGCAAAATTTCATTACCTATTGGAATACTAATCTAATGAAACCACGCCGTGCAATTGTTTTAACATCTGACACAAAAGCTATGCTTGAAAACGATTTTGACATAACACCACGCAATGCAAAACTTAACCGCACTACGATTTCTCATAACATTATTGAGCAAATAGCAGATTATCATCTAAGTAAAATTGGCACAGTTGAGCGAACAACAGTGTACACACATAAAGAGGAATTGCATCATATTCCAGATTTCATTTTCACCAATGAAGTTGGTAATAAAATCAACATCGAGGTGGAGCTAACGAAAAAATCAGCTCCTCGATATACCAAGTTGATGCAGTCAGTCTCAAAGGACAATCCTGATGCAATCATCTATGTTTTATCATCCAAAGAGAAAATAAAAGCATTTGCTAGCATTATGCCAAAGTGGCATAAACTCTTTTTTATCAGTATAGACGAGCTGATAAAAAATATCAGGCAAACAGGACAAATCAAACCAACTCCGCAGGAACAGAGTTTATTTGAAACACCTATTTGACACCCTATTTAAAAGTTTGTTCAACTCGTAAACAAACTTTTAAATAGATAGAGCGGTGCTAAAACCTCCTAAGGTCGGCATTATCACCTTGTGGGCGCGTCAGGAGTGAACTCCCGACCCCGATGTCCCATCGAGTGTTTGTTGAAAACAAAAAATTAATACAGTAGTAAGTATTAACATTTTCTTTTAATCAAAACTCTAACATCATCAAGTTTATCCACGACTTGCTCCCAGCAACTAGCTGTCTAAACTGAATGATTTGAGCCATCGGGGTCTGGAGAATCCAGACGCGCCCACACTCCGTTACGACATTTTTAAAAAATCACCTCCCAGGTAATTTCTTTAAAAATATCTGCTCTTCGTGATTTCTCACAAAGTAAAGAAAAGCTTGTTTGCTTTTCTATCTATCTGCAAAGTGGATTTCACTCTCGTTCAATCTTTTTTATTTTTGATGCGTTTCTTTTAAACTCTAAGCCCTTTTGAGACAATAGAATTTTAATGCACTGCATCACTTACATAAAAACAAAACTCCTTTTATTTTTCTGCAAGCATAGTGCAATTCTTTTGTCTTTGTTCAAAAGGGCATTTAAGCCCAAAAGAACATGAGAGTCTTGAAGTTTGTTTAACTTCGCCAGTTTCGACTTATTGTCGCCAAATATTTTACGAAAACATTTGATAAAAGGATTACACGATGAGAGTATATATCACAGATTTAGAAGCTTACAATAACGGACATTTAGTTGGAAGTTGGTATGAATTGCCAATGAGGGAAGAGGAACTTGCACAGGCTATACAAAATGAGTTACATAAAGGTCAAAAAATATGTAAACATACTCATTTGCATGAAGAGTATTTTATCTCAGATTTTGAATGTGACTATTTAAAAATAGATAAGTATGACAGCCTTACAACACTCAACGAAACAGCTCACAAGATGGAAAATTTGGAGATGCAAGAAAAAACAGCAGTAAAATTAATGCTTGAGAACTATATAGTAAACTCTATAGATGAAGCAATTAAAAATTTTGATAATATGATTTGTACAGGTGAAAGTAAAATGGAAGATATAGCTTATAAGTACATTGAAGAGTCTGGAGTTTTACAAAATATGTCAGAGAGTTTACAGGGATATTTTGATTATGAGGCTCTTGGTCGTGATATGGAAATTGAGGGGAGTTATTTTAGGGATGATGAAGGGATTTTTTGGGAGTATATTGGATGAATCATTGCAGATTCATCTAAAAAAACAAAAAATATTAATCTAAATTTAGATAAAATATTCTAAATAGAATTTAAGGTGCAATCATAAACTTTACAGATTACCATTCAAAATACTATGCTCATCTTTTAACACTTCAAAATGGTTCTAACTCTATAGAGAGGCTATCACAAAGTATGTTTAATGCTCAGATAGATTTAAACCCTCATCAAGTTGAAGCCTCTCTTTTTGCATTTAACTCTCCACTCTCAAATGGTGTCATCCTTGCTGATGAAGTTGGTCTTGGGAAGACTATCGAAGCGGGGATGATTATGTGTCAATACTGGGCAGAAAATAAAAAACGAATCATTATAATTGCTCCTGCAAGTTTGAGAAAGCAGTGGGCTGTAGAGTTAAAAGAAAAATTCTTTATGGACTCTATAATTCTTGAAGCCAAAACTTTTAATGAAGAAGTTAAAAATGGTAATTTAAACCCATTTGAACAAAAAAATAAAGTAGTAATTACATCTTATAATTTTGCTTCAAACAAAGAAGAGTATCTTATGATTGCTAAATTTAATCTAGCAGTCATTGATGAAGCTCATAAACTAAGAAATGTATATAAAACTACAAATAAAAATGCAAAAAAAATAAAGTCGGCACTTTCTAATACAAAAAAAGTACTACTAACTGCTACACCATTGCAAAACTCTCTGTTGGAACTCTTTGGTTTAGTTTCTATCATTGATGAACAGGTATTTGGAGATGTCAAATCTTTTAGAATGAACTATATTAACAAAAAAGAATCTGCTCAAAATGATTTAGTTCAAAGATTGAAGCCTTTACTTCATCGTACTCTTAGAAAAGATGTGCTTGAGTATATTAAATATACAAACCGTATTCCAATTGTTCAGGAATTCTATCCTAGTGATGAAGAGCAATCTCTTTATAATCTGATTTCTGATTTTCTATTGTCAGATAAACTATATGCTATCCCATCAGGACAGAGAACTTTAATAACTCTCATCATGAGAAAACTATTAGCTTCATCTCCCCGTGCTATTGAGGGTACATTACATACAATGTCAGAGCGATTACAGGCTATGGTGGATAGTAATACTCCAGCAAATATAATGAATGTGCTCGATGATGAAAGTGAGCTTATTGAAGACTATATTGATGAAGAACTAGAAGATATAAGTTCAGATAGTGAACTGTTAACACCCATTCAGATTCAAGAGATAAAAGGTGAGATAGATGAACTTAAATCATTTCAACTTCTTGCTTCAAAAATAGACTTGGATGCCAAAACTCTCTCTTTACATACAGCACTAGAGAGTGGTTTTTCCAAACAAGAAGAGTTAGGTGCAAGTAAAAAAGCTTTACTTTTTACAGAGTCAAGAAGAACACAAGAGTATTTAAAAGAGTTCCTAGAAGATAATGGTTATAAAGGTAAAGTTGTTTTATATAACGGTACAAATACAGATAGAAAATCTAAAGAGATATATGAAAAATGGATAGAGAAACACCAAGGAAGTGACAAAATAACAGGTAGTAAAACTGCTGATAGGAAACAAGCTATTGTTGATTTTTTCAAAGATGAAGCAGAGATAATGATAGCTACTGAGGCAGGTAGTGAGGGGATAAATTTACAGTTTTGTAATCTTATTATCAACTATGACTTACCTTGGAATCCCCAAAGAGTTGAACAAAGAATAGGTAGATGTCATAGATACGGACAAAAGCATGATGTTGTAGTAGTAAACTTTATTAACAAACGAAACGAAGCCGACCAAAGAGTGTATCAACTACTTAGTGAAAAGTTTAAACTATTTGAGGGGATTTTTGGTGCTTCTGATGAAGTGCTAGGCTCTATAGTGAGTGGAGTTGACTTTGAAAAAAGGATACTTGAAATCTATCAGACTTGTAGGCAGAGTGATGAGATAGATAAAGCATTTGATAAAATGCAAGAGGAACTAGAAGAAGAGATAGAAGAGACTATGTTAGACACTAGAGCAAAACTTCTTGAACACTTTGATAGTGATGTACACTCACGACTAAAAGTTCAGTTAGATGAATCTAAAAAGCAAATGAGTAGAGTAGAATCTGCTTTTTGGGCGTTAACAAAATATGAACTTCAAGAGTATGCAACATTTGATGATGAACAAACAACTTTTATACTTAAAGAAAAGCCATTTTCAAATATACACCTTGGAAAATATCAACTCATCTCTAATGAAACCAAAACAAAAAATGCACATACATACCGTATCAATAGTGAGTTAGGTGAGAGTGTTGTAAAACAAGCCAAAGACAGAACACTTGAGTTAAGTGAACTAACTTTTGACTTGTCTTCTCATAGAGCGAATATTTCGGCACTTAAACCATACATAGGTCAAAGTGGTTGTATGACACTTACGAAGTTAAAAATACACTCTTTTGAAGATGAAGAGTATCTTATCGCTAGTGCTATTACAGATAGTGGCGATAAACTTGAAAGTGAAGTTGCTTTAAAACTCTTTGAGGTAAATGCTTCAACACAAGTACCTAATCAAACAAACTCACTACAAAATGAGATACAAAAGTATAAACAACAACAGATAAAACAAGCAGCTCAAAGTAGCGAAGAGAAAAATGGTGAGTATTTTAATGCAGAGATTGAGAAGCTAGATAAGTGGGCAGATGACCAACTACTATCAGCAGAAAAAGAACTAAAAGAGTTACGAAAAGAGATAAACTCAAAGCGAACACAATCAAGAACAGCACCAACTCAACAAAAGCTTAAAATCCAGATGGAAATACGAAACTTAGAGAAAAAACAACAAAGATTAAAACGAGATATGGAAGAGGCAGAAGATATTATCTTTGCTAAACGAAACGAGATAATAGATACTCTAGCAGAGAGCTTAAATCAGGGTATGCAAGAAGAAGAATTATTTACAATTAGATGGAGGGTTATATGAACATAGATAAATTAAAGAATATAGTTCAAGACTGCAATATAAATTTTTTATTTGGTTCTGGGATGTCAGCTTCATATTTAAGTGTATTGGGAAGTATTGAAACCATTTTGACAAATGCTAACCATCTTACAGATAATGAGAAAAAAAAGATTATTAAATCTTCATTATATAAATTATATTTTGATAGTGTTATTGAAAAAAATACGAAAATATTAGCTAATGATTCAACAGCTCAAAACCTTATGAATAGTTATAAAAGTTTTTTTGAAATATTTAATAGGATTATTTTAGAGAGAAGAAGTACCTTATTGAGTAAACAGATTAATATATTTACGACAAACATAGATATTTGCCTTGAAAAAGCATTGGAAGATAAAGGTTTTGAATACAATGATGGATTTAGTGGAAACTTTAATCCAAAATTTGATTTAAGTAATTATAAAAAATCTCTTTTCAAACAAAGTTTACATTTTGAGAATGTTTCTGAAATCCCTATGTTTAATATCTATAAAATTCATGGGTCACTAACATGGGAATTAGATGAAGATAGTATTCTTTTTTCAAAAGATTTGAAGCAGGTTGAAAATATAGGTGATGTGGCTTTAACAACAGGAACAATGATAAATATAGATGATAATGATATATTATCTGATTTGGAAACTAAAGCAAGTGCTATTACTTACAATTCTACTGAAATAGAAAATTTTATGACTGAATATGAAAAATTATCTATTGTAAATCCAACAAAAGATAAGTTTAGAGAAACAATACTCAATCAAACTTATTATGAACTACTAAGAATATATGCTAATGAACTTGAAAAAGAAAATACAGTTTTATTTGTAATGGGCTTTTCTTTTGCTGATGAGCATATAAGAGAACTAACATTAAGAGTAGCAAATTCAAATCCAACATTACAGGTTTTTATTTTTGCTTATGACTTTAAAGCAGAATATGATTTAAAATTCAAAATTAAAGATATAAAATACAATAACATAAAAATTATTTATCCACCTAAACGCATAAGTAGATTTAAATTTTTTAGAACTTTAAATATAAATTCTTTACATCCCAATAGTGATATTTGGATAAATGATTTTCAATATACATTTGATGAAATAAATACAAAAATTTATAAAAAATTAGAAGAAAAAGTACTTGAAGGTGCATAATGAATAATGAACATATTTTAAAAGATTCAATATTCAAAATTGGCGAAGTTATATCTGTTGATGGAAGAAAAGTAAAAGTTAGTGTCAACAAAATGAAAAATAGTTCTCATACTATGTATAAAGGTGAGTTATTAAAAAATATTTCAGTAGGTAGCTATATTAAAATCATCAAAGGATTTACAAAGATTATTGGTAAAGTAGAAGGAGAATTTGTCGATGAAGATAAAAGCTATATAAATAAAGATTACAAAAAAGATAGTGATAAAATTCGCAGAACACTTATTGTAAGTATGCTTGGATTTTTTAAAGGTGAAAAATTTGAAAGAGGTATTAAAGAATTACCTTTGGTGTATGATGAGTGCTTTTTACTGGATAATGATGAATTTAGAAAAGTACATGATTTTATTAAAGAGGGAGATGAGCCTTTAGAACTTGGCTATTTATCTTTAGAAAAAGGTCAAGTAATTAATATTGGTGTGAATAGTTTATTTGCAAGTCATATAGGTATTTTTGGTAATACGGGTAGTGGTAAATCATACACATTAGCAAAAATTTATCAGGGATTATTTAGAAAATATAAAGAACAAAATGGTTTTAGAGATAATGCAACATTTTATCTTTTTGATTTTAATGGTGAATATATAAATAAAAATACTAATGAAGAAGATAATGTTATTGTAGATTTAGAGTATAAAAACATATATGATTTATCTACACGAACAGAAAGAAGTAATGATAATAAATTCCCAATTAATGAAAGTGAAATATCAGATGTAAACTTTTGGGCAATTTATTTAAGTGCTACTGAAAAAACTCAAACTCCTTTTTTAAAACGAGCATTAGCAAATAATTTTTGCTTTAGTAGATTTGATACAGAAGATAACTTTAAATTTTGTATCTCAAATACTATAGAGAGTTTAATAATAAAAAAAGTTGATAAAGGCGATATATTACAGTTTTTAAGAGAAGTTGAAAGTGCTTTAAAAAATAAAATTGAAAATATTAATACACTTGCCAATGATTATCAAGACTATTTAAAATGGCATAGTAGAGAGTTAAAGTTTTATTATGAAAACCAAAGAACTACTTATGATAATGAAGATTCATTTGTGCAAAATATTATAAAACAAAAAGTTAATAATTTGACTATTAATATTCAAAATTTAACATATTTTGAAAAAATAAGACTCAGAATTATATTTCAATACTATCATGAATTAGCAAAGTTTGATTTAAATAGTGAACATATATCGCCACTTATGAAGAGACTCAAAAAGATAGAAGACCTTGACAAGGTTTTGAAAGTTGATAATGTAGAAAGTAATAAAAACTTTAATGTAATATCTTTAAAAGATGTCAATATGGAGATGAAAAAAGTATTGCCACTTTTAATTAGTAAACAAATTTATGAGAAGAAAAAACAAGAAGGAGATAAGACAAAGTATCTTAATATTATAATTGATGAAGCACACAATATATTGTCTCATATATCAAACAGAGAGAGTGAAACTTGGAAAGATTATAGACTAGAAACCTTTGAAGAGATTATAAAAGAGGGAAGAAAATTTGGTGTATTTTTAACAATAGCTAGTCAAAGACCTTCTGATATTTCATCTACAATTATTTCTCAATTACATAATTACTTTTTACATCGTCTCATAAACAATAAAGATATAGAAGCAGTAGAAAAAACAATTTCTTATTTAGATAAAGTATCTTTTGAATATTTACCTATTTTGCCTACTGGTACTTGTATCTTTGCAGGTTTATCTGCTCAAGTTCCTGTAGTAATTGATATGGGGAAAATTGAAGAGGGGTATGAACCAAAAAGTGAAACTATAAAACTTATTGAAAATTGGGTAGAGTAAAAAATTTAGGAGAATAAAATGACAGAAGAACAACCAAAAAAATTAGATATTGATTCAAGAGATATTATGGGTGAGAATTTAGAGAAGTTAAAAGAGATGTTTCCATCAGTTGTTAAGGATGGGACTGTTGATGTTGAGGCACTTAGAAATGTTATAGGGGATATTAGTGAGCCTAATCAAGAGTATTATAACTTTACTTGGGCTGGTAAAAGTGAAGCATTTAAGGTTATCAAAGAGAAAACTACTGCGACTTTAAAGCCTATGAAAAGTGATGATGAATCTGTTGATTTTGAAGATACAGAAAATATTTTTATAGAGGGCGATAACCTTGAAGTATTGAAGATACTCCAAAAAACATATCATAATTCTATCAAGATGATATACATCGACCCACCATACAACAAAGATAAGGATTTTGTTTATCCTGATAAATGGAGTGAGGGATTGACTTCATATCTTGAATACTCAAAACTTGTAGATGAAGAGGGAAATATCACGAGTTCTAGTGCAGAAGATAAAAATGTAAAAGCTGGTCGTAAGCACTCACGATGGCTTACTATGATGTATCCACGACTTTTTTTAGCAAGAAACCTACTAAAAGATGATGGGGTTATTTTTATATCTATTGATGATGATGAAGTTAAGAATTTACGAAATATATGTGATGAAATTTTTGGAGAAGAAAATTTTATTGGTCAAATCACTATTCAAAGTAATCCTCGTGGTTCTCAAGCAAGTGCACTACTGGCAGAAGTTCATGAATATTTGTTATGTTATGCAAAAAATACAAATGACTTTTCAATAAGAGGATATATAAAAAGTGGTGATGAAACAAGTGATTACAATTTAGAAGATAATAAAGGTAAAAAATATAGATTATTAGGCTTAAGACAAAGAGGTGGAGCATGGAGAAGAGAAGATAGACCAAATATGTATTATCCAATTTATGTCAACCCTGAAACAGGGGATGTGTCACTAGAAAAATCTGATGTCTATTCAAAAGAAGCATTACCAAAAAGACCTAATGGCGATGAAAGTAGGTGGACATGGGGTAAAGAAACATTTCTTAAAGATTCTCATAAACTAATTGGAAAGAAAGTGAATAGAGAAGGTAATGATGATTTTTGGGATATTTTTAGAAAAGATTATTTAGAAAATGAAAATGGAGAAATAAAAACAACAAAACCAAAAACAATATGGGATGATAAGGATATAAACTATCAAAATGGTAGAACTAATATTCAAGAATTATTTAAAGAAGCAGATGTTTTTGATTTTCCCAAGCCTCTTTATTTATTGAAGAAAATTTTCACAATGTTTACAATGAAAAATGAAATAGTTTTAGACTTTTTTGCAGGTAGTGGAACAACAGCAAATGCAGTATTAAATTTGAATAGTGAAAATTCAAGTAATATAAAATTTATTTCTGTTCAGCTTCCAGAACATTTAGACAAAAAAAATCAAAAACATGCTATTAATTTTTTAACAGATATTAAAAAACCTACGAATATATCTGAAATTACAAAAGAAAGAATTAGAAGAGCAGGTAAAAAAATAAAAGATGAAAATTCAGATTCAAGTGTAGATACAGGCTTCAAAGTATTCAAACTAAGTGAAAGTAACTTTAAACAATGGGATGACACACCAAAATCTAAGGCAGAACTCAAACTTGCTTTTGAAGAGTACAAAGACAATGTAAAAGATGGGGCGAACCAACTAGATATGCTTTATGAAGTAATCCTTGCTAAAGGTCTGTCTCTTAACTCTAAAGTGCAAGAGATAGAAGTAAATGGTAAAAAGATGTTTAAAGTTGATAGTGACGGAGTAGAACTTCTTGCTTGTTTTGAAGATGAGATTACAGCAGTAGCATTAGATGAAGTGATAAACTTACGACCTATCTATTTCATCTGTTTAGACTCTAGTTTTAAAAGTGGTAGTGCACTTAAAACAAACTCTGTGCTAAGATTTCGTGATGCAGATATACTTTTTGAGACGGTGTAAAAGATGAAAGAGATAAGTACAGAGGGTTACATAAGTCTCAAAGAACAGATAAAGCATCTTCTCTTAGAGGGACGAGCTAAGGCATTAAAATCTGTAAACAGCATACTTGTACATACATATTGGAGCATAGGCAAGTATATAGTGGAGTATGAGCAAAAAGGGGAGATAAGAGCTGAGTATGGTAAAGAGCTACTAACACGACTCTCAAAAGATTTAACTTTGGAATATGGCAAAGGTTTTAGCAGGTCTAACCTTTTTCAAATTCGTAGTTTTTACATCAAGTTTCCAAAAATCCAGACACTGTCTGAACAATTGAGCTGGAGTCACTATGTTGAGATACTCAAAGCTGAAAATGAACTAGAGATTGCTTTTTATGTCAGGGAGTGCGAAAACGAAAACTGGAGTGTAAGAGAGCTTAAAAGACAGATGAAAAGTATGTTGTTTCATCGTATAGCTTTAAGCAGAGAGAAAAAAGAGGTTTTAGAGCTTTCGCAAAAAGGGAGCAGTATCGCTAAAGCTGAAGATATACTCAAAGACCCTTATGTGTTTGAATTTTTAGGGATACCACAACAAGAGAGATATTTGGAGAGTGAGTTAGAGCAAAAACTTATAGACAATCTTGAAAAATTTCTTTTGGAGCTTGGAAGAGGGTTTGCATTTATAGGCAGACAATACAAGATAAATATAGGCTCAAGACACTTTTTTGTGGACTTGGTTTTTTATCATAGAATCTTAAAATGTTTTGTACTTATAGACCTAAAAAGAGGTGAGGTTGAACACAACGATATAGGGCAGATGAATATGTATCTGAACTATTTTGAGAGTGAAGAGAATGTAGAGAATGACAATCCACCTATAGGGATAGTTTTGGGAGCTTACAAAGACCATATTTTAGTTGAGTATGCTACAAAACATCTCACAAATAACCTTTTTGTAAGCAAATATCAGCTCTATTTGCCAAATAAAGAGGAGTTAGAAGAGGAGTTAGAAAAACTCTTGGATGATAAAGGAGATGATGTATGAAGATAAAATTTCAATCAAATCTTGAGTATCAAAATGAAGCGATTGCTTCTGTTGTGGATCTATTTAAAGGGCAACTACACTCAAATGCAGAGTTCTCTCAAAAGATTTCTAGTGCTGATGAGGGTAAACTTGACCTTTTTTCTGTCATGACAAAAAATGAGTTAAATATTTCAGATGAACAATTACTTAAAAACTTGCAACAAGTACAAAAAGAAAATGGACTTGAAATAGATGAGGAGTTTGGTACACTTGACTTTAGTGTGGAGATGGAAACAGGTACAGGTAAAACCTATGTCTATCTCAAAAGTATCTATGAGTTGCACAAGACATATGGATTTAAAAAATTTATTATTGTTGTTCCATCGGTTGCCATTCGTGAGGGTGTTTTAGCTTCTATAAGATTGACTGAGGAACACTTTGAACATCTTTATGGAAACACTCCTATAAAATCATTTGTATATGATAGTAAAAACCTTAACAATGTTAGAAATTTTGCTTCAAATGACCAACTGCAAGTTATGATTATTAACATAGATAGTTTCAACAAAGAGGGAAATATTTTTAATAGGTACGATGATAAGATACAAGGTCGAGCAAAAGACTATGTAAATAGTGCTAATCCTATTGTTATCATTGATGAACCACAAAACATGGAGAGTGAAAAGTCCATAGAGTCTTTAAAATCATTAAATCCACTTTTTACACTTAGATATTCTGCAACACATAAAAATCTTTACCACCCCATATATAGACTTGGTCCTGTTGAAGCATATAATCAAGGACTGGTAAAACAGATAGAAGTTCTTTCAGTCGTAGCCGATGGAGACTATAGTGGAGTGTATATAAAACTTGAAGAGATAAAATCTACAAAAACAAAGATAAGTGCAAAAATTGAAATTTATAAACGCAGTGGTAATGACATCAAAAAGAGTAAAGTTACTGTAGGTGTAGGTGCTGACCTGTTTGAAAAAAGTGGAAAACTTGGAAGCTATGAGGGGTTTATTATCTCTAGTATAGAGGGAGAAGTTGTTTATTTTGAAAATGGTACTTTTGTAAGTAAAGAGTCTCAAATGGGTGGCTATAACAAAGAGATAATGAAGCGACAGATAAAAGAAGCGATACATGAACATTTTAAAAAAGAAGCCAAACTAAAATCTAAAGGTATTAAACCTTTAACTCTGTTTTTCATAGATAAAGTTGATAATTACTTTCCTCAAGATGGGTGGATGAGAGAGGTTTTTGAAGAGTATTATATGGAATATAAACTAAATGGCCCTCATCGTGGACTCTGTAATAATCTTGATGTAAAAAAAGTTCATAATGGATACTTTGCAAAAACTGCTAAAGGTGAAGCAAAAGATACAAAAGGTGATTCTAAAGATGATATAGGTGCATATAAACTCATTATGCAAGATAAAGAGTTACTACTTGACCCTAAGACTGATTTGAGATTCATCTTTTCTCATAGTGCTTTAAAAGAGGGGTGGGATAATCCGAATGTATTTACGATTTGTACTTTAAATGAAACAAATTCAACTATTAAAAAGAGACAAGAGATAGGTAGGGGTTTAAGGATTTGTGTAAATGACAAGGGAGAAAGAGTTTATGATAAAGATGTAAATAGACTGACTCTTGTAGCAAATGAAAGGTATGAAGCATTTGCAAATGACTTACAAACTGAATATGCAGCCGATGGTGTAAAAATTGAAAGACCTAAAAACTCTAAAGAGAGAAAAACTGTTACTCTCAAAAAAGGTTTTAAACTCGATGAAAACTTCAAAGAGTTATGGGATAAAATTAAACACAAAACAAAATATGCAGTAAATTTTACCAATGAAGAGTTAGTAAAAAATTCGACTGAGGCTATTAATCAACTCCCATACCTTGCCACTGAAGGGCAAATAACTTCCAATAAAGTTCTTATACAAATGGGGATTGAAGAAGGTGTATCTACTAAACTTGTTGGTATTGGTACAACTGAGATTTTGAAGCAAGAAAAAATTTATGTACCTGATATTATTACTCATCTTCAAAATGAAACATCACTTACAAGAGAGACAATAGTAGAGATACTTAAAAAGATAGATTGCTTGGACGATGTATTTAAAAATCCTGAAAAATTTGTACTCAACATTACTCAAATGATAAAAGCCACTCTTGGAAGATTATTGGTCAATAACATTACCTATACAAAAGTAGATGACTACTATGAGATGAGTCTGTTTAAAGATGAGTATGATGCTTATGTTGATAAACTCTTTGAAGTAACAAAGCAAGATAAAACTTTATATGACCATATTGAGTTTGATAGTAGTGTTGAAGAGGAGTTTGCAAAAGTTATGGAAGCAAGAGATGACATTTTGTTCTATGTCAAACTTCCAAATTGGTTTAAGATACCTACACCAGTAGGAGAACATAACCCTGATTGGGCAGTTGTAAAGAAAAATGGTGAAAAAGTTTTTATGATTAAAGAGACTAAAAGTACCTGCGATTTGGATGCCCTTCGCCCTAGTGAAAAAGATAAGATTCGTTGTGGGATTGAATATAGCAAATCTCTTGATGATGTGAGTTATGATTGTGCAGTTGATGGACGAAGAGATGTTTAGTTAGTCCAGATTGGGACCGTTCAATTTTCTTTGAACTTATCTGGAAAAAGTGATATAAGTTTTATATTTCTATGGTGTTTAATCATACTTGCCGGCATTTTATCTTCTAGCTTTTTAAGTGTTATTTCGGCATTTTGAACTAGAACCTTGCACTCTTTTTCAGGTATTTCAAGTTCAAATCTTGCAGATATTTCATCCTTTATTTTGTTGGAAAATATCGGATTATTGTGCCATGATAAAGTTTCAAATGATAATATTACATCAATAAGGTATTTCCTGTAAGATGTTATTGAATCTTTTCTTTCATCTTGTGCAATGAATTGAAAAATATAATATAAAAATAAAAATGGTCTTACGGGTATGTGACCTTCTAATTTTATAGCTTCTAAAAATCTGTACATTGGTGATTTTTGTTCATCAGGAATTTGAAATTTAGAAAGTATTTCTTGAATAAAAACTTCTTCGAGCTTTTTGTGAACTTCATCTTGACTTAATATCGATCTTAAATCAGTTAATAGACTCAAACTCTCTACATTTAAATCAGGTATATCAGACATCTTAT
>Ga0256829_1001651_pt1 | contig 17911 bp, 15 predicted proteins | sample 131447metaG_FD_185979 | JGI IMG/M metagenome (GOLD analysis project Ga0256829, IMG submission 185979) | Hydrothermal vent microbial communities from Lau Basin, Pacific Ocean - 131-447 | ecosystem: Environmental > Aquatic > Marine > Hydrothermal vents | place: Pacific Ocean: Lau Basin | collected...
TCCCCGAATGCTTATGTTGTATCGTTAAGAGACGGTCTAGAAAAAGTTATCGGCGCTAATAGGGTTTACGCGGGGGTCAATTTTTTCTGGGAACACAACTTTACTTCAAAAGATGTGGTTCAAATCGAATGGATAGAATCATTGTTTAATTGGAATGTACCTAGCGATGACGAAATAGCCCGATTTCAAATGCGACTTGCCGAGATCGCTGCGGTGTGCCCTGTACTTTACACCGCCCACAATTACGATTTAATGCCTACTTATGGCGATAAAAGATTGATCCTGATGGAGTCGCTTGCCGAACATTGCACATTGATTTGTCATTTGAGTGAGGCTAATAGCCAGGCGTACATTGCACATCACAAAAATAACGTCGATCTGAGTCACATTCCTACGAGTGTCGTGCCACATGGCGACTATCAACCTTATTTTAGGAAGGATCTTACGTCGTTTGAAGATGAATCTCTCAATTCAAATAAGATAAAAGTTTTGGTTTTTGGTCATATTCGTTCAAAATCGGAACTCGATTTCTGTCTAGAGGTCGCGGAAAATTTGACGGGTGAGAGTTACGAAATGATCTTCACCGGTGTTATTCACCCAGATTTACTCCACTGGAAAGAAATTCATCAGCATAAAGATCATTGGAGCGATGGTCCTCGTAGAATTCATTTTAAAGTGGTCGATGAAAAGATTATTGATTTGATAAGTCAAGTAGATTGTATGTTGATTCCAAGGTTTGACCGATTAAACTCTGGAGTTCAATATTTGGCGCATACTATGCTCAAGCCTTGCTTTGTGCCTGCAGAATCCTCGATGATTGAGGTTCAAAGCAAAGTTACTGGATACGGGTGCTATCCCCAAGGGAATGCCGAAGTAGCGTCGAAAGTTATTGAAAAATATTTTTCAAACGATCCAAGTATAAATATTAAAAATTTATACAAATCTTTTTTGTATAACTATCGCGAGCAAGATACATACGCAGTCGGTGAGGCGAGGTTAAGCGCATATGAGAAAGCGGTTAGCTTTTTCCAACAATCTAAAATCCAAGAAGTAAACGGAGATAATTAATATGGAAAAAGTTAGAGTTTATTCTTGGAAACCAACAGGCTCCATTAATTTTGGTGATGAAATAGGCCCGCTGATAGTTGATAGACTGAGTGAATTGTATGGTAACAACTTAGTTGTTAAGGCCACCACTTCAAAGACTCACAGTAAGATATTAGCCGTAGGTTCAGTATTACATGAGGCCCAACACAATGATGTTGTCTGGGGGGTAGGAGTTAATTCAAAAAATAGATTGACGCTGCCTCGCAATAGTAACTTGGTATTCCGAGCAGTTAGGGGTCCCTTGACAAGAAAGTTAGTAGTGGATAGTGGCTTTAGTTGCCCTCCAATTTTCGGCGATCCGGGTCTGTTGTTTCCATTGCTGTTCGATAAAGAGATAAGACTTCGCCGAAGTGAATTAGAACGGTCTGCATCCGAACTCGGTATGTCAATGCCTGATACTGTCGTAATACCAAATATAAATGATGATCGATTTCTTCCCGATTTTTGTGTTGGTGCATCGGCATCTTCTAGCTATATGATTGTGAAACCTAACCTAGATCCAATAACTGTAGCAGCGTATATATCTGCATCTAAAAGAGTTATCAGTAGCTCATTGCATGGTATAGTGTTCGCAGAAGCATATGGAAGGTCAACGTACCGAATGACTAGTCAGTATGAGCCGGAGTTCAAGTATAACGATTACTACGAGGGAACAGGGCGGGTTGCACCTCCAGCTTATCAATCAATAGACGCTGCTCTTAATTCCGTACCAACTAGTGACCTCAATTGGGATCCACTTCCGTTATTACATGCTTTCCCGCTGCTTGATGCTAGATTAGCCCAGAAGTTAATCAGTTACAGCTATAAGCTTGAAAGTGGCTCTACTAAGTATATTCAAGATCTTGACCCTGCAATGTCTCCTTTTGGTAGCGGTTGGGCAGCTCCTGACTCCGGTGCAATTTGGATGACAGACACATGGTCAAGCTTTAGTTGTGAAGTTGGAGAAACTCTTAATGCAGATGCAAAGCTTGTTTTACGTGTTGGTACTTTGCCAAAAGGTAAAGGTGCTTTCGAGGTTTTTCGGGTAGTTTACAATGGTAAGTTAGTTACTTCTTTCCAAGTTCCACGAAAGGGAAGTAGTATACAAGTTGAAATTCCTCTTCCTCAGCTATGTGCTTCTGAAGAATTAGAGCTTCAGTTCAAGGCTGAAAATTCATCATCTCCGTTAGACTATGGCTTAGGAGACGATAAACGTAGCTTGGGAGTATGGGTTTCAGAGTTTACTTTATTGAATTAATTGGACTTTATGAAGACGCCGCGAACACTATTGATTTCAGGTTGTCCACGAAGTGGAACTTCTTGGTTGCATTTTATGGTTTCAAGTCACCCAATGACTGTGACATGTAGAGAAACTCATGTTTATGATAAATACGTCGGACCTCTGAAGCAATGGTTTGATAAGGAGTATGAGTATCAAAGTAACGATGGCTTATCTTCTTTGTTTACTGAGGACGAGTTCGTGAGTTCGATTTTGGCCCCTATAGTCACTACTACTTTTGATAGAATTATTAATAATAGCAATGAAGGGTGCCTTGTTGTAGAGAAAACACCCTCTAGTATCCTTCATCATAAGTTAATTCATCGAATACAGAGTCACTCAAAGCTACTATTCATAATAAGAGATCCAAGAGCTGTATACGCTTCATTCAAAGCGGGTAGCGAAGAAGTATGGGGGCATTGGATGAAAAAAAGTGTCGATGAATTCTGTTTGTCATGGAACAAATATGCTTTGTCGTTTTTAGCATCTGAGAAATACTGGCCTGAAGAAAAACTACTTTGCCTAAAGTATGAAGACCTAAAAATGAAACCTGTGGAACAGCTCAAACATATATATGAATGGCTGGAGCTCAACGCAAGTAAAAAGCAAATAGAAAACATAGTCGAGCAGAATTCAATTGAGAAACTTCGAACTGTCTCAAAAGAGTCTATCCAGTATGAATCTAGGAATCAATTTTATCGGAAAGGTAAGGCATTTGGTTGGGTTGATGAGCTTAGTATCGACGAAATTCGAAGTATAGAGCGTCAATGTGAATATGTAATGGCTGTGTTTGGCTACACGTTGTTTAGAAAAATAAAAAATAATGAATAAAGGGATTTTCAATTGAGATTTTTAGTGGTTGGTGGGTACGGTTTTCTTGGAAGACATTTGCTTCATACACTTATCAAGAATCATTCTGCAACAGTAATTACGAGGCGCGCTCCGATAGATAGTCCTGTTGGAGTTAATTATTACTTGAGCAATTCGCTGCAAGAGACAGATTTCAAGGAGCTCGCTCGCAGCCATGATTTGGTAGTTTATATGGCTTCGTCCTCAGTACCATCTTCGGGATCAATTACAAATGAACTGCACGATAACGTTCTCTTCACAACTGATCTGATTTTAAAGTTTGCTTCATATAACTCGTCTTTGAAGGTTATCTATCTATCGAGCGGAGGACAGATTTACGGTAACAGCTACGATCGAAAAATTAAAGAAAGTGACCCAAGAGAGCCTGTGAGCGCTTACGGGTTTGGAAAGTTAATGGTTGAAAATAGCCTCGAGTTCTTGGCTAGAACTAGAGGATTAAAAACGACAATCCTAAGAGTATCTAATCCGATAGGTGTTTGGCAGACAAGCTCGAATCAGGGTATTGTAAATGTTTCGTACAATGCGTTAATCAATAATAGAGTACTTACCATATTTGGGGATGGAAGTGAGTTAAGGGACTATATCGATGCGGATATGGTAGCGAATATAATACTGAGACTCTCCGAAAGAGAATATGGCTTCGAGGTTTTTAACCTCGGATCTGGTGTAGGGACGACACTACTGGAGTTGCTCCAAGATATCGAGTCTATTGTTGGTAAAACTCTGCAAAAAAACTTTACTTCTAGAAGAAATGTAGACCCTAAATCTGCTGTGTTGGATGTGAGTAAATTGGAGAACGAGTTAGATATTTCGTTGAAAACCCCAGTACGCAAAATATTGGAAAAAACTCTTTCTGCAAAAAATAAGCTAGCCGTTTGAGTTGCTCGATGAATTTGAGTATCCGTGAAATAAAGCGCACAAAAACATAACGTTTCATAGTTTTCAGTTAAGTTTTTCAATAGTGAGTAATTAAATGAGAAAAGGAATAATCCTCGCGGGTGGGTCTGGTACACGCTTGCACCCACTAACCAAAGTCGTTAGTAAACAGTTAATGCCTGTTTACGACAAGCCGATGATTTTCTATCCGCTCACAACGTTGATGATGTCGGGTATTCGCGATGTACTCATTATCACTACACCGGAAGAGCAACAACGTTTTATTGATTTGATTGGTGATGGCTCATCATTGGGCATGAATATTCAATATGCAGTACAACCATCACCTGACGGTTTAGCCCAAGCATTTCTTATTGGCGAGCAATTTATCGGCAATGATGCCTGTTCTTTGGTGCTTGGCGATAATATTTACTACGGCCACGACCTGAAGTTATCACTACAAAACGCCTACAACCAAAGTCATGGTGCGACGGTCTTCGGGTATCACGTTAACGACCCAGAGCGTTATGGCGTGGTAGAGTTTGACAATGATTGGAATGCCTTGTCGATTGAAGAAAAGCCGGTAACGCCCAAGTCAAACTACGCGGTAACAGGGCTTTACTACTATGACAATCGTGTTGTTGATTTTGCCAAAGCCGTTAAACCATCACCCCGTGGTGAGTTGGAAATTACTGACCTGAACAACATGTACTTACAAGATGGTAGTTTAAAAGTGGAGCTGATGGGCCGTGGCTCGGCTTGGTTAGATACCGGCACACTGGACTCATTATTGGATGCGGCTAACTTTGTTGCAGCTATCGAAAAGCGACAAGGATTGAAGGTTTGTTGTCCTGAAGAAGTTGCTTATAGAATGGGTTATATCGACGCTGAACAGTTAGAGAATTTGGCGGTTCCTTTGAAGAAGAGTGGCTATGGCACATATCTTCTCAAGGTAATTAGTGACCGTGTCAAGTAAATCGATTACGTCTTTTATGCGCTTAATAAATACTAGTATTTCTGATATAAAAGTCATCGAGCCAAAAGTATTTGGTGATGAACGTGGGTTCTTCCTTGAAACCTTCCGCACCGACTGGTTTAAACAAGAGTGTGCAAACGTGGACTTTGTACAAGACAATCATTCAAAATCCAGCCAAGGTATTCTTCGTGGTTTGCATTATCAACTGGAACAAACTCAAGGTAAATTAGTACGTGTTGTTAGTGGCGAGGTTTATGACGTTGCCGTGGATATGCGTAAAGATTCTGCGACTTATGGTCAATGGGTTGGTGTGCTTTTATCGGCAGAAAACAAGCGTCAACTCTGGGTACCTGCGGGATTTGCTCATGGCTTCTATGTCACCAGTGAATCCGCTGAATTTGTCTATAAATGTACTGACTATTATCACCCTGCGTCAGAAGTGTCTGTGAAGTATGACGACCCAACGCTTGCGATTCCATGGCCGCTGGTAAATGGTGAAAAGCCATTCTTATCAGCCAAAGATGAAGACGGTCTCGCCTTCGTTGATGCCCCCACGTTTTAGTAAAGGACGCAAAATGAAGATTGTAGTTATTGGCAACGCTGGGCAGCTTTCGTATGAATTGGTCCGTATTTTAGGCGAAGACACGGTTTGCTTAGGCCGAGAAGACACCGACATTACTGATGAAGCTGTACTGTCAGCCACATTGTCATCACTTGCGCCTGAGGTCGTGATTAACGCTGCAGCTTATACGGCGGTAGATAAAGCCGAAGAAGACCAAGCCTTATGTCACGCCATTAATGCAACGGCAGTCAAAAATCTCGCGACGTACTGTAAAGCGGCTGGTGCATTCTTAGTGCATGTTTCCACTGACTATGTGTTCAACGGTCATAAAGGCTCTCCTTACTTACCCAATGACCCGATAGAGCCTCAAGGGGTTTATGGCCAAACCAAAGCGGACGGTGAGAAAGCATTATTAGACATATTACCTGAAGCCAGTTGCTTAATACGCACTGCGTGGGTGTATTCAGCCCATGGCAACAACTTTGTGAAAACCATGCTGCGTTTAATGGCAGACAAGCCGCAACTGACTGTGATTGATGACCAAATTGGCACGCCCACGTGGGCAAAAGGGCTAGCCGAGGCCTGCGTGAGTGCAGCACAGCAGAAAACGGCCGGGGTTTATCACTGGACCGATGAAGGCGTCGCCAGTTGGTATGATTTTGCCTTAGCGATTCAAGAATTGGGTATAGAAAAGGGGTTACTGAATCAGGCTATTCCCGTGTTGCCCATACCTAGCAGTCAGTACCCAACGCCAGCCAAGCGTCCCCACTATAGTGTGCTCGACAAAACATCGGCAAGGGAGGCCTTTGCATCGGTTAATCCAACCCATTGGCGTAAACAGCTTTCATTCATGTTAGATGAATTAAAAGCCCAACAATAAGAACACCATAAAGTTATTGGTAAAAAGATTATGAGCAAAACAATAGTAGTGACTGGCGGTGCGGGCTTTATCGGCTCTGCGGTGGTGCGCCATTTAATCAACGACACTGACCATACCGTGGTTAACCTCGACAAATTAACCTATGCGGGTAACTTGGAATCACTTACCAGCGTATCGTCAAATGCCCGTTATAGCTTTGAACAGGTGGATATCTGTGATGCTGACGAGGTCAAGCGTGTGTTAAATACCCATCAGCCCGATATCATCATGCACCTTGCAGCAGAATCTCACGTAGACCGTTCCATTGATGGCCCCGGTGAATTCATTCAAACCAATGTGGTGGGAACATATACGCTACTTGAACAAGCGCGAGCGTATTGGTCAGCCCTAAACGACGAGAAAAAAGCGGGCTTTAAGTTTCATCACATCTCAACCGATGAGGTGTATGGTGATTTACCTCACCCTGATGACGTTGAAGCTGGTTCTGAACTACCGCTGTTCACAGAAACAACCCCTTATGCACCAAGCTCACCTTATTCAGCTAGTAAGGCCAGCTCAGACCAACTTGTACGTTCTTGGTTACGTACTTACAAGTTACCCACGCTGGTGACCAACTGTTCAAACAATTACGGACCTTATCACTTCCCTGAAAAGCTTATTCCGTTGGTAATACTCAATGCCCTAGCAGGAAAGCCGCTACCCGTGTATGGCAAAGGGAATCAAATTCGTGATTGGCTATACGTAGAAGACCATGCCCGCGCGCTTGTTATTGTAGCGTTGAACGGTGAAATTGGTGAAACCTACAATATCGGTGGTCACAACGAAAAGCAGAACATTGAAGTGGTACAAACCATCTGCACTATATTGGATGACATTAAGCCGAAAGACACAAAATACGCAGAGCAAATCACTTATGTTCAAGACCGTCCTGGGCACGACATGCGCTACGCCATCGACGCCGCTAAAATCGAGCGTGAACTTGGGTGGACACCACAAGAAACCTTCGAAAGTGGCATACGTAAAACCGTGGAATGGTATTTGAGCAATGAGGGTTGGTGGAAAGCTGTGCTAGATGGTAGTTATCAGGGAGAGCGATTGGGCACTGCTCAGTAAGAATGTATAATTCATCAAAGATAAAGAAAGTCACATGTTGTGGCTTTCTCTGTTTTTGAGCGCTTGCATCTAGCATACAGCCGTGCTTTGATAATTGAAGACACTTAATACCAAAAGACTTTTTTTGGATTTACGATACTGGAGAATAATTAAATGGAAGGCGCTAACAAAAAGTTCAAGATAGCCGTCGCAGGGACAGGTTATGTTGGTCTTTCAAATGCGGTGCTCTTAGCACAAAATAATGAAGTTAAAGCGGTTGACCTTGTCGCTGAGAAAGTTGAGTTGCTCAATAGTAAAAAGTCTCCAATCGAAGATAAGGAAATCTCAGAATATCTATCTTCAAAGGAGCTAGATTTAGAAGCTACATTAGACGCCGAATATGCATATAAAGATGCTGACTTTGTTGTAATTGCAACCCCCACGGATTACGACCCGCAAACGAATTACTTCAATACTAGTAGTGTAGATGCCGTAATTAGCACAGTAATGAAGATCAACCCCAATGCGGCAATGATCATTAAATCGACAGTGCCCGTTGGCTTTACCGCTGAGGCTAAGCAGCGCCATGGCTCTGACAATATTATATTTTCGCCCGAGTTTTTGAGAGAAGGTAAGGCGTTGTACGATAACCTATATCCGAGTCGAATTATTGTTGGTGAGAAAAGTGATCGTGCAGAAACCTTTGCGAACTTACTACAACAAGGTGCTATTAAGGAAGAAATAGATGTGTTGTTCACAGACAGCACTGAGGCTGAGGCTATTAAGCTGTTCGCCAATACTTATTTGGCTATGCGTGTAGCTTACTTTAATGAATTGGATAGCTATGCAGAACGCCATGGGCTTGATTCAAAGCAGATTATAGAAGGTGTTGGCTTAGACCCTCGTATCGGAAAACACTACAACAATCCAAGTTTCGGTTACGGTGGTTATTGCTTACCTAAAGATACTAAGCAGTTGCTGGCTAACTACAGCGAAGTTCCAAATAATATGATTCAGGCGATTGTTGATGCTAACCGCACGCGCAAAGACTTTATTGCAGACTCAATTGTTAGTCGTAACCCTAAGGTGGTAGGAATTTATCGTCTAATAATGAAGGCTGGTTCTGACAATTTTAGAGCGAGTGCTATTCAAGGGATCATGAAACGCATTAAGGCTAAAGGAATAGAAGTTGTGGTTTATGAACCAGTATTGCAAGCAGAAGACTTCTTTAACTCAAAGGTTATTAATGACCTTGAAGCGTTCAAATCTGTTTCTGATGTCATAGTTGCCAACCGCGTAACAGAAGACATTGAAGATGTACTAGATAAAGTTTATAGCCGAGATTTATTCGGAGCTGACTCTTAAAAAACGTCTCAATTGAAAGGTGTTGATGTTTAGCTCAACACCTTTCTTGAAGCTTCAATAATTTCCTCTCCAACAGAATGGGCAGCTTTGCTCTTTCCTGTTATCGCATAGTATCTTTCGCTTACGCTCGTCACTTGGCCAATGCAATGCACCTGATATTGTGCCTCTACGTGTTCAGCAATCGCTGAGGGCGCACAAAATACACCAAAATCCTCACTTCCGAACAGTTTGAGTAAGGCGCTGTCGTCGAACTCTGCAAGTATTGTTGGGTATAGCTGTTCCGCTTCTAACCAACTAAGGAGTCCGCGGTGAATCCCCGACGTATCTCCAGGAAAAAGTAGCGCCATCTCATTCAAGCAGTCAGGAAATGCTTGAGCTCCACTGAGCTTATTTTTTGCAAAGAAACTGATGTGGGATTCACCCAAAAAATAACTGTTTGCACTAATGTGCTTTCCTGGTGCGATACCACAGTCAGAAATGATGAAATCTAGTGCGTTTATGGCAAGCTCTTTAAGTAAAGAATCAAAGCTCCCTTCTTTTATAACGTACTTTACATTTCTGTGTTTTCGCATGGTAGTGTGTACAAAATCGTAAAAAAGTACCTTCGGAATACCATTGGTTATACCAATAACAAATTCTCGTGAGGTATGTTCATGTTCTGTGCGTAATAATTCTGATAGTTGATTCCCTTTGTTAAAAATCTCTGTAGCATGTTGGTAAGCGAGTTTACCTTTGCTATTTAAAAACAGTCGTTTGTTTATTCGATCGAATAAAGGATAACCAAGATTTTCCTCAAACTTTGCGAGTTGACCGCTGACGGTTTGAGGAGTTACATGCAGTAAAGATGCTGCCTTAGCTATACTTCCCTCTCTAGCTACAAGAAAAAAGTAGTATAGATGGTGGTAGTTTAAATGATGCATATGTAAGATTTTTTCGAGTGTTAGGTAAGATAATAACAGATTTTGTCGTTGTTATTTGTTGTGTATCTTATGTGTGTTCTTTTTTTAAACCTTTTCGGGCAGAGATTAGCGAAATATGGAAAAAACGATTGATTTGGTTGCCGCAAAGAAAACACTTATTGGGCTACTAAAACCGGAAACAGGTTTCTTCACTGTTGCAATAGCCTACGGGTTGGCAATTAGCTTACTTACTCTAGCAGTACCTATCGCGGTACAAACATTAATCAATAGCATTGCTAATATAGGTTCTACGCGAGCCGTTATTATTCTTTCTGTAGTGTTATTTGGAACCTTGTTCCTCTCGGGGATTTTCAGTGCGTTACGTATGAGGGTTATGGAGCACTACGAGAGAAAGGTATATGCCCGTTTAACGGCGGGGTTTAGTCTCAAAACAATTATGGCTCCACATAGTTTCTTTGAAGGTCGCCGAAACACCACTATTACTCAGCGCTACTTTGATATCATGACCCTACAAAAAAATATTCCAGCGCTAATGGTTGACGGTTTTGCTGTGGTTCTTCAGTTATTAGTAGGTTTTACTCTCGTTTCTTTCTATCACCCCGCACTGTTTGCTTTCAACCTAGTCATTATTCTAGTTATGTACGGCATTTGGAAAATTTGGGGTAGGGGGGCTAAACGTTCTGCAATCGAGCTTTCCCATGCAAAATATAACACTGCAAAATGGTTGAATGATATTGCCGCTGCTCATGAATTCTTTAAGTCTTCCAGCCACATGGAGTATGCCGGGCGAAGTACTGACGAGTTTATTGCCACATACCTGAAAAAGCACCGAAATCATTTTAAGTACACTTTTTCACAAGCAGTGATGTTTTTACTCCTTTATGCAGTAGCGAGTGCTGCTCTGCTTGGTATTGGCGGTGTATTGGTTGTTCAAGGTCAATTGTCTATTGGCCAGTTAGTTGCAGCAGAACTCATCATGTCGGCAGTTTTCTGGGGGCTGTCCCGTTTTAGCCAATACTTGAAGCTGTATTACGAATTGTATGGTGCGGCAGACAAAATTGGGTCAGCGATGGTTATTCCTCAGGAGGAGGAAGATCAGGTCACAACTTCACAAGTACCTGAATCGTCAACCTTAGCATTCAAGAACATAAATATGACCCATATGGGCGACAGTTGCTCGTTGGACTTAACACTTGCTTCAGGAAGTAAATACTTTGTACTTACAGAGAAAAGCTGGATTCAAAAGCAACTGGTGGGTTTACTCAAACGATACGAGAAGCCTAAACAGGGGGAAATACTACTAGGTGATTTGAATCTTTATGACTACGAAACCCATGATTTACGTCAAGTAATAACAACCTTGGACAGATCCCTTGTTGTTGAGGTAAGTATTGAGTCTTATCTGCGATTGGCTGCGCCAAAAGCTACCCATACAGAGATTAGGGAAGCCTTGAGTCTGGTAGAGCTTCATGGTGTTGTTGATGGCTTACCTGAACACCTCAACACCAAGATATCGGTCTTGGGTTCTCCTCTTCAACCTTTGGAGTTCTTACTGCTCAAATTGGCGGCGGCAATTTTGGCAAAGCCAAAGGTCTTGTTGATCAATCAACATTTTGATGCCATTCCCTACAAGCTTCGTACAACATTAATGAAGCGTTTAGAAACGGTGCCTTTTACTATTTTGTATTTTTCGAATACGCCAGACAACGAATGCTTTCATGGAATCATTCGGCTGCATGACACCACTGAGGTATCAAAAAGGGAGAGCGCACAGTGAATAGTGCTGAACGTAAATTTATGGCAAAGGTGACTACGCTGAATACTCAGCCTATGCCTAAACTACATCTGGTTATATGTTGGCTTATTAGCGTATTGATAGTGGTGACTTGTTTAACACTTTGGTTTACACCTTGGGTTCAAACTGCTCAAGGTTCCGGAAAAGTAAACTCTCTTGATCCATTAAACCGAACCCAGGCAATCTCAGCCTTGCTAGATGGGCAAATTAAAACGTGGCACGTTAGAGAGGGTATGTTAGTTCGTCAAGGAGACCCTATCGTTACTTTGATAGATGTCGACAGTGAGAGATTAGAAAAATTAGCGTCTCAACTATCTGCGGCAAGACAGCTGAGAGAAGCCAACGAGGTTGCACTTCAAAATGCAGAGAACAACCTAAACAGACAAATGGCACTCCAACAAGAGGGGCTGGTTTCTCGAAAGCAGGTAGAAGATGCGCAAATCAAAGTCCAAGAACTGAAAGCGAAAGTCGCTAGTGCGGTGTCAGATATCAATGAAGTGAGTATGTCATTGTCTCGCCAATCTACCCAAACTAAAGTCGCGCCAGTAGATGGTACAGTAGTTCGTTTATTTTCAGGGGGAGTGTCAACCTTTGTTAAAGCTGGAACAGAGCTAGCCCAATTCATTCCAAGTGGTGTTGAAAGGCACGTACAAGTGACGATTAGCGGTTTAGATGCACCATTGGTCAAGCCGGGAGCCAAAGCTAGGCTGCAATTCGAAGGATGGCCAGTATTTCAGTTTAGTGGTTGGCCGGGAAGTTCCATTGGTACTTTTGGCGCAGAAGTGGTTTACGTGGAGCCAGTGGCTTCTGATACTGGTGCTTTTACCGTTTGGTTGAAGCCAGACAGTGAAGATATTCCATGGCCCTCTGAATCGGTGGCAAGATTAGGTAGTCGAGTAAAAGCTTGGATCCTATTGGAAGAGGTAAGGCTAGGGTATGAACTTTGGCGACAGCTCAACAACTTCCCACCTAAAAATACGGCAGCATTGTCGTTAACGGATGAGTCATCCACATTCGCATTGGTGGAGCAAAAGTGACAAACAAGAAGCGTTTAATCATTGTTTTGAGTGGGTTAGCTTGTTTGTGCCAACCTGCTTTCTCAGCCCCCACGGTGTCCGAACTCGTCACGTCAATGACAAAGCATCACCCTTATGTTTTTGCATTAGAGGAAAAGGCGGTTCAAGCAGATTTTTCGTTAGACATAGCGCAAAGTGCTTTTGACCCAACAATAGAGCAAGACTTTGGTGCAAGAGTCAGTGGATATTATGACGGAACAAGCCTAGCGCAACGTTATGTTCAGCCTTTGAGTACAATGAATGCCAAGGTGTTCACTTCATATCGAATTTCCGAAGGCGATTTCCCCGTTTACGAAGAGCAGTATCAAACCCTAAGTGGTGGAGAGGCGAGTGTGGGTATGTCATTCTCGCTATTGCGTAACCGCGAGGCTGATAAGCGGCGCACTGGTTTGTTAAATGCTGAACTAGAACGTGCTGAGGCGAGTGCCTACATTCAGTACTCAATGAACAGTTTCTTATCAGACGGGTTATACAACTACCTAGCTTGGTACGAAAGTGCCGCGCAAGAAAGAGCGTTGCGTTCTCAAATTGCAGTGATTAGAGAGCAAGAACTTGCGCTAGCAACTCGCGTGAGCTCCGGTGACCTTGCTGAAGTTGCCCTCGTCGAATTCCAATCGACTCTGCTTGAACAAACCGCTTTGCTCGCGAAGCTAGAGCAAAAGAAGCTAACGTCTGCGCGAGCACTGTCTTTCTTCTGGCGGGATTCACAAGGGAAAGCCCTGGAGTTTGACCCTGATTTCATCGCAGATATAGATTGGCCTTTCTCAGTAAACAATATCGCAATAGCTGAACTTAAGCGCTCGTTGGATACTCATCCATCGCTACTGTCTCTTCAAATTAAGCAATCAGAGCTGGAGAATAAAGCCGCATTGGTACAAAGTGAACTCCTACCTATGCTCGATGCTAAGGTTTCTGTATCAAGAGATATCGGTTCAGGTCCACTGTCACTTGAGGGTACTGAGAGTAAAGTCGGCCTCACATTTTCCTATACTTTGGATAACAGAAAAGCTCAAGCGGAAGTGCGGCGCAATCAGTCTCAGCTGAATGAAGTTGAATTAACCATGCAAGTTGCACAAGAGCGATTAACTCAAGAGTTTGAGCAAGCCGTTGTGAATTGGCAGCAAGCAACCAGAGTGGCTGCTTTGTTAGAAGAAACGGCACGAGTTGCTGGTGAGCTGGCAATGGTAGAAAGACGACGCTTTGTAGCAGGTGATGTGGATATGTTCGTAGTTAATGCACGAGTTACAAAAGAGATTCAAGCACGCATGAAAGCCATCCAATCTCAAGTAGACGTGTATCGAGCGGAATTAGCACTGTTTAAAATTTCTGCACAACTGCGACAAGCATATCAAGTTTAAAGTTTACTCTTCTACGGAATAGTTTTGTGCATTTTCAATGCGAGCGCGCATCATGGGGTGTGAACTAAGCCAGCTGTGTTCGCCCTCAGTTTCTCCTAATAGCGAGGCGAGCTTTTCCATGGCTTGCGCAAAATCTTCTGGTGAACGGTTTACTTGATTGAGTTGTGAAAGCGCAAAGTTATCAGCTTCCCATTCGTGAGCTTGAGAGAAAGAGTTCTGTACCACCGTGGTACCAATACCAAAAAAGGCTTCAATGGCACCGCTCAGATCCCCAAAGAAATAGGTGATAGCCATAGTGGCGAACATCGACTCAGCTACCATTCTCATTGAGTGATTATGTTTAACGTGACCTATTTCGTGGAGCAATATTGCATCTAACAACTGTTGATCGTAATCCATCAGTTCGATAATTTGGTCGGTGAATACAATAGTGCCATCTGGCAGCGCAAACGCGTTAGGGCCAAATTCATCTGAATATCTAAATTGAACATCTATCACCAGTCCATCAGTTTCAACTTGTTCTATGATCTCTCGAAAGCTTTGAGATATTAACTCTTGCTGCTTTTTATTCAATTCGCTTTCAGAAAGGAAAGTGTAGTCCAGCGCTGCCAGTGTTTGTTGTGAGGCTGCTTGTTTAATTGGCATCGGAACGTATTGTGCAAGATGAATTGCCGTAAAAGGAAGCAAATGAGCAAATAACCCATAAATGAGCAATGGAACTAAAAGTATGCTAGTAAGTACCCATCGCTTTTTTGACTCCATATCAAAGACAGATGTTCCACTTTTGCCGTCAAGCCATTGATCGAGAGCGGCGGTGGGCGGGCAAACTAATAAGCCAATCTCAGCGATGAGTATTTCACGATTAAGCTGTCCTAACTTAGGCTTAATATTTAACTCTGAGTGAAGGCGCTCTATTTTTTGTCCTTCATCATATTCCACTATTAAAGTATCGCCGTCCACATGATAGTGTGCAGAAGTGCTTTTTACGCCACCACTGTAATAGAGTGTTCCCTTACTCATGTTCTAGTATCAACCCAGTGCTACGTCTACATCAAATAAGGTAGAGGCTTCTTCAGCAATAGCATTGGTATCACCACTTTCACCAGCAACTACGTCATCCGCACCAGCCATTATCTGCACCTTGGTGGCGTCAGCAAAAAATTTCGCCGTACGAATTTTTACCCAAGGAATAGCCAAGCCAACACTGAATACAATAGCAAACAGGTTAGTGACTCTGAGTATTAGTAAGTCACCAAAGCTAACATCAGATGTGAATGTTGCCACATTAGGCAATGAACTGGTGTTGTAGATATGGTTTCTGATTTTAGATGTGTAAAACGCAGATGAGATTGCAAACACAAACAAATAGAGCGCCATAATTATAATCGTAGCAACTGGCGTCATCTCTGACTGTTGATCTAAAGAAATATAACTGCCAAATCCAGCCACTCCCACACCGAAAATAAGAGCAGCTAAAAACGTAGCACCTAGTGCAGCCATATAGTAAGAGCCAGCGGCTAAGTTCGAGCGAAACTTCGCATTGCCGAAATTCATTTCGTTGATCAAAAACTCGTCTATTTTCTTAAGTGCAAATGGCATAAGAAGATAGAGAGTAAATACACTGGCAAATGGTAATAGTACAAAGTAAACGAATGCATCGCCAAAATTCCCCCTAAACGAAAACCTAACATTCCTATATGCGGTCATTTTCATATTGAATCTTAAACTTAGAACAACTAGGAAAGGGGTAAGAATGAAAATAATCAGTAATAGCACCAACGAAACCACGGGGTATAATGCGGACGTTGCGAAGTAAGCGCCAAACAATATCGCAGCAATAATTCGCCCTTTTAATATGGCAATTGGTTCTGCTAAATATGAAAAATGATGGCCATCAATTTCTGTATTGCCGTAAAAGTAACGATGAGTGCGTACTTTTGCCCATGCAGAGTAAATACCCAATGTTACGATACTCAGCAACAGATTAACGATCCAAATCGAAAAGAACTCTCCGGCTTTACCGGTAAAATTTACATTAGCTTCTCTAATGACTTGATTTTCATTTGACTCTGGTGACGCTTTTACAAGGGCTTCAATTCGCGCGTCGATCTCGGCTGCTCTGTCTGGAAATGCATCCCTATTGATGGCTTCTTGTGCCTGTAACAGTTCTTCGATGGAGTAGTTAGAATAGTCAATAGTTGAGCTCATGATCTCTCATAAAGTAGAAAATGTCCTTGGTTAGACAATAGCCTACATAACTATTGCCTCAAAAAACAGTGAGTATTAATGAATATTTTGTGAGTTGTAGGTGAGTCTTGCAAATGAAAGTTAGTTATTTATTGCGTCTTGGAATTCTGCTTCCGAGAATCCTGCACTTAACGCATATTCTTTAAGCTTTTCATTTGGTACACCAGCGTGCATGGCGGTAGACAATATTCTTGCAACATGCTCTCGTTGAGACGATTCTCTTACTGCGGTTTCCACAACTTCCTCAGCTTGGTTGGGGAATACAGCTAACAAAGCATCAACTACGTATTCTCCAACAAATGGAACCGTATTCAACGCTGTAGTCATAATATCTACAAGCTTGTTTGGATGTTCTTGTGATAACGTCTGAACTATGGTGTCTGCGGAGTCCGGTTGTGTAAGAACTGCAACACGAACAATTTCATCTAATTCTTCTGGTGTAGACAGAGCAGCTGCCTTTACAACGAAATCAACATAGGTTGGCTCTGCCGAAATGGCTAATTCAATAATATTAGGGCAAGAACTAACTTCCTTTTCTATAGCCAATTGAACAATTTCTTCGGTGGATGCGGGTTGGGCCGAGATAGCAGCAAATATAATCTCACGATATTTGTCTGGATATGTGTCTAATGCAAGGTCGACAAGTGGAACAACGTTTTGGGGGTAATGACTTGCTATAGATCGAATAGCACGACTGATAGACATGTTTTGATCAACTTGCCTTTTTAGGAATGACGCTTCCATTTGTGAGTCTTTGGATTCGTCTATTGCTGATGCTTCACTGGTGATGGCGTAGGAGCAAAAGGAATACGGAAGCAGTACTAATATAGTTGCTGCGCTTAGTAATTTTCTACGCAATACGGTAAAAGCATGTTTAGACATCGGACCCACCTTTTATCTTATTTATTATTTCAACCATTTAATAAAACAAATAGTTGAGGCATTTATATAGACGTTCGTTCCTAAACTAGACAGCCATCCTAGTAGTAATTACTGTCTTTTGTCTACTATTTATCACATTTGAGCAATAAATAGACGCTTGGTTCAATTCCTGAGTATTTTTTTAAATAAGTGTTGACGTGGCCGTTTAAATCCCTAAAATGCGCATCCGCTTTGTCAGGAAAGCAAAACAACTTCCCTGACAAAGCTAGTCATTACTAACCTTATAAGTCAATAATGGCGAGGTTTTCAGAAAACACCTTCGAAAATAAATTTTCAAAAAGTGTTGACAGGAAAATCAAACAGCGTAGAATGCGCGCCTCGCTTCAACGAGTTACTTTAAACCAGTTCGAAGCGATGTTGAGTGAAAAGTTTCTCCGAAAACAAATTTGAAGAAAAGCTTGACACTGAAAACAAACGGCGTAAAATTCGCGCCTCGCTTCGAGAGAGGCGGTTGAGCAAGGCTCAACACTGTTCTTTAACAATTTATAACAAGACAATCTGTGTGGGCACTCGTTAACGAGTGACACAACGACGATTCATATTTCGATATATTTAATTGAAGAGTTTGATCATGGCTCAGATTGAAC
>Ga0256829_1001652_pt1 | contig 17910 bp, 13 predicted proteins | sample 131447metaG_FD_185979 | JGI IMG/M metagenome (GOLD analysis project Ga0256829, IMG submission 185979) | Hydrothermal vent microbial communities from Lau Basin, Pacific Ocean - 131-447 | ecosystem: Environmental > Aquatic > Marine > Hydrothermal vents | place: Pacific Ocean: Lau Basin | collected...
ACCTTATTATCGCCTTATTACGGCTGGGCTGAAATCTGGAAAATGGCAGGGGCAGCAGGGTTCGAACCCGCGACCTACGGTTTTGGAGACCGTCGCTCTACCAGCTGAGCTATACCCCTAAAAGATGGAGACTTTCTAAATGATAACTTTGCAAAAGGCAAGGTTAAATCATCGCCATGCCGCCATTTACATGCACAGTGTGGCCTGTTACGTAAGCCGCTTCGTTAGATGCAAGGTAAAGTGCGGCTGCCGCGATGTCGTCGGCCGAGCCCATGCGCCCTGCAGGAATGCCGCTATTGATGCGCTCTTTCTGGTCGTCGGTGAGGACGTCTGTCATCGGCGTCGCGATAAAACCTGGCGCAACGCAGTTGACAGTGATGCCGCGGCTGGCGACTTCTTGTGCCATGGCTTTGCTCCACCCGATCATGCCGGCCTTTGATGCAACATAGTTACACTGACCAGGGTTGCCTGTGACGCCAACGACGCTGGCGATGTTGATGATGCGGCCTGTGCGGCGCTTCATCATGCCGCGCTGGACGGCTTTGGCCATTTTAAAGGTCGCAGTCATGTTCACATCGATGACGTCTTGCCATTCTTCATCTTTCATACGCATAGACAGGTTATCGCGCGTTAGGCCTGCGTTATTCACCAAAATATCAATTTGACCCATGGCTGCTTCGGCTTCTTTGATCAAGGCAACGCCGCCTTCAGGATCAGACAGATCAGCAGGCAAAACAAAAACGCGCTCGCCAAGTTCATTTTTTAAAGTTTCGAGTTTCGATTCGTTACGTCCGGAAATGCCAACTGTTGCGCCTGCACCGTGCAAAGCCTTTGCGATCGCGCCGCCAATGCCGCCAGTTGCGCCAGTTACCAAAGCTGTTTTTCCAGTAAGATCAAACATAATCGAAGCCTCTTTCTTATACTATAAATCGATAAATAAAATTATTTGTCTGCTAATAAAGACTGAATATCGTCGCCTGTCAATGCGCCAGAGATTTTCCGCGCAATCGCCATATCAGGTGTCAGTAAATAACTCTCGGGGTAGCGGGTTGCCTGAAAGACACTGCCTGTTATTTTCATGAGCGGATCATGCGCAATATAAACATTATCAAGTGTAATTTGCGTTTGCGCCGCATCGGGCAGCTTTTTAAAAAAGCGCTCAATCACGTCGGTGTCGTTATCAATAGAGATCGCGATTAAAACCAAATCATCGCTGCGCTGATCTGCGATATGCAGCAAATCAGGAAATTCGGCCACGCATGGTGCGCACCATGTTGCCCATAAATTAATCAAGACATGCTTGCCCTTAAAATCATATAATGTGTGCTGGCCGCCTTTGTAATCGGTAAAGGTGAAATCCTCAAGCGGCGCGCTGGCAGATGGCAGAACGCTTGCCTGACCAGATGGCGCAGGGGTGCGCACAACATCCCACATGGCAAAACCTAAACCGCACAAAACTGTAACACCAATAATAAGAATTTTAATGCGCATAAATCCGTTACGAAACCTTCTGTGTGTGGTGAGTAATTTTATACCAGGCCCAGCCAATATATAAGCTCTCAAGCGCGACAAACAAGGCCAGTGATCCCGCAAGCCCTTGCGTAAAGCCATAGCTGTGCAAACCGACATTCAGCAAGTTCACGCCAAACCATGACAGCGCCGTTACCACGCCCAGATAGGCCAGCCCCGATGTCACCGCCGTCGTGCGCATTTGTCCGCTGATGCGGCCATGTAAAACCCAGACCAGCCATAACACAATCAGCAAGGCGCCATTTTCTTTCGGGTCCCATCCCCAAAAGCGTCCCCATGATTGGTCAGCCCAAACGCCGCCCAAAATCGTACCAACCGCCGCAAACAGGAGCGATATCAGCGCCAGCGCATGTAAAACTTTTTGGTAATGATCTTGTTTCGGCACTGTGCCGCCAAGGGCATGACGACCAAGAATATAATGCGCCAGTGCGCTGGTTAAAACGCAAAAACCATAGCCCACCGTGATGCAAATCACATGCGTCGCCAGCCAGAAATTAGTATTCAAAACGGCGCTAAGCATCAGCATACTGTCACCGTCTTGGTTATGTGACAGGGCAAGGATATTTAAAATCACGCCCAAAATGCCTGCACACACAAGCCAAAACGCCTTGCCATCATTGCGGTAAAGCCAAAGCCCGCAAAGGACGCTCATCGCGCCGACAAAAAGAATGGATTCAAATAAGGTGCTGACAGGTGGGCGTTGTAAAACATAGACGCGCACAGCCAAAGTGCAACAATGAATAATCGCCCCAATGATCAGGGATGTGATCGCCCCGCCGCGCAGTATCGCAGGCACCCGTACGCTTTGCGGTCGTAGATGCGTCATCAATGCCGCGCCGCCCAGCATCCCAAGCGCCAGCGCATATAAAACAGCGCTGACCTGAACGGGTTTGAATTGTGCTGCGATATATTCCAGATGCAGTGCGCGCGCGCGGACATGATCGCCAGTGGCCTGCATGACCTGATCGCGCAAGGATGCGCTGCTGGCGTTCCATGCGCTGTGATCGCCGCGATGGTAGGCCTGCGCCAAATCGCGCCATAATGCAATATGCGCGAGCGTCCGCGCATCATCATATCCGTTCATTGCCGCCGTCCATGGCGAAATCAGCGGGGTGTCTTGCGCGCCCTCTGGGGCAGGAAAAGTGCGGAATGTTTTACTGATTTGTGCATTCAGGCGCAAACTGTCCAATGAAAAGGCAAGGTGCACAAAGGCTTGCTCAAGCGGGTTGTATCCTTCGATGGCGCTGCCTTGTTTTTTGGCCATGTTCTGGACATATAAATACAGATCATCTTGCGCGGTCAACGTATCCCAATAGGTCAGATTGCGCCCCGCCAGTGAGCGCAGGCTATCGGGCAGGGCATCTGCGCCTTGCGCGACGTCACCGGGGATGTGCGCCGATAGGGGCAGGATAAGGCTAAGCGAAGCTAAAAGATCACTGAGATCAACAATTTTTTGCTGGATCAGGGCGATGTCGGCCTGCGCCTGTGTCCAATCTTTTTGCGGCATATCCAAAATGGATTGCACGCTTTGTGCATGCGCCATCAAGGCCTTATTGACCTCTTGATAGGAATACAAGCGATCCGCGCGGCGCGGAAGCTCCAGCATATTTAAACTGTCTGGATTTGTGATTTTGATAATCGGAAATGTTTCGGCCAGCGCTGGATTGAAAACGGTATCACGCAGCCAAAGCAGCGCATCTTTATCATTGCCGGAAAGGTACTTTTTCTTGGCGCGGGCAAAACTGTCCAGAGGCTTAATCCGCCCGTCATGCAAAATAGGCATTTGGCCAAAATCACGCATCTCAAGACGCGGCATATCAGGGGTCATAGCGCGGGCGTGGGTAAGGCTCAGCGCGATCCCAAGGCATAGTAAAATAGATCCAATAAAATGCCGTATTCTCATAAGGCCTTGGTATGGCACATTATGATGACAAAGGCAATGTAATGGTCACATCTGTGCCGACATCAATGTGTGATTTAATTTTCAGCGTCCCGCCATGCAGCTCTACCAGCTCTTTCGTGATGGCAAGGCCAAGGCCAGATCCCTCGTGGTCGCGTGTATAGTGCGAGGAAACTTGCTCGAACGGGTTCGTGATCGAGGCCAGCTTCGTCGCCGGAATGCCGATGCCATTATCACTGATCGTCATGGCGATGGAATGATTATGCTCTTCGCAGCTGATCGCAATATGCCCGTTTTCTGGGGTGAATTTGACCGCGTTCGATAAAATATTCAGCATCACTTGCAAACAAGCGCGGCGATCTAATTGCATCACCAAATCATCGCGGAATGTGCGGTCTTGCGTGATTTTCAGGTGCTTTTCATCGGCGCGCGGTCTGATCATGGTCATAGCATTGGTCAGCAGGTCATGCATGTTTACGTCTTCAGTATCCAGATCGTATTTACCAGCCTCAATTTTCGCCATGTCCAAAATATCGCCAATTAAATCCAGCAAATGCGCACCGCTTTGGCGGATATGCGTGCCATATTCAGGATATTTCGGGTTACCCGCAGGGCCGAGAACTTCGCTTTCGATCATTTCAGAAAAGCCGATAATCGCATTAAGCGGCGTGCGCAGTTCGTGGCTCATATTCGCGAGGAACTGTGTGCGCGCGGCGCAGGCTTTTTCCGCGTCTTCTTTGGCGGAGCGTAGCTCGTTTTCATAGATGATGCGCTCGCTCATATCTTGCATAATGCCATACAGCGTAATCACTTCGCCGTCGTGATTGCTTTTGCAGCGTCCTTCACAGCGAATAAAGCGTTGCTCCCCATCGGGGCGCTGGATACAAAAATCAACGTCAAAATGGTTCTGATTGATTACGGCGCGCTGGAAGGTTTGATCCATGCGGTCTTGGTCATCTTCGTGCACCATGGCGTAAATATTTTGAATTGTCGGCGTAAAGTCATCTGCGCTGAGGCCGAAAATACGGAACAGCTCATCCGACCAATCAAATTCCTCTTGGCCGATTGTCCACTGCCACCGTCCAAAACGTCCGATGGATTCGGCTTGGACAAGTTGCTCTTCGCTTTTTGAAATTTGATCGCGCTGTGATTTAGTGTCGGTGATATCGCGCCCTGTGCAATAAGTCAGATCACCTTCGCCGCGTACCTGCCACATGACCCAATGATCCTGACCATCATTACTGGCAAGGCGCGCTTCAAAGTCCATTTCGGGCTTGTCCATATCATCGGCAGACAGGCGCATTGTTTGGATCGTGTTGCGAATATGCGGGCGGTCTTCTTCGTGGAAGATCTTTAAAAAGGAAAGGGCCTCTTTTTGCGCGGGCTCTAACATCATCACATCATACAGCGCATCATTCGCGTATGTAATCTGGCCTTGGCCATCGCTGATGATCATAAATTCACACGCCATCTGCATAAACGGGGTGAAGTCAGGCTTGGCCGCAGGGGCGATGGCTTTGCGTGCGCTGGGCTTTGTCATGGGCGCGGTTGCAGGGCTGTCATGCGTATGTGCGGCAATGGTTTTTGCCAGTGGTTGCGGCAATTTAGGCGAATCGTGATCGCGGAATTTCGATAAAGAACGTGCGAAGTTAAACATAAGACTTAGTGATGTTAGGTGCCAAGACGGCAAAAGAAATAAAAAGAGAATCAACGCCGAACAGCGTCAATAAAGACCATTGTGCCTGATCTTGTGGATAAATTCCAACTTCTTTTTTATTTAGGCGCTGTATTTCGCGGCCAGATCCGTTGCAATGCCTTCATAAAAGCGCACCAAATCCGCCCCGTAAAGATCAGCGTTTGGAATATGTGTGCCTGCCAAAATCTTTTTGGTTACAACCTCGGCAAGCTTCCCATTTTTTGTGCGCAGGACATCTGGCGCGGCGATAATTTCGCTCGGCACGGAATAGGGGCCGACATTATTTCTAATCGCGCTTTTGATCGCTTTGACCAGATCCTCGGGCACGCCTTGGGTGTAATCCAGCATGGCCAAGAATAAGACCGTAATGCTTTGCTTGGTATCAGGGCGGGTGAAGTCTACGGCTGTCGCGCCTGTGATGCGCTCTTTAAACGGCTCCAGCTGATTATAGATCACAATACTGCCGATGCGCACGCCATTTTGGTTCAGCGTTCCATCAGATCGCCCAATAATAACAATCTGGCCATTGTGTGTGCGTTTGACCGTATCGCCGTGACGCCAGACTTGATGGCCTTTATCGGCATAAAAATCGTAATATGCATCGCGGTAGCGCGTACCATCATCCCTCAGGAAATACAGCGGCATTGAAGGAAATTCCCCTACAATAACCAGCTCACCAGCGTCTTCGCCGCTGACCGGCGCGCCATCATCATCCCAGATTTGCAGATCAATGCCCAAGGTCGGGCCTGCAATTTCACCCGCGTAAACAGGCGTAATCGGATTACCGTAAATAAAGCATCCAACGATATCGGTTCCGCCTGAAATGCCGAAAATCTGCATGCCTGTTTTGACGTGTTCATCCAGATAGGTAAAGCCTTGCTCGGGCAGGACAGCGCCCGTATACAGCACGCAGCGCAGATCAGATAAATCCAGATCGTCTTTAACGCTCAGCCCCTGATCGCGCCAGCCCATAATCACAGGCGCAGCCGTGCCATGATGCGTGCAGTGATGCGCGGCGGTAAAGCGCAATTGCGCGCCTGCATCAGGGTAAAATGGATTGCCCGTATATTTCAGGTTAACCGCGCCAACAGCTAATGAGCTTGCCGCCCAGTTCCACATCATCCAGCTTGGCGTCGCATGGAAAAAGGAACGATCACCCGCCTGCACATCGGCGTGGAGCTGATATTCGCATAAATGTTTCAGCAATATGCCGCCGCTGCCATGGACGAAACATTTCGGCACGCCAGTCGAGCCCGAAGAAAACAAAATATAAAGCGGATGATTAAAATCGTGACGGGTAAAGGTCAAAGGCTGCGGCGCAAGGCCGTCAAGGAAATCACCCTCAATGCCATGATTGTGCAAATCAAAATACACAACGCGCTCCAGCGACGGGATGCGCTCTTCCATGGCTGTGATTGTGGCGCTGCGGTCGATCCATTTATCGCCATAGGAATATCCCTGCGCGGTAAACAGGATCTTAGGCGCGGCGGCGCCAAAGCGCCCAATGACGTCATCAGTGCCCATTTCCATGCCTGCGGTACATAAAATCGCGCCAATGTTCGATGCGGCCAAAAGAATAATATCAGTTTCGGGAATATTGGGCAGATACACACTGACGACATCGCCTTTGCCAATGCCGGCGCGGCGCAAGGCTTGTTCGCAAACGCTGACCGCGTCGCATAATGTTTGTCCTGTTAAGATGCGGTCATTACCGCCCTGATGGCGGTGGATAATTGCAGGCTCTTCAGGGTGGTCAATCCAGTAGCTCAGCATATTTTCGGCGTAACTTAATTGTCCATCAGGGAAGAAACGTGCAAATGGCGGGTCATCAATTGGCGCAATAATGCGCGCACCTTTGTCGCCCTCGACGCCGCAGAAATCCCACAATAAATCCCAAAACTCTGCCTTGTGATTAACGCTCCACGCGTGCAGCGCCTGAAAATCATCACGCGCAATGTTTTGGCCATAGCGCACATTCACTAAATCAATAAAGTCACAGATTAAAGGGGTGTGGTGATTAAAATTGGGTGTCCAAAGTGGATCAGACATAGATGTAACCTTTTCATTCGTCTCAACGAACTATATTGTATATGAAATATTGTAATTTCAAAAGTGGGGGTAACACGCGTGCGCATTCTTTCTCAGTTCCTATGTCTTTTCACCTTGGCCATGATGGCGGCCTTGCCGTCGCCGTCCCAAGCCCAAGAGATGGAACGCTATACAACCCTGAACCTGATTGTCCCATCGTACGATATTCAGGCTGGCGAAACGATCACCGTCGGGCTTGAGCAAATCATCGCGCCGCACTGGCACACATACTGGCAAAATCCGGGCGATAGCGGCGCCGCGCCAAACATGACATGGACCCTGCCCGAGGGATGGAACGCTGGCGAGGTTATGTTCCCTGCGCCGGATAAAATTGAATATGGCCCCTTGTTAAATTATGGCTACAGCAACCGCGCCGTGCTGTTGCAAGATATTATCGCGCCGCTAGGCTATGATGGATCGCCAGTTGATCTGAAGGTCAGCGCCGAGGTTCTCGTCTGCAAAGATATCTGCATTCCTGAATATGATGATTTTGTGATTACACTCAATGATCCCGCGCGCGCAGGTGATGCAAATCCATCCCTGATCGACGAGGCACGCACGACTTTCCCGAAGCCTGTTAACTTTGCCGCCACCTATACCGAGAAAAAAGACACCTTCATCCTGCGCACCAGTTTACCAGAAACAATGAATATGGATCTGATTAACGATGCGTATTTTGTGCCGTTGCCTTGGGGCGTCGTTGATAATGCCGCCAAGCCTGTCGTTAGTTTTGAAGGCAATGACATCCTTATTAAACAAGCTCGCGGCGAACAGCCATTTGATGATGTTGATGAAATGTTGGCGGTTTTGACGTTGGTTACGGATAAAGGTAAAGCGCATTATGAGATTATCGCCGATCTTGACCCTGATTATGCGCAGATGCAGGCGCAAGCCTTGAAAGAAAAGGCGCTGACCCAAAAAACAGGCACCAGCATTCCTTTGGAAGACAATGATATTTTGGCGCCTTCATTGATTTTGACATTGGTATTGGCCTTTGGCGGCGGCTTGATTTTGAACCTGATGCCATGCGTTTTCCCAATTCTATCGATGAAAACCCTAAGTCTTGTAAAAATGGCGCAACATCATCCCGGACATGCCCGCGCGCATGGGCTGGCGTACACGGCGGGCGTGATTATCAGCTTCATTTTGGTTGCGGGCGCGTTGATTGTGTTGCAATTAGGCGGCGCGCAAATCGGCTGGGGCTTTCAGTTGCAAAACCCGCTGATCGTTGCGGGGCTTGCATATTTGCTCTTTATCGTTGGTCTGAACCTTGCAGGGATATTCGAGGTCGGCCACGGCCTTGGCAATGTTGGCAATAACCTCAGCAGTAAAAAAGGCATTATCGGTGCATTCTTTACTGGCGTTTTGGCGACATTAGTTGCAACGCCTTGTACGGCGCCTTTCATGGCGACGGCTGTTGGCGTTGCCTTCACGCAACCTGCTGCGATTAGCTTGCTGATCTTTGCGGTGCTGGGGCTGGGTTTGGCATTTCCTTATTTATTGTTGTCATTCGCGCCGGCTTTGCAATCATTCCTGCCGCGCCCAGGTGCATGGATGCGCAGCTTTCAGCAATTCTTGTCTTTCCCAATGTTCTTGGCCGTGACATGGTTGCTTTGGGTGCTGGTTCAGCAAGTCGGCGATGCGCAGCTTTTTAGCGTGCTGATCGGTTTGGTTGCAATCACCTTTGCCTTTTGGGCATGGCCGCGCGGCGCGTGGCTAGGTAAGCTGGTCGCAATTATCAGCTTTGGCGCAGCGCTCTATGGCTTGCCTGTCGTGGCCAAGAAAATGGACGAAGGCGCACGCTATTACCAGCAAACGAAAAACCTGACGATGGGCGAGGAATTTTCCGCATCAACGCTGGATTATTATCTAACAAAAACAGATCGCCCGGTGTTCGTTGAAATGACTGCCGCATGGTGCATTACCTGTAAATTAAATCACGCCTCATCCATTGATATTGATGCAACGCGCGATGTGTTTGCAGATAATGAAGTGGCCTTTTTGGTTGGGGATTGGACCAACCAAGATACGGGCATTACGGAATATCTGCACAGTTTCGGCCGCAACGGTGTGCCGCTTTACGTGTTTTATCCTGCCCCTTACGAAGATGGCGCGCGTCCTGATCCCGTGATTTTGCCGCAACTTTTAACGCCGTCTTTGGTGGAAAAGACAATGACTGCGGACTATATCGAAAACTAAGACGTCTGATTGATCACATAAACAAAGGAGATATGATCTATGTTTAACGTTAAAAAATTTGGTTTGATGGCATTGGCCGTCGGTATGATGGCAGCGCCAGCAATGGCAGCCCCCAAAGTGGGCGAGGCTGCGCCTGATTTCACCGCAACAGATGTCCACGGCAAAGAATTTAAGCTCAGCGATCATCAGGGTAAAACTGTTGTTCTTGAGTGGACAAATAACGAATGTCCTTTTGTTGTGAAACATTACGGCAGTGGCAATATGCAGGCTCTGCAAAAAGAAGCTCGCGCCCAAGGCGTTGAATGGATTTCAATTATTTCATCAGCGCCAGGTCGCCAAGGTCACGTCACTGACGCCGAAGCCTTGAAAATTGCCGAGGATAAAGGTGCAACGCCAACAACAATTATCCGCGATGAAAGCGGTAAAGTCGGCAAAATGTATGATGCGAAAACAACGCCGCACATGTTTGTCATCAACGCCGAAGGTACATTGGTTTATGACGGCGCCATCGATGATAATTCCAGCCCACGCGCCAGCACAATCGAAGGTGCAAATAACTATGTGCGCGCCGCGCTGACAAGCCTAAAAGACGGCACAGAAATCGCAACGTCAAAAACACAGCCATACGGTTGTGGCGTTAAATACTAAAGAAAAGATCAAAGCGTCAGGCAAGCTTTCTTACCTGACGCTTGACACTGGCCTGTAAAAACGTAAAAATGATCGTGTTTTACGGGGGCTCCGCTTTTTTAAGGGGCTGATTTCAATTTCGAATTTCTTACGATGGGTTCTTCCATGACTGCACGCATTTTATCTTGTTCTCTTTTTGTAATGGCACTGTCTTTTGCTTCTATGGCTCAGGCGGCGCAACCACGCTTCCTCGAGGCGTATGGCGATTGGGATACATACGTATTTACTGAAAACGGATCTAAGGTTTGCTATATGGCTAGCCGCCCACAAAAAGATCAGGGTGATTACACAAAACGCGGCGAGATTTATGCCTATATCACGCACCGCCCATCAGAAGGCAGTCGCGATGTCTTTGGTTATGTTGCTGGATATCAGTACAAAGCTGGCAGCGAAGTAAAGGTTGATTTCGGCGGCGCAAGCGAAACCTTGTTTACTCAAGATGATAAAGCATGGGCGCTGGACGAGAAAAGCGATAAAAAACTTGCCGACATGGTGCAAAAGAAAAATAAAATGGTTGTAACAGGCACGTCTTCACGCGGCACAAAAACAACTGATACATTTTCTTTGCGTGGCTCAACAAACGCCTATAAGCGCATCACCAAAGAATGTGGCCTGTAAAATCGTATAACCCTGCGATTTTTTCTGGATTAAATAACATTGTGTTCTTGTCAGATATTGGCAATAATATAGGTGTATGTTAAATCACATATATTCAATGTTATTCTAAAATAACAACCACGAAAAAAGACAGGGTGCGGCTTTGTTACCATTAAAACATCGTTATATTCTGACAAAAAATAATCGCTTGCGGTTGCGCTATGTTGCGTCTGTATGTGCGCTGTTGTTTACAACAGGCGCCGCGTCGTACAAGCATATCGAATGGCCAGAGGTTCCTGCCTTTTCAGTGGCCAGTCAGTCGGCTGATGAAGAGACAGTTTTGATGAACGGGCAATTGCCTGTTGCACGTGCACTGGCCGAGATCAAAGATAATATTACGCAGGCAACGCAAAATATTCTGCCGCTATCCCCTGCATTGAGCGAGAAAGTTGACCTTGAAACGGCATCTGCCAATACACAAAGTACTATTTCAGAAGGTATTCCTGCGCCGCATATTGTATCCCCTGATTTGCGTCAGGTTGCCTTGGCAACGCGCAAACCTGCCGAGCCTAAGCAGCAAGAGCTAAAACTAGGCGCGGGCGATACGATGAGTGAACTATTACAAGATGCTGGCGTAAGTGTTCGCGATTCCATTCTTGCGATCCGCGCGATGAGCGAACATGTTGAGCCGCGCCGCCTCAAGGCTGGTCAGCAAGTGAATATTCAAACATCATTAAATGCCGAAGGCGAAACCGTCCTTGATAGCATGAGCGTACCTGTCAATGTGGCCAAAGCCGTCATTGTCGAGCGCGAAAGCAAAGAGGCAGCAAATTATGATGCGCACATTGATGAAAAAGATGTTTTTCAAACCAGCTATGCGAAGGATCTCACAATTGATACCTCGCTTTATGCATCAGCTGCGCGCGTGGGCGTGCCTGCACAAATCATTGCCGAGCTTATCCGTGTTTACTCGTGGGATGTCGATTTTCAGCGCGATATCCGCAGCGGCGATGCACTGAAAGTTATGTATAGCGCCCAAGAAACCGAAGACGGCGAATTTGCAGGTTATGGTGATATCGCCTATGCAAGCCTGACAATCGGTGGAAAAGAACGTCCAATTTACCGTTACGAAACAAAAGGCGGCGATGTTGATTACTTTGATGCAGACGGCCGCAGTATCCGAAAAACGCTTATGAAGACGCCCGTTGATGGTGCGCGCTTGTCATCAGGTTTTGGTATGCGTCATCATCCTGTTTTGGGATACAACAAAATGCATAAAGGCACTGACTTTGCGGCGCCGACAGGTACGCCAATTTATGCGGCGGGTGACGGCACGGTTGAATATGCGGGGCGCAAAGGGGCGTATGGTAATTATGTACGCATTCGTCACAATGGGACGCTGAAAACGGCGTATGCGCATATGCACAAATTTGCCAAAGGTATCAGCAGCGGCACGCGCGTTGAGCAAGGTGAGGTTATTGGTTATATCGGGACAACAGGGCGCTCAACAGGGCCGCACCTGCATTATGAAGTCCTTGAAAACAATGTGCAGGTCAATCCAAACCGCGTTGATTTGCCCGTTGGTGAAACGTTGAAGGGCGAAGAATACGCACGCTTTAAGGCGCTGGTTGGTGTAACCGATCAAGAATATGTCAGCCTTATCGAAGGCCTAACCCTTGCCAGCAATAAGGCCGCAGTTAAAGACCTTAATCTGCAATAATAAAATAATGAAATACGCATCATCAAAGCCGCGCTATCAGCGGCTTTTTTATTGCGTGGTATATGTGGTGGGTAAGACGTTTAGGGCTGCGGCTGTTTTGCGCGTTCAAAATAAAGCGCAATCTTTGTTTCGATTTGTTGCGCAATATCATTAAGTGCATTTTCGCGCGCGGCTTGCTCTGAAACGCGCGTTGCAAATTCGCTGTTTAAGACGTTAAAGCTTGTGACAGATTGTATCTTATGGCGTAAAACTGGCTTCTTTTGCCCACGTGCAAATAACAGCATTTCTGTATTCAGCTTAAGCTGCGCGCGCGTGGCGTTCGCATTTTTTGTGATGTCCAGATCAACTTGATTTTCTCGCAGGCTGGCGACGTTCAACCTGTAAACAGGGTTGGTTGGATATCCGTGACGATAAAAGCGATCAATTAATGCGTTACGCAGAAAAACCCCTTCGCGATCAGGAATAAGGTCAATAGAGGTCTGTGCCAGATATTCTTGGACGCTGTGTGATCCGGCCGCGTAGTCCTGCGCGTTTTTACCGTATAGAGGGGTAAAGCCGCAGGCGCTGATGCCAAGGGTAACGGCAAGGGCAGCGCTGCATGTCAGGATGATACGGCGGGATGTGTGCATGGTTTGGCCTATCTGATCCTATCCTGCAACCACATTTACAATTTTACCAGGAACATAAATAAATTTACGTACCTGCTTGCCATCCATGGCGCGCACGACATTGGGCTCGTTCAAGGCAACGTCGCGGACATTATCCTCGCCTGCATCAACCGGCATGGTGATGGTTGCGCGCACTTTACCGTTGACTTGCACGGCCATCGTAATCGTATCCGCAGCAAGAAGCGCCTCGTCCGCAGATGGCCACGGCGTATCGACTAGCATCGTATCGTGCCCCAGCATCGCCCACATTTCTTCCGCCAAGTGCGGCGTCATCGGGTTGATAACCTGCGTAAAGATTTCAATGCCCTCGCGCAGTGCCCACAAATCGGCATCATTTGCAGGTTTGAACGCACCAAGTGCATTTGAAAATTCACGTAATTTGGCAACGGCCTTGTTCATCTGGAATTTTTCAATGTCATCGGCAATGCCCAAGATTGTCTTGTGCGCCAGTGCGCGTAGCTTAGACGCAGCCTCGCTAAACGTATCTGGCGCTGATGTGCCGGCCGCGGGCAAAGAAGCCGCCGCATCTTGCGCAAGGCGGTGCAGGCGGTTGATATATTTCCATGCACCTTCGATGCCGCTTTCTGTCCATTCCAAATCGCGCTCAGGCGGTGAATCAGACAAAATAAACAAGCGCGCAGCATCCGCGCCATAGGCATCAATGATCTCTTCTGGGTCGATGACGTTTTTCTTCGACTTTGACATCTTGATCATCGGGCCAATTGTCACGGGTGATCCGTCACTGATTTTGGTTGCGCTGCGCTCGTTGCCACCGCCTGTAATTGCAACATCAGTTGGGAACAGCCATTTACCTGTTTCATCTTTATAGGTTTCATGCGTAACCATGCCCTGCGTGAACAGACCTGTGAAAGGCTCGGACGCGTTCACAAAACCGCAATCACGCATCGCCTTGGTAAAGAACCGCGCATATAAAAGGTGTAAAACCGCATGCTCGACGCCGCCAATATATTGGTCGACGCCGCCGCCCGCAGGAAGCCAATAATCAGACTTATCCTTTGATGCAGGCATATCAGGATTTTGCGCATCGGTGTAACGGAATTGATACCAGCTGCTTTCAAAGAAAGTATCAAATGTATCGGTTTCGCGTTTGGCATCTTTGCCGCATGATGGGCATGTGCAATTCTTCCATGTTGGATGATGCTCAAGCGGGTTGCCTGGCTTATCAAAGGACACATCTTCGGGCAGTGTCACTGGCAGTTGATCCTGTGGTACAGGAACGGCGCCGCAATCATCACAATAGATAATCGGAATGGGGCATCCCCAATAACGCTGGCGTGAGATCCCCCAATCGCGCAGACGATATTGTGTTGTGCCCTTGCCGTTGCCTAAATCCTCGCAGCGCTTGATAACCTCGGCCTTTGCCGCGTCAATCTCCATACCGTCCAGCCACTGCGCATTGATCAGTTTCCCTGGCCCCGTATAGGCTTCGTTATCCAAGTCTGCATCATCGCCGCCATCAATCACAGGCAGGATAGGTAGATCATATTTACGGGCGAAATCGTAATCGCGCTGATCGTGGGCAGGAACGCCAAAAATCGCGCCTGTGCCGTAATCCATCAAGATAAAATTCGCAATATAAACGGGAACATCGCGGCCCAGCAAAGGATGCGTTGCCGTGTATCCTGTATCAAAGCCCAGCTTTTCTGCCTTTTCAATGGCGGCTTCGGATGTGCCGCCAGCGGCGCAATCTTTCACGAATTGGTCAAAGCCATCTTTGTCGCCAGCCAGTTCCTTGGCAAGCGGATGATCAGGCGACAGGCCAATAAAGCTCGCCCCGAAGAGTGTATCTGGGCGCGTTGTGTAAACGGTGATGTCTTTGTCGTGGCCGTTAAGGCTCCATGTGAATTCAAGGCCCTGCGATTTGCCAATCCAGTTTTCCTGCATCGTGCGCACTTTTTCAGGCCATCCCGGCAGGTTATCAAGCTCGCTGATAAGCTCCTCGGCGTAATCAGTAATCTTCAAGAACCACTGGCTGAGCGTGCGGCGCTCAACAGGTGCGCCTGTGCGCCAGCCCTTGCCGTCGATCACTTGCTCGTTAGCGAGAACGGTATTATCAACCGGATCCCAGTTCACAAGCGATTCCTTGCGGTAGGCAATGCCTTTTTCAAGGAACTGCAGGAACATGGCTTGCTCATGTTTGTAATAAGGGGCGTCGCATGTTGCGAATTCGCGGCTCCAATCAATGGAAAGGCCCATTGATTTCAGTTGCTCGCGCATTGTGTCGATATTTTCATGAGTCCATTTCGCAGGATGCGCACCGCGCTCAATCGCGGCGTTTTCTGCAGGCAATCCAAAGGCGTCCCATCCCATTGGGTGCAAAACATTAAAGCCCTGCGCGCGCTTATAACGGGCAACCACATCGCCCAGCGTATAATTGCGGACATGCCCAACATGGATGCGTCCAGACGGATAAGGGAACATCTCAAGCACATAGTATTTTGGCTTGCTAGGGTCTTCGTGTGCAGCAAAAGAATCAGCCTCGCGCCAAGAATTTTGCCATTTCGATTCGGTCGTTTTGATATTGTATTTTTCGCTCATGATGGACAAGAATTAAACGAAAACAATCGCCGCTGCAAGAGCGTATAAGGCCGCTCTTGCAATATTTTGCCATTATCATGCGGGGATTAGATTGCGCCCAGTTTCTTTGCGCGCATTTGGCGGGCGCGGGTCAAAATGGCATCTTCCAATTTTGTGCCCATATCTGCGGGTGCTGCGGCTTCTTTCCATGATCCTGCCTGTGCGGCTTGTTTAAACACACGCACACGAATGCCATCGGCCTTCATCTCGCGGTCTAGGATCAGCACGGTCAGCTTAAAACGCTCGCCCGGCTTGGCAGGGTCTTCATACCATTCTGTAATGATTGTGCCGCCAAACGGATCGGCGCTGACGATCGGCATAAAGGAAACCGTGTCAAGCGCCGCGCGCCATAAATATGTGTTGACGCCAATATTACCGCCCGTATCATTCGTTTCTTTTTTCTTGGTTGAAAAAATGCTGCTTTCCCCAAAGACGCCAGGGCCTGCTTCGTAGATGCTGGTGTCGTCAGAGGCCTTGCGGGCATAGCTGCTTGGGTATTTTTCTTCGACCTCAACGCCAGAGCATGCATTTAGTGCAATGAGGCTAAGGGCGGATAGGGCGATGGCTTTGTGTAAGTATGTCTTTCTCATGATTTCCTTCTATCATTCGTATATGGCGCGGGCAATATATAAAGGTCAATTATGCCCAAAAATCAGCATTTCAAGTCTGTTGCAAAAATACAACAGGCGAAAAAAAATGTGATATTTTTGCAAAAAACCATTGAAAAGACCCCTGAATCGGCGTTTTAATGCATCATTCCTTGCAGGTGCGGGGATATTTGTTGTCTCGGTTCCGGGGCAATCAAATCAAAAATTCATTTTATTTTGGAGAGAAAATAATGAAAAAACTTCTTTTGAGCACAGCAGTTGCTGGTCTAGCTTTCACAGCTGTTCCTGCGCACGCTGACATCGATCTTGAAATCGGTGGTTTCTTCATGGGCTACGGTGCTTATGTTGATCAAGACGAAACAAACGGCACAGTTGACGAGTTTGACTTTGCTAAGAACACTGAATTGCATTTCACTGGTGAAACAACTTTGGACAACGGTCTAACAGTTGGTGCGCATATGGAATTCAACATGGACGGTGCTGATGATGCAAACTCTATCGAAGAAAGCTACGCATACTTCTCAGGTTCTTGGGGTCGCGTAAACTTCGGTGAAGAAGACGGTGCTGCTTACCTATTGCAGGTTGCTGCTCCTTCAGCTGACTCAAACGTTGATGGCCTTCGCCAGTACATCAGCGGTTTGAACGAAGACGTATTGATCGACTCTGCTTATACAAATGCAGTAACAGGTCTAAGCAAAAGCTTGACTTTGGACTATGACCAAAACCCAACAGGCTACGTAACAAAATTGACATACTTGTCACCTGTTGTTGCTGGTTTCCAGGCTGGTGTTTCTATCGTTCCTGATGCAAACAACGACGCGACTGAGACCGGCGGTGTTGACACAGACAGCGAAGAAGATGCATTCGGTGATGCATACGAAATCGCTATTCGTTACGAAGGTGAATACGAAGGCGTTGGTATCACAGCTGGTGCTGGTTACTCTGCTGTTGAACTAGAAGCTAACGGTACTGTAGAAGCTGGTCAAGCAACTGATGATCGTCAAGTTTACAACCTTGGTCTTGACCTAGACTTCGGCCCATTCGGCGCTGGTGTTGCTTACGTTCAAGATGACAACGGTGAAGAAGCACAAAACGTTGGTGGCTCAAACCTAGGCGGCGACGAAGAAGTTGTTGTTCTTGGTGTTGACTACACAACTGGCCCATTCAAATTGGGTGCTTCTTACTACGATGCAGACAACCTAGATGGCATTGAAGGCTTAGAAGCTCAGCGTTACACAGGTGGTGTTGTTTACACATACGGCCCAGGCATGACATTGCGCGGTTCTGTAAACTACATCGAGTACGAATTGAACAACATTGGTGGCGCAAACAACAACGATGTTGATGCTACTCAGTTCTTGATCGGTACAAAAGTTAAGTTCTAATCGAACGAAACTGAAAAGAATATCAAGAGGCACTCTTTTGAGTGCCTCTTTTTTTGTCTATACTGCCGTGCATGAGCACGATTCAAGAGAACATCACCCGCATTAACGCAATCCTTGCTGGCGCAGATCATCACGTTGATTTGGTCGCCGTCAGTAAATATCAATCCGCCGATAAAATTAATCAGGCCTTGCGCGCAGGGCAGCGCATCTTTGGTGAAAACCGCGTGCAAGAGG
>Ga0256829_1001653_pt1 | contig 17905 bp, 24 predicted proteins | sample 131447metaG_FD_185979 | JGI IMG/M metagenome (GOLD analysis project Ga0256829, IMG submission 185979) | Hydrothermal vent microbial communities from Lau Basin, Pacific Ocean - 131-447 | ecosystem: Environmental > Aquatic > Marine > Hydrothermal vents | place: Pacific Ocean: Lau Basin | collected...
TCAACACGAAGTCTCTCTAGGCCTTTTAAACAAGGTCTCTCTGTTTGTGGATGGGAATTATAGGGGAGTGTTGCTTAGAATTCGCTTAATGATTTGGGGAATTTGCTAAAAAACTAATTTTCGAGTTTAGCCTAAACTTTTGAGTGACTATTATCATTGTAGTAATGATTTTTAGACTGAAGTTTTCAAAAATCAATACGTTATTTTGGGTTTTATAAATAGAACTATTTCAAAAATATTTACTATTGTATAGCAATATGGATTTAACAATATTAATACTCAGTAAAATTTATAATCTATTACAAATATTCATACAAAACACTTTTATAAAGAATATAAAAACATAGACATCAAAAAAAGGATAAAAAGAAGAGTGGAATAACTAAAGGTATATGGTGAAACTTAGAAGAATTATTTTCTTCTAAGTTCTTTAATACGAGCTTTTTTACCAGCAAGTGCACGAAGATAAAATAATTTCGCACGACGAACACGTCCACGGCGAATAACTTTAATTTCTTCGATTGAATCAGTAAAAAGTGGGAATATACGTTCGATTCCAACACCATTTGCTCCAATTTTACGTACTGTTATAGTTGCACCAGTACCTTGACCACGTTTTGCTATACAAACACCCTCGTAATTTTGTACACGAGTTTTGTCACCTTCTTTAATTTTTACTGCTAAATTTACAGTATCACCAGCACGAAAATCTGGAATATTTTTCTCAGCTGTTTGTGCTTTTTCAAAGTTTTCAATATACTTATTTCTCAAGACTAAGTCCTTAATTTTATTTTACCATTTAAGATAAACGTTGTTCAGCTTTATGCTTTTTTAGCTCTTTTGGTCTGAAAAACTTGGTTTTACATTCAGACAAGGCTAATTTTAGTGAGCGAATTTTACTATGATTTCCCTTTAAGTATTCTGATGGAACACTTAAAGTATCATATATTTTCGGTTTTGAAAATGACGGTGCTTCTAAAAGTGGTGTTTCAAAGCTCTCAATCTCTAAAGATTCAGCATTTCCAAGCACACCTTCTATATTTCTACTTATGGCATCACAAAGAACCAAAGAGGCTAATTCACCTCCGGTTAAAATGTAATCACCTATAGAAAACACTTCATCTGCATATTTTTCTATAACTCTTTCATCAATTCCCTCATAACGTCCACTCACAAACGCAATATGAGATTTCTTTGCCAAACGTTTTGCATCATTTTGAACAAAGGGCTTGGCAACAGGAGTTAAAAAAACTACATGTACATTTTCATCTTTACTTTTTAAATCATCTAAGGCAGCAAACAATGGTTGAGGATTCATAACCATTCCGGCCCCACCACCTACTGCAGTATCATCAACTTTAAAATGTTTATTTGTTGAATAGTCTCTTGGATTAAGATAGTTAATATCTAATAATCCTTTCTCTATTGCTCTTTTTAAAATTGAATCTTTAAAATAACCTTCAATAAGATTAGAAAAAAGAGTAACAAAGGTATAATTCATTAAGACGCTTCCAAAATATCCATAGCACCACTCAGCGTAATACTTTTGTTATCTATGTCCACATTAACTTTAAATGGCTTTACAAAAGGAACTAAAAAGTTTTTTGCATAGCCTTTTTTCACTAAACTTTCATCAGTTGTAATACTTAAATAATTTGTAACATTTAGTCGCTCAAGCTCTTTAACTACACCAAGTACCTTACCATTTTCATTCACTTCACAATCTTCCAAATCAAACCAAAAATATTCACCTTCATCTAAATGACAGTTTTTTCTTGTCTCTTCATATGTCGTAAAAAGTTTAGCATTTGTAAACTTTTTTGCATCTTCAGGATTTGAAATATTATTAATATGTACCAATCCACGTTCAAGGTTCACTTCATTTAAAGTAATTCTATCTTTTTTATTGATTAAAAAACTTGTTCCATTTGCAAACTGTTCTGGAAAATCGCACTTAATATGCAGCTTCATATCACCTTTTATACCGACAGTTTTGCCGATAGTTGCTATATGTAACAGCTTATTATTACTAGATTGCTTCGACATTGATACGATAACTTACACTATCTTTAGCTTTACAGCCAGAGATTACGGTCTTGATTGCACCAATCATCTTACCACTCTTGCCAATTAACTTACCAATATCTGCTTGGTTTGCATAGAGAACTATTTGTGTCATTTCATCGCCCTCTTGTACTTCAACTCTAATATCATCAGGATTCGATGCTATCAGTCTTGCAAACCCAGCGACAAAATCAGCAATCATGATTAACGACCAGTAATCTTTTTAACACGACTACTCATTTGAGCACCAACGCTCAACCAATAATCTAATCTTTCATTGTCTATAACTAAAGTTTTTTCTTCATTCATTGGATTATAGTTTCCAATAAGTTCAATCCAACCACCATCTCTACGTTTACGGCTATCTGTTACCGCGATACGATAAAATGGTCTTTTCTTTCTTCCCATACGAGTAAGTCTAATTACTGTCATTGTGTTTCCTATTGTTTTTATTTCACCTATTACTGGTTAATTCTGCACAAATTTTCTAAATGATGTAAGGAAGGGGAAGTGATATATGAAGATAGAGCATAAAACTCTAAAATTATTTTGCTTCCCTCTTACCATCTCTATAGTTGGATGTACACATTTAACCAGTATATAGGTTAAAAATCTTTTTATCACAGAGGTATTGTTTAAAAAGATTTTATTTTCGACGAAATTATAACTAAATAATTCTTAAATTGCAAAACTTATCTAGGAATTCCGCCCATACCGCCTGGACCACCAGCTTGCCCCATCATAGACTGTAGTTGTTTCATCCCATTTTTTCCAGAGAATTTTTTAGCCATTTTACCCGCGTTTTTAAATTGTTTTATCATTCGATTAATTTCTACTATTGTAAGTCCGCAACCTTTTGCAATTCTCTGTTTTCTTGAATTATTTAAAAGTTCAGGGTCTTCTCTTTCTTTTTTTGTCATAGAAGAGACCATAGCTTTAATGTTTTTCAGTTCTGAAGAATTTTCAAAATCAAAATCTTTAATGGCTTTACTCATGTTCCCCATTCCCGGTATCATACCCATAATAGAACTCATGCTTCCCATTTTTTTCATAGATTCCATTTGTTCTAAGAAGTCATTGAAATTAAATTTTCCTTTTTGAATTTTCTTCGTTAATTGTTTGGCCTTTTTTTCATCAATTACATTTGTAACTTTTTCGGCCAAACCTTCAACATCGCCAAAACCCATAAGACGATTTACAATACGTTCAGGCAAGAAGACTTCTAAATCTTCCATTTTTTCACCCATACCAATAAAACGAAGAGGGACTTCTACCTGTGAAGAGAGTCCAAGAGCCACACCACCTTTAGCATCACCATCATATTTAGAAAGAATCACACCGTCAATACCAATTTTTTCTTTAAAAGTAGTTGCTGTTCTTACCGCATCTTGTCCCGTTAAAGAATCAGCCACATAAAAAATTTCATTAGGCTGTGCGGCAGTTTTTACTTCTTGAAGCTCATGCATCAATTCATCATCTATAGCTAAACGTCCTGCAGTATCTATAAGCACGACATCAAATATTTTACTTTTTGCATATTTTAATGCAGCCGATACAACTTCTACCGGATTTTTTGTTTGTTCATTTTCATACAGCTCAACTTCTATTTGCGTTGTAATTTGACGAAGCTGCTCTACTGCTGCTAAACGCTGCAAATCGGCTGCAACAATAAGTACTTTTTTTTGCTTACCTTTTAAATATGTCGCTAATTTACCCGTTGTAGTCGTTTTACCAGAACCCTGAAGACCAGTCATTAAAATTACGGTAGGAGGATTTGGAGCAAAAACAAAGCCTTTGTTTCCTCTCACATCAAGAAGTTCATTCAGTGTCTTTCGTAAAGCATCCAAAAATTGATCTTTTCCAATTCCGTTAACTTTTGTCTCTTTTTGCACTGTTTCTATAAGTTCTTTAACAACTTTATGATTCACGTCTGCTTTTAAAAGGTTTTTCTTTAATTCAGTGAGTGCTTTAGAGAGTGCCTTATCATCATCATGAAAACGAATCTTTTTTATTGCATTTGTAAACGAATCTGTTAAAGTACCAAACATTAAAACACCTCTTTATATATAATTTTTTCGAAATTGTAACTAAGTTTTTCTTAATTATTCAAATGTAGCAAAGCTCTTAGGCTCTTTGGCTACAAATTCCATTCCAAGGAGTCTTACTTTATATGCATGTAACATAACACGCTTAGCACGACGTCCGCCATATTGTTCATCTCCAATTATCGAATGATCTATATATCGAGCATGTACTCTTATTTGATGTGTTCTTCCATTATGAATAATACATTTTACTTTTGTCTTCTTTGCACTAACAATATCAGGAAAGAATTCTGTTCTTGCAGGTTTGCCTTTAGGAGAAACATTTGAATATGCCTTATTATTTTTTTTCTGTGTCGTAATAGCTTTATCGACATCTATAGGCTCCGTCATAATACCTTCAACCCATGCAATATACTCTTTATAAACCTTATCATCACGAAATTCTTTAATAGCACGCTGACGAAATTCTTCATTTTTCACAAGCATCAACACTCCACTTGTCTCACGATCAAGTCTGTGCAATAATACAGCCGGTTTAAACTGACGTTCTATTTCATCAGAATTTACATGTGCAGGTTTATCTACGACAATAATATCATCATTTTCAAAGATAGGCTTGACACGCTCTACTTTTTGTACTTTAAAAATAGTTCGCTCATCTATCTCCCCACGAGCTATCATCACTTTTTTGTTTCCAACATAAACCAATCCTCTGTCTATCATTGATTTGGCATTGGAATTAGAAACTCCCTCTTGAACTGCCAATAATTTATATGCTTTTTCTGTAGCCACTTTGGACTCCTTTAATCTTCTAAAATTTTTTTAATAACTGCTTCTAAATTTATTTTCTCTTCTACCATTGAAGGTGGAAGTTCTTTCGCCATTTCTAAAGCATTATCTATTTCATCTGCATTCACATACTGCACATGATGGACATATCTAAACAATTCTTTTTGATGAAAAAAATGTTTCCCTGTAATAATTTTGCATCCAAAATAGGCAGGTTCAAGTGGATTATGACCACCCACATCATCTTTAAATGCACCGCCAAGTATTGCAATATCGCTGATTGCGTACATATTATTGAGCTCACCCATTATATCAACCAAAACTAAATCACTTGCAAAATTTTTCACCTCTGAAAAACGAGACAATGTTAAAGCATTCTCTTTTGCATATCCTTCTATTAGCGTATACACCTCATTAAAACGTTCAGGATGACGAGGCACTACAATAAGTTTTGCATCGTTTTGCTCTTTATACGTAATAAAAGCTTCTAAAATACTCTTTTCTTCTCCTGCATGTGTGCTGCCTGCTACAATTACTTCAGTGTTCGGCTTTGTATATGCTTTGGTCTTTTTAATTTCACCTGCTAATTTTATATTACCAATAACTTCAATGTTTTTCGCACCCAATGCCAAAAACCTATTTTTATCTACTTCACTTTGTGCATAAATAATATCTACATTTTGTAAAAGTTTTTTATAAAACCAAGAAAACTTCATATATTTATCTACACTTTTATCTGAAATTCTTGCATTTAAAAGAATAATCTGTGCTCCATTTGCACGAGCTACACAAAAAAGTATATACCAAAACTCAGCTTCTAAGACTATAAGTTTTTTTTGTGGTTTTATCCAAAATGGCAGATACATTTCATAAGGAAGATAACGCACTTCTGCCTCATATCTTTTTGCTTCATTATGCCCAGTTTGTGTTATTGTTGTTACCAGTAATTTTTGATTTTTTAATGCATCAAAAATTGGTTTTAAAGCTCTTGCTTCACCAAGAGAACAAACATGAAACCAAAGCGAGTTAGCACTACTAAATTTAGGATTTTTAAAAAGAAAAAAACGTGCAGGAATAGATTCTTTGTACTTTTGTTTCAAAGACAATACTATTAAAAGTGGCAATGCTATTAAAAATAGCAGCACACTTACAAAATAGTAAAAAAGAAAAAACGGCTTCAAGCCTACTCTTCGTTAACTTTCACATAAAGAATTCGTCCGCAATGAGGACATGTTGTAATATCTTCACCCTTAATCACGTCAGCATAAACTTTATCACCAATCACCATATGACAGCCCATGCAAGCATGGTCTTCAACTGGTACTACCGTTGTATTTTTTGCCCAACGACGAATTTTTTGATAAAAAGCCAAACCTTTTTGATTTATATCTGATAAAAGAGTCTCTTTACGTTTAAAAACTTCTTGTCTCTCTTTATTAATCTGTTCTAGCTTTGTATCAACAGCAGCTTTCACACTTTCAAGCTTAGCACTTAACTCTTCTAAAATTGTTTGAGCTGCTTCAGTTTGCTCTTTTTTAGCTTCTACAATTTTTTCAAGTCTTTGAATTTCTTCATTTGCAAATGTTACCTGCTCTTTTGCTATCTCTTCTTCAAGTTGAAGTGATTTCATTTCACGTTCTGTTTTTACTTCAGAACTTTTTTTTGCATTTTCTTCAAGTTTTTGTGAAAGTTCTGAAAGATGCAGTTCATTTTTTGCTTTTTTTACTTCTTCTGCTTTAATTTCATTACTTAAATTTTCAATATCTGCTTCAATACTCTTTGTTTTTGCAAGAGCTGCTCCATAATTTGAGTTCGCTTCTTCGATTTGAGGTTCAAATGCATCTATCTCTTTATCTATAATTGAAAGGTCGATTAATTGCTTTAAGTGCTTGTTCATTGGGATCCTTTAAGGGTTTTACTTTATACCATTATTCTTATAAATAGATTTATATATATGTAAATGGGTTTTCTGATGATGCAATTATAACTTCTAAACCTAAAATTTTCAAATGCTTTTGCAAAATTTGTGCAAAAAAGTGCTCACTTTCATAATGTCCTATATCAATTAAGGACAATTTTATACTTTTTGCTTCCATTGCATCATGATATTTCACATCACCTGTTAGAAAACAGTCTGCATCCAAACTTCGCATAAGAGAGCATCCTGAACCTGTTGTAAGAGCAACTTTTTTTACTCTTTGTGCACATTTAACAGTTCTTGCACATTTAAGTCCAAATGCTTTTGAAATATTTTTTGCAAAATCATCAAAATATTCATCAATTTCCAAATAAGCCACAAAACCATCTTTTTTTGCAATTTTATAGCCAAGTATTTCAGTCGCCACATATTCATTTAAGTGTGTTTGATCAAAATTTGTATGCATTGCAATATTTGAAATATTTTTTTGAATCATTTTTTGAATAAGATTTGCCGGATACTTTGAAAATTCCAACTGTTTGAGTCCCCCAAAAATAATTGGGTGGTGTGTTATTAAAAGAGTATCGTTGTCTAGTGAATCTATAAGTTTTTCATCTACATCAATGCTCAAGGCAATTTTTGATATATCTGTTTTAAAATCTCCAATGAGAAGACCGGAGTTATCCCAATTTTCTTGCATTTCAAAAGGAGAAAGCTCATTGAGATACTCGTAAATTTGTAATATTTTCATATTATTTTTCCACTTCCAATCTTTTCCAACTCTTCTTTGGCTTCTTGAAAATCCGGATTCAATTCTATTGCTTTTTGATACATTTCTTTTGCTTCATCAAAATGCTTCATATCAATAAGTAAATTTCCATAATTGTAATAAGTAATCGGATTTGTATTCTCAATCTCAAGTGATTTATTTAAATGATTTTTAGCACTTGCAAATTCACCAAGTTTTCTATATAAAGATGCCATTGCCTGATGTATGTAAGCATTTTTAGGGTCTAATTCAACTGCTTCTTTATAATATTCCATCGCTTCATCATCTCTGTTTTGCTGTGCAAGTGTGTAGCCCATTTTAAAAAGTGTTTCAGGATTCTTTGGCTCTTTTATATTTGCCTCACTGTAAATAGCAAGTGCTTTTTGTAGATCTCCCTTTTGCATCTCTTTATCTGCTTTTTCCAGTAAAGATGAAGCATCAAAAGGTGAAAATGCTTCCGCACTTCGTTCATCATCTGCACCAATATTTCCATTTTCTTGGGGATCTTGTAATGTTTGGATATGGGTATAAATCTTATACGCAAAAAAGGCGGATGCCCCAAGCATAAGTAATTGAAAAAGTGTCATAAAACTTCCCTTATTTTTTTGAAATTAAACTATTGTTAAGTAACGATATAAGTTGAAGCGGATCAACTTGTACACCATCAATTCTAGCTGAAAAATGCAAATGAGGACCTGTAACTCTCCCACTTTTTCCCGATAAGCCTAAAAGTTCCCCTTTATGGACAAATTGATGCACTTTTACATTAAATTTGCTCATATGAAAATAACAGCTGTAAATGCCTTCTCCATGATTTATAATAACAGTGCCACCTGAGTAAAATCTTTTTTTTACCAAAACAACTTCACCATCATTACTTGCTCGTATGAATGTACCCATTTTTGCTCGAAAATCTGTACCGCTATGATAGCCTTTAAGCGAACCATTATATACCCTTGCCGTGCCAAAGGCACTCGTTATATCACTTTGTATGGGCAGTATAAAATCAGAATGAATATAGTTCTTTGCTGAAACGGTATTATAAATTTTCATGGCATGAACATACTCTTTTGCAATTCTTTTTTTGACTTCAGGGCGTTTTGGATGTACTTTAGAACTGTTTACATGTAAAGTCTCATTTTTGTACTTTGAATCAATTACATGTAAGTATAATATTTTATTTTTTTGCATACCATTTTTTGTATACAAGAGTGTTATTTTTTTCTGTCCCGGCTTTTCATAGTAGGAAATAGGAAGCAGAGCATAAAACTCTTTTGCCTTAAAAGGATTTTTAAAAATCTTAATTTTTTTCTTCTTAAACTTAATCTCTTTATAAACTACAAATTTCTCTTGAGAAAATTTTATAAGTGCCGTCTTGCCATTACCTACCTCATCATTAATTATCTTTACATGTAGAGCAAAAACAGAAGAAACAAACAGACAGAGGACAAATAAAAATTTCATCAATACTCCTTCATAGCTCTTGCCATATCCCGTTTTTGATCTTTTTCTTTCAAGTCATTTCTTTTGTCATGTAGTAATTTCCCTTTTGCAATGGCAATTTGAATTTTTGCTATATTTCTGGCATTAAAATAAAGTTGCAAAGGCACTACAGTATAACCATCCCTATCCACTGCCTTTTGCATCTTTTCAAGCTGTTTCTTATGCAACAAAAGTTTACGTGAACCACGTTCTTCGTGCCCATAATAATGATGTGTTGTATCAAGTCTGCCAATATGTGCATTAAACAAAAATGCTTCATCTCTGACAAAACGAATAAAACTATCTTTTAAATTCACACGATGTGCACGGATTCCTTTAACTTCACTTCCACTGAGTACTAAACCTGCCTCAAATTTTTCTTCTATAAAATAGTCATGATATGCTTTTTTATTTTTTGCTATTGTTTCACCCATTAGTTCTCTTTCACTTTAAAAAAACTACTTCCGCTTCCACTAAAGTAGTATTCTTTTTTATAATAATTTTTTAAATCTGTATACTCCTGCAAAGCAGGGTTAAACAAATCATTTGCCTCTTTTGCATGCATCTCTTTCAAAACACTCAGTGATGATTTTTGCTTTAATTCATTTTCTTCAAAGCCGTTTATTGGAACATAAAAATCTTTTCTGTATGCCTTGTATACTTTAGGCGTACTTATTTCTAGTTTTGGTGTATATATTTCAAAATCAAGTAGTTCTTCATCGAATGCTTCTACAACTTCACCTATTCCACTAACATTGGCACTTTTATACCCATATATAAAAAATGGAACATCTGCACCTACATGTAAACCAATTTTTGCAAGTTCATTCAAGCTCAAATCCAAATGCAACACTTCATTACACATTTTTAAATACGTCGCGGCATCACTACTCCCACCACCAAGACCTGCAAAAGCAGGAATATTTTTTGTAACGGACACAGCATGTGTCTGCATTAATTTTTCTAGTGCCTCGCTTGATGTAGCCTCTTTGAGTGCCACATATGCTTTATAAATTGTATTTTGCCTTGTCTCACATGAAAAATCGCCAATAATTTTAAATTCATTAGCTTTTGCCTCAACATCTCTTTTTGACACAAAAGAGAGTTCATCATATAAATCATGCACTTGCATAAAACGGGAGATAATTTCATGGTATTCTCCCCGTCTGCCTGTTATTTTTAAAAAAATATTGACTTTTGCACAAGCTTTATACTTTTTCATAACTTTTTTATTTCCCTAATATTTTGTTCAGTGAAGCAATATCATTTTCATTGACTTCTTCTATAGATGCTGCTTTATTTGTCTCTTTTACTTCTTCGATAAGCTCATTTCTAATAATTGAAACTTCTTTTGGTGCATCTATACCAAGTTTTACAACACCATTGTCTACTGAAATGATTTTTACAACGATATCATCACCAATGACAATAGACTCACCCATTTTTCTTGCAAGTACTAACATTCTATCCTACCTAATTCATATTTTACTATAGCATTTTGTATTGTAATAATAGATATATTATCTCCGTTATCAAGCCAATAACTTCCCTCATCCTGCACTTGTAAATCTTTCAAAGCAAGAACTCTTCCAAACCTTACATTATCAGTATTACCCAAATAATAATTTTGTTTTATATTTAATGATTTTTTTATATCAAGTGCTTTTTCATTTTCATAAATAAACTGCCCTTCATTAAGCCGTTCAAGCATGCTTAAACTTCCATTCTCAATGCCAAGCTTATGAGCAATCATACGTCCAAGAGAGCGAATATATGTTCCTTCACTGACACTTGCCTCAAAAGTAACAAAAGGATGTGCATAATGAAGAAGCTTTATATCATATACAGTTGAGCGAATTTTATTCAGTTTCACTTCTTCTCCTGCACGTGCCAAATCATAAGCACGCTGACCGTTAATGCGCTTAGCACTAAAAATTGGCGGTTCATATTCCAACTCGCCCTGTAATGAATGAACAGCTTGTTGCACTAGGGTTAAAGGAAATTCTGCAAGAGAAGCAATTTCTTCAATCATTTCAATATCGAGCGTATCACTTTTTGCACCTAGCCACAGTGTCGCCCTGTACGTTTTAGGTGTCTTATTTAAAAAACGAAACAGTTTGGTATGGGAACCAAAACCCACAAGAAGCACTCCTTTTGCAAAAGGATCAAGAGTTCCTGCAAAACCGGCCTTTTTATTTTTATACTTGTTTTTTAAAGTATACAGATACTTGTTTGAACCAATATTTGATGGTTTATACGCTACAAATAGACGATTCATAATCGTTCTACAAACGATGCAAGTATATCGCGTTTTACACCTGCAAAATTTATACTGAGTTTAAATTCTCTTCCGGATTTGCTTACACCTATAATACGACCTGTTCCAAATATTTTATGACGTACCAAATCACCTTTTTTAAAAGATGTATTTTTTTCACATTTTAAAGAGCCCTTGCAAAGACCGGCTTCATTAAAAAAGCGACTTTTTTCTAAATCACTTCTGCGTCCTTTATAAAATCTACTTCCGGCATGACAAAGTGTTAATGTCTCTTTTGCACGTGTAAAAGCAACATATCCAAGACGTCTCTCTTCTTCTAAGTCACTTCCATCTCCTATTAATGGTAAGAAACCCTCTTCCATACCTATAACAAAAAGGTGTTCAAATTCCAAACCTTTTGAAGCATGAATACTCATCATGTAAATACTCTCTCCCTCAACTTGGTCTTGATCACTTTGCAGCGTAAGTTCATTTAAAAATTCATCTAAAGAGCTTTGCGGTGATTTTTTCACAAAATCTCGAAAGAGTCCATAAAATTCATCGATATTAAGCATACGCTCATCTGCATCTTGCATACCTTTATAAATATCTTTAAGATGAAAAGTCTCTTCTAAAGTATCAATAAATTCATAGGTAGATTCTGTAGCAATTTTTGCGATTAATTCTATATTTGTAATGAATGCTTTCAGTGTTGCTGCATTTTTTTTTCGTACAAGCCCTTCAAGCTCCAGCATATCCACATTTTTTATATACTCAAAAATGGAGCTTCCCTTAGAAAGAGCTGCCATTTCAATTTTATCTATACTTGCTTTTCCTAATCCGCGTTTTGGCTTATTTACAATGCGTTTTAAAGAAAAATCATCATGGTGATTTGTAATTACCCTTATATAAGAAATTAAATCCTTAATTTCGGCACGGTCATAAAATCTTAGTCCGCCTACAAGCTTATAATTAATTCCTGAACGGTTTAAACCTTCTTCAATAGAACGAGAAAGAACATTTACTCTGTATAAAACGGCTATCTCTTTTGCTCGGACACCTGAATCAAGTAATTTTTGAATTTTAACAGCTATTTTTCGAGCTTCTTCATTTTCATCATTTGAATTAAGTATAGCTACATCCTCACCGCTTCCTCTAGTTGCGAGCAATTTTTTCCCCAAACGCGATCTATTATGCTCTATAAGTGCATTAGCAACTTTTAAAATTGGTGAACGTGAACGATAATTTTCTTCGAGTTTAAAAACACTTGCCCCCGTGAAATCTTGATCAAATTCCATAATATTTCGAATATGTGCACCACGCCAACCATAAATACTTTGGTCATCATCACCAACTACGCACAAATTATTATGCGTTGTACAAAGCTTTTGTAGCAATTTCAATTGTAATTCATTTGTATCTTGATACTCATCAATCATAATATACTGATATTTTTCAGAAGTAGCTTTTGCTAAGTCTGGATTTTCATCTAAAAGCTTATATGTCAAAGCAATCAGATCATCAAAATCAACCAAATTATTCTCTGCCAAATACTTTTCATACTCTGCAAAAACTTCAGCAATCTGTTTGTAACTAAAAAGTTCAGCCTGTTTATATGCATCATCAGGTGTCATCAAAGAATTTTTATAGCGTGAAATTTCACTTGCAATAAGTGGTGTGGGTAATTCAGAATTTATTTTTTTTATAATTCTTTTTTTATCATCCGTATCTATCACAACAAAATTGTTAGCTCTGTTTAAAAGATGTATATGAAATTTCAAAAAAAGCAATCCAAACTTATGAAAAGTACATAATAATGGAGGATATGCCACATTTTCAATCATAGCCAAAGAACGTTCTTTCATCTCTTTTGCAGCTTTATTTGTAAAGGTAAGTGTTAATGTATTTGAAGCGGGAATACCAACGGCTTCAATTAAGTATGCTAAACGAGAGATGATGGTCGTCGTCTTCCCGCTTCCAGCACCTGCAAGTATTAACACAGGCCCTTCTGTTTGCTTTACAGCACTTGACTGCGATTCATTTAATTTTTTAAATATCTTTTCCATATATGTTCACTATTTTTAGATGTTTTTCTTAATTAGTTATATTATAGCAAAATTGTTGCAAATTATTACAAAACTATTGCAATAATTATAATTATGAGTTATAATTTTGGTATTATTTATACTTATAGGAATTATTATGTTAAAAGATTTTGCCAAACTACATACTTTTTTGATGGTTATCAAGGAAAAAAGTTTTTCCAAAGCATCAGCAAAACTTGGAATATCACAACCCGCTGTAACACAACAAATCAAGTTTATTGAAGATTATCTTGATACAAAAATCGTTGATAGAAAGAAAAATGGTATTATACTGACAAAAGAGGGTGAAGACCTTTACCGTATTGCATTGAGGCTCGAAAAAGCAATACAAAGCAGTGAAAAAGATTTATTGAAAATCATTAATAAAGAGTTTACTTTTGTTATGGGTTCTTCATTTGCAATTGGTAATTATGTACTGCCTAATTACCTCGGTGAGATTAAAAAGCGTATTAATAACGAAGTTTTTATGAATGTTGATGTTTCATCAAATATTATTGATCAGCTTGAAGATAAAAAAATAGATGTTGCCCTTATAGAATCTCCTATTTTTAAAGATGGAATAATCTACAGAGAATGGGTTGAAGATGAATTGGTTGTATTTTCAAATCAGCCAATCAAAAAACATTTAAGTGCAGATGATTTATTAGACTTTGACTGGATATGCCGCAATGAAGAATCACATACAAGAAAATTAACTTCTGAAGTATTTGAAGAAATTGGTGTACAATGTAATAACTTTAACGTCATAGGAGTACTTACAAGTCCAACCTCTATTAAAGAGTCTATTATGCATGCAGATAAAAATGCAGAAAGACCACTTGTATCGATTATGTCCCGTCATGTCATTAAATCTGAGATAGAAGAAGGCCGATTGTATGAAGCAAGACTTAAAAACCATAAAATTACAAGAAATTTCTATATTGCCTACCTAAAAGAGAGAAAGCATGACGCATTTGTAGATAATGTTGTAAATTACCTTCTCACCTTAAGCAAGGTGTAGGTCTTTATTTTTTTATAAATTTAGAATTTTCCGGATTTGCCAAAAAAGATGCCATGGAGTTTTTTACTCCATTCTCATCCACCTCTTTTTCTTCTTCTTTTTCTACTTCTTTATAGACCGATATATTAATAAGAACAGGAGTCTCATCTATAATAATCTGTAAAATACTCAAGAGTGGAACACTCACTATGCTTCCAAAATTATCACTACCAAAACCTGCTTCAAAAATTAATAGATCATTTTCAATTCTAGCAGTTTCAAATGTATATCCAGCTAAGAAAAAAAGTGTGAGCGGACGGAACTCGGTATTAATACTTTCAGGAAGTTCAGGTTCAAACGTAACATCTTCAATTTTACATAAAATTCCAAAGTTTTGTTCTTTTTGAAAAAAATGCACCATGAGCTCTTGAATATTTTTCTTCATTAATTGAGCAAATTCTTTATCTTGTAGTATATTATCTAACAAATTATATCCTCTATATTATCTTGTGCAATTATATCGAAATCTATCATTGCATTCATTAATGCTATCTGAGAAAATTTTTGTACATCTTTTACTTCTATATCATGAAGTAAAATTTTAGACTCTTCGAGTAGCCTTTGGCGTGTTGTACCGTAAAGTAAAGGTTGTTTTGGTGTTAACCACTCATTTTTATAAAAAAAGGCTACATTGGCAATAGAGGTATCGGTAATAAGCCCATTTTTAACAATCAGTATATCATCACAAGAAGCTTTTTTTGCAAAAAGATTATTAATGCTTTCTCTATTGAGATATTTTTTTGAATATTCTATTGTCTTGGAAACAACAAGTTTAAGTGTTTGAATATCTTTTTTTTGATATGGATGATAGCTAACAGCATAATCTTTATCACTATAAACTACTCTGCATCGGAAAAAGCCAACAGCAGGAGGGGTGACAATATCTTTTAAAAGAATACCTGTATTTGGAAGTGTTCTATCCAAACGCATTTGATGATATTCTAAATGATAAAGTTTCCCATTTACTGCTTTTATAGTCTCTAAAAATTGCGTATTATTCACTAAAAAGTTCTGTGCTTAAATATCTCTCTCCCGTATCACACAGAATCGTCACAATAGTCTTTCCCCTGAACTCTTCCCTTGAGGCTATCTGCATTGCTGCATATACATTTGCTCCAGAAGATATACCTACTAACAATCCTTCTTTTCTTGCCAGCATTCTTGCTGTTGCAATTGCATCTTCATTACTCACCTTTACAACTTCATTGTAGCAAGATGTGTCTAAAATAGCGGGAACAAAGCCTGCTCCGATTCCCTGTATTTTGTGTGCAGACGCACTCCCTCCGGAGAGAACTGCCGAAGCTTCAGGTTCTACTGCAAAGACCTGTATATTTTTAATATGTTCTTTTAAAACTTTAGAAGTACCTGTAAGTGTTCCTCCTGTTCCTACCGCAGCTACAAATGCATCTATATCAGCATCAGTATCGTGCAATATTTCTTGTGCTGTAGTAATTTCATGAATTTCAGGATTTGCCGGATTTTCAAACTGCTGCAATATAATAGAATCTGGCGTTGCCTCCTGAATTTGTATAGCCTTTTGAATAGCACCGTTCATGCCTTTAGCCGCAGGTGTTAGTACTAATTCTGCACCGAGTGCTTTGAGTAAATTTCTTCTCTCCATACTCATCGATTCAGGCATAGTCAATATAAGTTTAAAATCTTGTGCAGCACAGTTCGCGGCAAGTGCAATACCAGTATTACCGCTTGTTGGCTCAATTATTGTTGTATTTGCTTTAATAGTGCCAGACTCTATACCTCGTCGTATCATATTAAACCCTATTCTGTCTTTGACAGAACTTGTCGGATTCATAAACTCACATTTTCCAAGTATAGTTGCACCTGTAAGCTTTGATGCTTCATTGAGCATTATTAAGGGTGTATTTCCTACTAATTCTGTTATATTTTTTGCAATTTTCATTATTCTTCCTCGTATGTTAATTTTACACTAAAAAGATTATTTACGCAAATTTCTATTGTCATAAATAAAATAGATTTCATATATTTTCCATTCTTTATGTATAATCAATATTATACTAAATACAGAGGTCAAAATGGCTATATATAATAGTGACGGGAAAAAATTAGTAAATGTAGAGTTTGATATAACACCTCAAGTAGGTGATGTTGTTGATACCATGCGCGTTTTATCAATAAATAAAAAAGACAATGACGAGTATGCACTCTTTTTGCTAGAACCCAATACAAGAATAACATGTTATATATTTGATGAGATTTTTATTATAGGCAAAGAAAGTGGATTTGAAAATTTACATGATGCTATAGATGCTTGGAAAAATAATGAAATATAAAAAAATTGTAATGATTTTATTTTTGTAAAAACATATTTAACTGATTTGCAAAGAGCTCGGCATCTTTTTTGCCAAAAGGTTTAGGACCTTTTGTGACTTCTCCCATTTCTCTTATATTTTCCATAAGATTACGCATTGCAAGATACTGTTTAATATTATCTTTAGAGTACAGTTCCCCTCTATGATCTATCGCATGTGCATTTTTACTAATAACCCTATCTGCCAAAGGAATATCAGCGGTAATCACTAAATCACCTGCTTTGAGCATCTCTACAATTTTATTATCTGCTTCATCAGCCCCTGCATCAACAATAATATAGCTTATATTATCTGATTTTCCGATATTAATTTTTTTATTTGCCAGAACATAGGTTTGTATGCCGTGCTTTTGTATTTGTTTTAGGATTATTGGTTTTAAAAGATTTGGAAAGGCATCACCATCTATATATATTTCTAACACTGAAAATTCTCGCTTTTTGAAACATTGTAGCAAATAGTGTATAATAAGCTCTTAAATATGGGAAGGATAAATGACAATTATAGAAAAACAAGAACTTAAAAAAGCAATTGAATTAGAAATAAACTCACTCACTGATGAGATTATAAATATTCAGGACTCTCTTAAACCAATCAAAAAAGACTGTTCTTTGGATAGCATAGACCATAAAATGCTTAAACAAGAACAAAATATAAACATACAGAGACTAGACGAGTCAAAAAGAAGACTAAACAGATTAAAGCATGCCTATTTAAAAGTAGACACCAAAGAATATGGAATTTGCAAAGAGTGTGAAGAAGAGATCCCTATTGGACGTTTAAAGCTGATACCTGAATCAGAATATTGTGTAGCATGTATGAATGAACTAGGATTGTAAGAATTGATAATAAGATGGTGCGCAGAGGGGGATTTGAAAAAGTCTTACCCTTTTTTTGATATATTTTTGACATATATTTTTTATTTTGATATACTTTCTTTGTACGAACATTATGAGGCTTTAGTCTGCTTAACTAACAGACATATAAAAGGTTTATGGCTGGGACTTTCGGGTCTTAGCCTTTTTTTTTGCCAATTTTTTTGGTAAGGTTGGGGTGGGTGTGGACTTTTATAAAAAGGTTTCGTAATGTTCG
>Ga0256829_1001654_pt1 | contig 17893 bp, 14 predicted proteins | sample 131447metaG_FD_185979 | JGI IMG/M metagenome (GOLD analysis project Ga0256829, IMG submission 185979) | Hydrothermal vent microbial communities from Lau Basin, Pacific Ocean - 131-447 | ecosystem: Environmental > Aquatic > Marine > Hydrothermal vents | place: Pacific Ocean: Lau Basin | collected...
TAGCTAATAAACTAGACTCTGGGTTGGACGCTATAGCTGATAAACTAACAGAGGTCGGCGATAAGACGGTGAATATGTCCTTAACGGATTCTGAGACTGGCGCTAGTATGGATATCTCAGAAATACTTTATCAAACCGCCATATTCGCTAAAGATGCTGCTAGTAGTGCTGCTAAAGCTTCTGATAGTAACGCTGAGTCAGCGGGATTAGTCAGTGCTGCTGTTAAAACACTAGGCGGGCTAGGTGCCGGCATAGCTGATACATTTAACTCTCTTATGTCTAAAGCGCCACAAAACGTGGACGACGCTAAAGCCGCAGTGGCTAATGCTAGTGATAATTATAAACACGTACTAACAGCTGGTCGGGCCTCGTTCATGGCGGCAGTTACCGGTGATGACACTATCAAGCTGGATGAAGATAAGATTAAAGAAGAAGCCCTTAAGAGCTTTAAGTACAAAGATACGCACGTTAGTACTCTTAGCTCAGTAGACACTAGCGCCATGTCCGATGCTGATAAGAAAGAGCATGACCGTAAGCTAGAAGAGGAACGGGTTAGTGCTAAGGAGCGCGAAGAGACCGCCCGTAATAAACATGTTGAGTTGGCAATATCAGCACATAAAGCCGGTGCCGTGGTCGGCGATAAGGCTAGCGATGTTAAAGAATCAATAACGTCAGCTAGTAATGAATTATTAGCCGCCGTTACGAGTAATAAGAAAGCTAAACCCGCCGAGTTATTAGATAACACGCTAAGATACTTGGATAGCGGGGGAGTGTTCCCACCACTATCTAAAGAAGACGCTAAGAGACTAGGTAAGATATACGACAGAGCTCCTAACCCAGTTAAAGAACAAATGTATAACTCTATTAACGATAGAATGCCGTTCCCTAAAGGTGTATCGTTTGTAGCCCACATAACCAACATAGCTAGTGATGACGGTATGTCGTATAAGGATAAAGCTAAGAGGTTGCATAAAGAACTACTCAAGCACACTAGCGATCCAGCTAAACTGTTTACAGAGTTTAAAGAATACGCCGGTAGTGTGAAAACCTCCGCCGTGGATAATTTAAACAAGAGTGAGACAGGTAAAGCGGTAGTCTCAACAGCTAATGACACGATAGACTACACTAAGGATAAAGCTAAAGAACTAGATGAGTCTCTAGGGATAAGTAAGAAGGCTAAAAACCTCAAGAAGGATGTAGAACGCACCGAAACGTACACGCAAACTAAAGCCCTTGTAGATGCTGGGGTCGATAAGACCACCGCCACAGGTAAGGAATTGTACCGCAGAGCTAAAGTTGCTGACGACCGAGGACCTATGGCTCTCATAAACAGCGGGTTTAGATTCATGGAGACTGGTGAGATCGGAGATATTCTGTTACCTGGGGAAGTTAAGAAGGTCGCAGAGTACCTTAAGAAGCAGAGTGCTAAACCTGCCAAAGATGGTCGCCCGAACATAGCCAAGAAGATCATAGAGAAGCTACGCAACGGTATCAAAGACAAAGATGGTAAACCAGTCAAGTTACCTAAGGACGTTGACCTGGAACTGCTAGTATCAGAAGCCTTCAGTTATGGTGGTGGTAGTGCTGACGGGGTTATTAATAAAGCCGGCAAGCTAGTTAGGGGCGTGTTTAACCTAAATAACGCCGTTGACGTAGATAACGTTAGTGCTAAGAAGCGTAAACCGCTGTCTAAACGCGCCGACAAGAAGAGTAAGACTCCTGAAGAGTTACTAGAGCTAGGTATAAGATACGCTGAATATGGTATTAACAGCGCTAGGCTAACTACCAGTGATGTTAAGAGAGTTATCAAGTATCTTAAGGGTAAAGATAATACAGATGCGCTAGTTAGAACTATGAAGAAGCTAGATTCTATTAGTAAGTTGCCAACTGGAGAGTCGTTAGAAAACACCCTAACCAGGGCGTTCGTTATGAAAGGTTACTCAGACGGCATTATTGGTAAGGCTACTGCTGCCACTAAGAACTTGCTAGTAGGAGACACGGCTAAAGGTCTTGACGAGGTTGACTACGAGATAGACAGTATAGCTAACGCTAGTAGATTCAAGGTGGACCAAGCTAAGGAACTAGCTAAAGAGAAAACCGATAACGTGCATAAGCTAAGCGCTGTGGGTGGTGAGGACGCTTCTCTTAAGGAAACCCTAGCGGCTGGGCTTAAGTTTATGAAGACCCATAGCATGTACGACATGCCCACGCTTAGAAATGTTAATAAATTAATATCTGGGCTGAAACGAACCACTCCGGAGTATCAGAAGCAGGTACTGGATGAGATAATAGCTTTAGATCCCAAGATGGCCGGGCACAAGCTAGAGAAAGTTATACGTACATCGTTCATATCCACCGTCAAGAAGGGTGGTACTGTAGACAATATTAGTAATAAAGTATCCAAGTACGCCAATGAAGATAATGTTATGGAGAAACGTTTATACGGGACTGGTAAAGCTGAAGCTAGACGTAGAGAGGTTCTTGGAGATATAGACCCAGATACTGATGATTATGTACTGGTGTGGGATAAGCTTAATGACGATGAGCAGAAAGCCCTACGGGATGAGTTCTTCTCATCTGTAGAATACGCAGAACGGTATGTTACGTCCTTTAAATACTGGCTGCGTGACTTTAAACATATCGACCCAGGATCACTAGGGACCCGCATGGGTGGGATAGCTTCGGCGCTAGGAGCTGTTAAAGATAAGTTTATGTCGCCACTAGCCAAGGCTAAGAAAGAAGTGACTGATGAGGTTATAGCTAGGTTAAACGGTACCGCTCTTAAAGAGTTGAGCTTAGACCAAGAAGAAGTTATGCGTGCAGAGTTCTTTAAATCTGACGCCTACGGCGACGGTCACGTACATAAATTCGAGGACTGGCTAGAAGCGCAAGGTTACCGTCGCAACGGCACGGGTATCTTTGGTAGAATCAAGAGAGCTATGTCACTTAGCAATATACTAAGGAAGACTCGTAAACTAGATGGGTTTATAGCTGGTAAAGTATACGGTAAACTAGGTAAGACTGCCGCAATGGCGCCGATGGCTCTCGGTAGGACCGGACTAGGCTTAGCAGAACGTGGTGCTATAGGACTGCAGAACGCTGGTGCTTGGGCTGCCTATAAAGTAGGCGCAGATGCTGTAGCTGCAGGTATTAGAGCTAACAAGATAGAACGTGGTGACGCCGAACGTGTTATTATGCAGAATGCCGCAGAACTTAGCCGTAAGGCTGGTATGGAGAAAGCTGCTGATTACATCGACGATCACACTCTAGCAACCGGTTACCACCAGGGTGCGGTAGCCAAGGTAGCTAAGACGGGTTTCAATGTCGCTAAAACCGGACTTAAGTACACTGTTGGCAAGCCAGTTAGCGCTGTCGCCACAGCAGCGTTCGACACTGTTACAGCTATACCCGGATTACGTTGGATGGATAAACATAAACGGGTACCTATCAACAGACGAGGTGCCATATACGGTGCATTTGCTACTGGTGGCGAAGGCGTTAAAGAATTAGATATAACGCAAGAACATGCTGCTAAGCAAGCGTACGATAAAGAGATGGCGCACCGAGAGTACTTGGAACGTGAGAAGGAATCTGGCGCTGAGTATGCCGAAGGTGTTAGTAAACAAAATCTAGATGAGTCATACGAGGACTGGCTGGCGTCTCGTGGCTATAAACCTAACGAAGCAACACCGGCTGAGAAAGCCGAACATATGTTAGACCCAGCTAATATAGCCAGGGCCTCTAGAGAACACGAACGTGCGGAGGCTGGTAAGATATTCTCTAGAAGAGATACGCCCGAGACGCTAATGGGTAAAGGTATCAAAGCTATTCCCCGAACCGCACTTAGAACTGGCGTTGGACTGCTTAAGATGGGCGGTAAGGTAGCTTACCGCACCGGCAAGTACTCCGGTAAGTTAGTTGGTGGGGCAGCTGTAGATACTATAGCACGTGTTCCAGGTATGCGCTGGATAAGTAAGCATACTCGTAAGCCTATGGATCGACGTGGCGCAGCATACGGTGCTGCTAAAGTGGTCGAAGATGTGTATTCTGATAAACCAGGGTATGCCAAAGGCGGTCCTACTGAGAATGTACCTATTCACCAGGAAGCTGGTGTTGTTCACGGGCAGGAATATGTACTTCCACATGACCAGTATAAGAAACTTATCAAATCGACTGCTAAAGGTGACGCGCAGGGTGTGTTAGGTGTTATCGGCAGTATAGTTGGTAGGTCTATATCTGAATCTAATCTATTCACTAGTATTAGCGAAAGTGTTAAGAACGGGTTCAAAGGGCTTAGCGATAAGTTACACCCCACACAGGCTACTGCAGCTGATAAGCCGGCTAAGGCACCTAAACAGGGTACAAGCGATGTGTTGCTTAAAGAACTTCTACAACTATTCAAGAACAGGTTTAGTAAAGAAGATAAAGAGAAGGCCGTCGAGAAGAAGAAGTCTATTAAAGAAGCTATGCGCACTCGGTTCCTGAGCATGTTCTCTAAGCCCGATAAGAACGACAAAGCTAAGGGTGGGTTAGTTAAGAAGTTACTTAAGAAAGGTAAGTCCTTCTTGACACCGACTAACATACTGATAGGCATAGCTGCGGCCATGGCGGCGGCAGGAACAACCATGGATGACCTTAAGGGATATATGGAAACAGCTGTATCTGTGCTTAGGGGCGTTAAAGATGGGGCTGTGAATTCATGGGAGACCATGAAGTCTATATACAAGACACTAGATCACACGTATACATATATGCGACAGATACCTGCTAGAATAGGTAACTCCATCCATAAAGTGTTAGGCGGGCACCTTGGGATAAGTGAAGTAGATCCTAAGGCTATGGCCAAATTAGACGTTGAGTTAGATAGAACCACACGTGACGTGGCGTATGATGCAAATGATCCATCTACATGGACTGATAAAGATGTTTCTATTATGGAAGGAACTGACAAAGAGATAGCAGAAAGTAGAAAACGTGCTATGACGACAGACGGCCCAGTTGTAGCAGATTTCGGTGCCAAGACCACTGATGCTGTTAGAGCTAAGCTTAAAACCAGAGAAGTCATGACTAGCGCTGGTGCGGCCATCCCTAAATTCGGGTTCGATAAGAAGAGCCAGGAGCTACTGTACGGTAAAAATCCAGTAGATCCTAGTTTAGCAAAACTATGCGAGTTGGCACTCAGCAAGTCACCTATTAGATTCTCCATCATAAGCGGTAGGCGCACAGCTGCCGAACAAGCTGCTAAACACGCGGCTGGTCTATCCGATAAGGATGGTTACACTAATCTGTCAGACCACCAACGTGGTATGGCTGTTGATATTTATCCGCATATCAGAGTAGCCGGTAAACCATATAACCTATGGCATCCAGAACACGATGATTTTGCTAAAGATATCTGGTTTAAAGTATACCATAGTTTCCAAGAAGCTGCTAAACAACTTAAGATGTCTCTAGAGTTTGGTTATGAGTACCATCTGAAGAACGGCGGTAGGGACTATGATCATATTAGTCTTAAGAGTGTTGCTGGTAAGAACCCAGGCGATGGCTCTGAATCAGACATGCAACGGAAAACTAGAGTAGACGGATACGGTGATACTGCCCAACTGGTCACAGAGGGTGCTATCGGCGCAGGTGTCGCGTATGCTGGGTATAAAGTGTTGAAGACACCTACCACACTAGCTGTGAAGGGCGCTAAAGCCGTACACGGGTTATTTAAACCAGCTGTAGCAGCACCCGAGCTTGTCAAAGCACCCAGTAAGCCCAGTCTCCTCAGTAGAGCTTATAATAGAGTTGCTGCCGGGGCTAGAACCGGTATGAAATATGTAGGTAAGGGATTAGCCTACTTAAAGAATAAGCTGGGCAATGCTATCAAAGCTCTTTCCCCTAAACTACGTAAACTGTTCGAGAAGATTAAATCTATGCCGGCTAAACTTAAGCCGCTGATAGCTAAGAAGTTAGCGGGTAAGGCAGCTATTATGGCTAGTAGTAGATTAGGCGCCTACTTAATTCCTGTAGCTGGGCAGCTAGCACTTATAGCCACACTGGGTATGTTCGGTAAATACCTATATGACCTACGCGATAGCCCTACCCAGATAGAGAGTGCCGCGTCATTAGCTCTTATTGGTGTGGATCTATTCGAAGAGGATAAAGATGGTACAAATGTAGATGATTCCAACATACCAGATATCTCGCAACAGCACAGCAATGTTACTGTTAATGATAATAAAGTAAATGTACCTAGAGATAATAAACATCCGACTATAGTGCCTCACAAGCCTCAGAATCAACACATTGTGGTTAAACCAAATGTAACGGTTAAGCCAGTTATAAAGATTAACCCTGGTAAAGACCTAGATGATAGCAAACAACTGCAAGCGGTATCTAAACACTCTAGTAAATCTGTCGACCTACAAACCAGCATGTTGCATGTGCTAGGCGACATCTCCAATAAACTAGATCGCAACATAGAAGTTACTTCTCAGCTACAAAGTAGTGGCGGTAACCCAGCAGCTCCTATGCCTAAGTCAGTCGTGGGAATAAAAAGAAATACCAGATTCGGTAATTAACACTAACTACCTACCCGCGTTAGCGGGTAGGTAGTATTATGTTTATTTACAGTCCTTGCGCAATGATACCGGTACCCTCGAAGATGGAGAGTGCTGCATCACGTTTCAACTGGCGGATAAGGATCTCAAACACAGTTGAGCGTTCTTCTTCGTCAGCCTCAGCCATTTCTCGGAAGCACTTCACTACTTCACGAACTACACCAAGATACATCGCGTTGGATGCGTCCATAGTGACAACTGCGGTCTTCCCGCGGAAGGTCCTGTGTGAGGTAACATCAGCAGAGATAAGCTCCTTATCGTTAAGCAACAACTTTTGCAACTCGTCATCCTGGGTAAGTCTCTCAATAACAACATACCCAACTAGCGCCCAGTAGTTAATCAGAGATGTAACTTGGCTATAGATGTGGTTGCGATCATCCTTACTGAACTTAGGTTTTGTAAGGTGCTCAGCACGCATCTTGGGGCGCGTTACAAATTCCAAAGCTCTGCGAATACTCAAGACCTCCCCGAAGACTGTGTTAAACGGCTTATTAAAGTCCATATCCAGAGAGGTGGTCTTGATGTTAATATAGTCGTCGATAGTATCCGCACTGATACCTTTTGGTTGTTCAAGCGCCAACAACATCATGTCGGTTGGGCCACCTTTGTGACTCTTAGGATTACCCTTGCGTTTACGACGGCGCTGGTTCTTTGGTTTGATTGGTTCATCTGGCTCCAACATAGCCTCCTTGAATTCTTTCAACATATCTAGATTTTCAGATTTATGCATGGTTAACACCTTTACTTAAGATTTAATGGGTTGTGGCAGCATATGCCAGCAAGTAGTTCATATAGTGGATCAGGACCTTTCTCAACTAGGTTATGCGACGGCATACCGATGTCCTTAATATCACTAAGTATGTAACTAGAGTACAGCCTTCTGTACACTCCTGTAATAGAAGTTGCGGTACACGTTATATCCATAGCGATGTACGCATACAGAGTTATCAGGTCGTTGATATAGTATTCCAACTTACCATCTTCGATCATCATATCGCGCACTGTACCAATGGTCTTCTTAGAGAATAACATGCATCTGTTTAACTCCCTAAGCTTACCACAGAGCTCCTTGAACGCAGGGGACTCGTTCAGTTTGGTGGTATTGATAGCTTCGCATAGCGTGGTGCGACTACACTCAGGTATCTTGTTTTCCGACAGGTTTACCTGCGGCTTCATCCTTCTTGGCATCAGCATTCTCCTTGAGGTCTCTTGGGTCACCCAGATCATCTGGCTCACTAGCCTTAAGTCCGACAGTGTGGTTGGTGGATTTACCATTAGGGTAAGTAATCCGTATGGTCATGTCCAGCCTAACCGCACCTAAGTACTGGAAGATAAGATGCGTGAACTTCTTCCAAGTCAACTCACTAGCGGTTACATCTGCTTCGATAGTTGACTTAGTCTTACGCCTGAGATTCTTGGCATTAGGGCTGTTGAGCTCAACATACCTGCTTACCAAATAACCCAGACTATTCTCCAGATGATTGTCACGGATGACAATTCTCCATAATTTAGCTAGCGCGCCGTGTGGCGTGTTAGCTGGTCTCTTAGTTAGCTTCATAAGCTATCTCCTGTAGGATACCCAACACGACACGTTAGGTATTATATATATTAAGAGCTATGTGCCGTACTCGTATTAAGTATATGTAGGTGTATTACTACACATTCAATAGAGCTTCTAGCAGAACTTCTGCTTCGTCTAACATAGGCTTTATCATGGCACAGTTTTTATGTATCCTTGTGTGCTGCTCGTACTTTATGCCGGGACTATATATAGCATATAGTTGCTCCACCAGTGCCAACCAGTTATATATAACATCACTATCTATCACCCTACCGTCAGCAGAGTACCAGTCGCTTATGTATATATACCTAAGATTAGGTATCGGCATATCTAACCTAACCATATACCCATCGTAAGGATCTACAGATATAGCGTGTTCCATAATAGCTATACTGCTACTGACGCTAGGTGTTTGTATAGTCACTAGCGCGTCGTTACTATATGGGTTGATGTCGCGCCGTTTAGCTAATTTTATAAGCTTCTCGAGATCATAGGTATTCGAGAATATGTTACGTAAGTAGTCAAGGACCTTGTGCATACAGTGCTCCACTAACCATAACCACCTCCACTAAGAATAACAGAATAACTCATGTGGGTACTTACGAAGATGCGCTATAGTTATATAGCCAACAGCTAGTGCATCGACTTCATGTTCTGTTACTCTATTAAAATCTATTTTGCCAGATAGTTCACGTATGTTAGCGATAGCAGTGGTCATATCATTCTTATCAGCGTTACCACCAGCCCCTATATATTTTTTAATATACTTAGGTGGGTATCTGTATAACTTAATAAAGTTATTGTGTTTATAAAAAGTTCTCTCTACTGTAGATGTGTACTGACTAAGCTGCATAACTGCTTTAGGGAACCTAGAGTTAAGAAACGCTGTTTCCATAGCAACCACGTTTGGTGTGTACATAATAGACAGCCTAGAGCACACTTCCTCCAATATAAGATTCCTCTCCATACCTAAATCTATTAACCCGTTAGTCTGTGTGTTAAGTACCACAGTTAACGTCTCTATATTCTGTATAGCCAAATCTACAGACGATAGTGTATATATAGCTATCCCAACGTTGTTACCCGGGTCGATAGCTACTAAGTTAAATATATCACGCATACAGCGGTTCCGAACCACCGATCTCGATAGCTCTACTATACCCAGTGGTTGGGTTGTATATTAACGGTATGTCAATACCCGTTCCAACGTGGTAGTGTATCTGTACCTCAACAGCTTCTCCACCGGGTGATACTTCAGCGCCGCCACACACACCTATCTCGGTTAGGATCTTATTAGAGCCAGTGCCGTATAGTAGATCTATGGCGTTCTGAATATCCTGCATCTCAGCTGGAGTTAGACTAAATTTGATCTTGATCATAGCGCTGATATACCCGTTATCATTAGTAGGTACCCGGTTGGTCGCTCGTGAGACCGGGTTAAGATGCGCCGGGGTGTCTGTCGTAAACACACTCAGACTACTAGGTCCTGCGGCGGCCGGTGTTATGATATAAGTCTCTCTAGAAATGTCCATGGGCTGTAGCACTTTAAGATAATATAAAAAATACTGTACACCAGATACAGTTCTAGACACTCTATGCTTATACAGAGCTTGCTCTGTCGCTGTAAGATCTTGTGCGGCTGTACGCATAACGAACGGCACCTGTTGGAACAATGCGGCGTCCCGTATACCGTGTTGACTATAACTATACTCGTTAATACCTGCAACAGGGTTATTGCCGCCTATACCTATGGCTAAGTATTTAATACCTAGATCAGTACCTGCTGGAGCCTTAGCGGTGGGTAGTATCCCGTGTTTCTCATTAAGGGTAGTGTTAGGGCGGGCTATGTGGTTATCGCCAGCAATCTTACTTGTAACATACTCTAGCCCATATATAGTACGTTGTGAATTAATAATCATGATTATACTCCAGCCTCATCGGGATTAAATACTGGCGTTACGAACTCTTCTGGGTCAAGTGGCTCAGGGTTAACATCAGTCTCACCAGGGACTAACTCTACTTTAGCTACTTCTTGATCTATAACCGGTGGTTTACCCTCACCAACGAACTGTTGCTGCATAGTTCTAGATCTCTTAAGCAACTCTACTACCATAGCGGTTGTAGCTCCTGAGTTAGCTGCTTCAGTCTGTTTAACCCTAATGGTAGCAGTCTCAGCTATCATCTTATCAGTAGCTGTTAGTACTTCGTTAAGCACACGTATCTTACCAACGTTATCTGGTACAGATGTACCTTCGTCAGTCATGTCTTTAATAATATTGATACGAGTACTCTTAACAAGATTTAGTACTTCTTGTTCTTCTTCTGTATAGATACTATTAGTAGGTTGTGTTGGTACAGCATCATCTGACATAGCTATCTCCTTATATAGATTCAGTCAACATCTACAAGCGTAACTAACACTACTATAGCCACTAGGCTATAGTAGTTAGGTGGTAGTGTATTTATTTTAATCTTTAGTATTCTGTGAGTATTATTATTATTAACTCTATAAGGGGGGGCTTCGCCCCCCCTATAAGGTATTATCTCATTATCTAATTGAGTCGAGTGTAGTTTATCTCACTTCGCTTCGCTTCGTTCGCCATGGGGACCCCCCGAAAATTTAGGTTTCGGACCTGGGTATGATTGTCTCGCTCAAACAGTGTAAAGAGCCTGATTTCTAAATAAGTAGAATACTAGATTAATACTTTGATATTGCTATCACATAATAGATGTTGTGTGTAAATAAAATATTAATAAATTAATAGTACTATACGATAAGCTAGTAACACTATTCTATATAAGACAACTACTATGACAACTACTACCCATAAGGATGCTAACATGCTAACACTACCAGAGTTAACTAATAAGATACTACAGCGTAACAGTGCTCGCTCCGACGAGGGTGATGCTACCGATGTTAAGAAGATGACTAGTAGGGTACTTGATGTAACTAAACTACCTAGACTAGCTAACGAGGACGATGCGGTAGCTATACTTAGATATAGCATAATTAACAAAGAACATATCTGTATAGCGTCCGACTACGACTCAGATGGTCTTAACGCAGCAGCTATAGCCTATCGCGGGCTAACCATACTACACCCGTATGTAACAACTATTGTTAACCATCGTAAAGATGGTAACGGCTTCAACCCGGTACTGGTGGATAGCATCAAGAAGCTGCATGCACGTAGACCCATAGACGTATTGATAACTGTTGACCACGGATCTTCTAATAAAGATGAGTTAATGGCGCTTAAAGAGTATGGCGTTAAGAAAGTTATCATAACCGACCATCACGACATACCACCTGATAACAGACCTGATGCTGAAGATAGCACTATCGATGTATTCATCAACCCGCACAAGAGCCCTAACCAACCTACCGGTTACTGTGGTGGCGGTGTTATATTTAAAATACTGAGTAACTTGTTTACGCCTGGTAGTAAAGATATGAATAAATATTTAAGTAGTTGTTTGCCACATGCGGCGTGTGCCACCGTAGGCGATGTCATGGGTATGGACTTCTGGTATAACAGACAGATCGTTAATGCTGGTATACAGTACATGAACTCAGACACACTATTATGGAGAAAGTTGATAGTGGCACTTAACATCCCCGGCAAGATCCACACTAGGCACATAGGCTACGTACTATGTCCATTCATTAACACAGGTAATCGTAGCGACGCTGAACAACTATTCTACGATATACTAGTTAACGAACCTACTACTCCTATAGACGAACTTATAGCCACTGGCGTGCATTATAACACTACACGTAAGGCTGTTAGAATTAAGATATCTTCTGTTGTAGAAGATAGAGTAGCTAAGGAAGGTGTTGACAAGAGTGTAACTACTATTATCGACTGTGAGTTAGCTATCGCCGGTATCATAGCTAACCAGATAGGTGAGACGTATAGCGTACCAGCAGTATGTTTTGCTTTAGACAAAGATAAACGACAATATAACGGTAGCGCTAGAGCGGTTCTACCATATATTAACATAGTAGAAGTGTTCAGGACTATAGATAAGCTGTCTCCGGGAGTGTTCATCAAGTATGGCGGGCATAAAGGAGCTGGCGGGTGTTCTGTTCCGTATGATAAATATGAAGAGTTCAAAACACTATTCAATAAGGTTGTTGGTGAGGTACCGGTGCCAACTGATGTTGATGTTGTGTTACCCCCTATAGCGCTGGCTGGTGTGGATATAACACCAGGACTAGTTGATATAGTTGACATCGCTGGTCCTTACGGTAAGAACTGGCCGGCACCAGTGTTTAAAACAAGAGTTACTATCAAGATGGTTAGGTTATTCAAGACCATGGGCATTATGGAAGTAGCCACTAACACAGGCATGGTAGTTAGCTGCACTATGTTCTACAATAAGAATCTTAGTAAGGACCTAGTTGAGTATATCTGTGAAAGAGGTAAATCTGTTACTATAACATATGAACCACAACACTATAAGCGTGGTAATAAAACATCGTTATCGTTTATGGTATCTAACGTAGAGGAGTGAGTTATGGATGCTTTACCAACACTAGCAGTTGAAGGGTTTACAACAGACCCGGCTATTATGGTTGTTAGACTATACGAGTACTTTATGGCCAGTGATTATTCACAGAGCCTAACTTTCCTAGGAGAGATAGCATCTATGAAGTATATCGCTGCTAACGCGAAGTCTATGGATGAGTTAGATCGTATGGTTAAGGATACTTTGACTAAAATGTATACTAACTATTTTCCGGTAGTGGTTATCGATACTATTCCTAAAGAGACGGATACCCTTATGGAAGTTACGGTTAACATTATAGCTACTGATAAGAACGGCGTTATACACCGGTTTAAAGATCTACTATCCAAGACCAACAACAATGTGACTAGTTACTACATAACACAACAAGAGCAATACACCTAGGAGTACAATATGCAAAACACACCTAATAACTTAGCAGATATTGCTGAGACCGAGGCTACTCGGCTGGAAACAGTAACCAGCGAGGCCATAGACGAAATAGATGACCTACTGAATGCTAGTATCGAGAAAGCAGTTATTCCTGAAGATGTATTCGTAGAATATTTCTTAGATTACTTTAGGGATCCTGCTGGGCAGAAGAATACTACATTGCCGTCTAAATGGCTAGAGCTCTCGGGCGGGCCCTACAACGAAGTGGACGTACTTGATAATAAGGGTAATGTAGCTTACACAGTGCCGTCGTTATTCATAGCGCCTACCGTGGATGCCGGGCTTATCGCTAGATATGATTTCAGCGATATTGCGGCTAATTACAATATGCAGATGAAAATAACATCTACGTCGGCCCAGAACTATCTAACATCAGCACTATCAGGTGTTCCAGAAGCCATTATGACTGACGCACGTAGACATATCGCTAAACTAGCGGCCATATTCGCTAGGTATGATATCAGCAGCGCAGATACAGGCGTTAACGATAGCTCGAACAAAGTTAGTGTCGGGACTAAACCAGACTCGGCTATGTTTGATATGTAACAACTGTGACTACAACATGCAGCCACAGCTGCATGTTGTAGGGTGGTTGGTTTTGACCACATATAGTTAATATGCTATGTACCATTACCAAAATATCCTAAGGAGAGTTACATGTGTTCTGTTGATGATAAGAAAGTGGTTGCTTTTAGGGCGGCTATCAAGAAGTCTAACACCGTTGTTAGAACATCTGTTAAACATCCCAAGCTACCTGAATTCAGGGGGTATCGCTATCTAAGGAGTAAGTCGGTGGCTGTTGATGGCGTTGATTACCGAGCATTGCCAACATACGGCAGCTGCTATGTGTCACTGAGCGGCAAGTGTGTTTCTGCTAACCGAGTGCCTAAGAAGGTGGTTGAGTTCAAAGGTAAACCGTGTTATAAAGTATTTAATAAACTAACTGGCAAGTGGGAATCTACACAGGTATGGAAATTAGTTGGGTTAGCTTGGAACGGTGATATTCGTAGGGTCCTTAAGAAGGAAAATACGGTAGAGGGGAGTGCCAATAAGGTGACCGGCCCTGTTACCCGTAGACATAAACGTAAGGCCGAGTTCGTGGTGTATTATTTCGATAAAGACTTCACAAGACTGTTTCATAACTATGACGAAGTAAGAGCCCGCATTAAGGCTAAGTTACCGGCTAACAAATTACCTACCATGCCTAAAGTAGTTCACACTAAGGAACACGGTGCCTGTCTCATAACCACCTGCGGTGGCGATATGTCTAGGGACGCCTTACGCCAATTAACCATCGATATATATTATAAGTATACCGTCACGGACATCGCTACCGGTGAAGTAAGTTTATACAGAACCACTAAAGACATGTGGGCAGCAGTGCGCATTTTCGGGGCCAACATGAGTATTGCTAAGGGGCGCAAGCTACTGGAAGCAAGAGGGTTATTAGTTGGGACAACCGCCATAAAATACCACGATAAGAAGTACACCATGACTAACGTTACGACAGGGGTCGTGGTGCCCGACCTAAGTTATACAGAACTAGTGGCTCGGTTAGGGGTTACTAGGGAGAGTGTTAATTCTAGATTTAGACGCACGCATTCCTGTTATCGCAAGCCAATAAACGGATGGGAACTAACCATGGAAGAATGATGTAATGTACCAGCTGGGTAGCCCCAGCTGGTACATATCTACATTAGTGTCGCCACTTACGGGTATTTCTTTTTTCTAGCTCTAATTCAGTTATCAAGGCGTTAACATTGAACGACTGAATAACCGTATGGTCTAACTCAGCACTTAGGTGTTTTAACTTAGCCATCAGTAACGAACTACGTACTTGGTCATTAGTGTTCCTAATACGCTCTATAAGCTCGTCTACGGCTTCTTTAATTCCGAGTTGGTACTCACGGTACTCTACGGCCTCAGCACCACCGGCCTCTTCTATCTTAGTCTCAGCAACAGTGCTTAATACGCCACTTGCTGGTAACCCGTAGAACTCCAGATTGCTACCTTTCGATAACACCCAGTAGCCTAACAACCAAGCTATGACCATATCGTCATGTTCCCCAGAGCCGTGATCGATACGGTTGTTCTTAACACGCAACCCAGTCAGCTGGTTAATAAGTTTAGGATCACGTATGGTATTAGCAGTGTATGTTAAAGATGATGAGAATGTTTCACCGTACAGCTGCCCGCGGGAAGTTCTACCAGCCCCGGTAGTGTTATAACCGAAGTATTTACGGTACTTAATATACACTTCACTGTCTCTAGACCTGAATGGTACATTAGTTACTTCATCTCTATACTTAGCTGTAACAGAGCTATCGTTAACAACGAAGTTGAATATTCTAGCGAACGGGTCAATCCCGTTGTGTAGTAATATTTCTATAAGCGCGTCTATGATACTAATAGCGGTATTCTTACGTTCTATAATTAGCGTTACATTAGTGTGTTCCATAAGAAAATCTGCTAACCATCTAGCGAAGGTAATAGTGTTGGTCTCGTTGAAATCGCCGGTACCGACTACCTCACCTGTCTTAGAGTCGCGAATGACCATGGCTATACCATCTTTACCGATAGCTTCGGAAGTATCCATACCTGCTATGAAATGACGGTTAACCCGCTCATGGTCGCTAATATACCACCTGATGATATACCCATATGTGGAGATATCTATATCTGAATCGTTCATGCGGTTGGCTATGATAACCTTTAGTTTATCCTTAGGTATAACAGAAGCGTTATTACCTTCTGGCCATATGTTAAGGAACTCAGCTTCAGCTGATGTACCTGATGACATGGCGTCCGCTATCTTGCGTTTTAGCCACTCATTGGTCTTACCTAGCTGTCGGTGATTGTACTCTAATAACACCCTTGCACTTGCGCCCGGTGCATTCATTTTTATAGTGTTATTAAGATCGTCAATATCAGTACAGTCGAACAATCTTTCATCCCATCTAAAACAGCTGTTATAAATACCGTGTGCGTACTTACCACTCTCTGACGACAGATACCCTGGGGTGGTTGTGAATATAGTACCGTACGGAGCACCTGCATCTGCTGCTGCGTCTCTTGCAGCGCCAGACGCGGCTAAGAACGATGATAATGTTATCTCTAGGTTCTCGATGAACGAAGCTTCTTCTACATGCGCGATAGGGGTTGTCATACCACGACCGATCTTAAGAGCCGCTTTTTTAGACATCTGTGACACCATAGTGGTGTAGGTATTACCTAACTCTTTGAAAGTTATCTTCTCAGTGTTATTAGCGTCACCACGAACTCTGGTGTTTAAATATGGCGGCAGTGTAGATATGATATCTTTAAGCTTAGCTATGTGGCTTACCCTAAGACTATCATCCTTTGTAAGATGCACGATAGTAGTGTTAACGCAGCTCACGGTTAGTAGGTTAGCCATGAGTATTTCTACACTAGCAGATTTACCAACTTGTCGCGGCGCTACCATGAACTGGGTAACGTGGTTATAGAATAAGAACCATGCCGAGATATTCATGCGGTTGGCGTTAACCATAACGCTATCGCTAGTACCAGCGGCAGGCACTTTAATAACTTCCCTTAGGAAATACCATGGGTTATGAACGCATTCCTCCACTACCATAGTTATCTCGGCAGTGGTTATGTCGCTAGAATGTGGGTCAACATCTTTAAGCGCTGGGTTAAGTAGTGATAGATGGAATAAGCTATTTTTAATACCCATAGCGTTTAATACACCGGCAATACGTACCCAGGACTTGTTGCTAGTTGAGTAGTGGACGGTTGCTGTAGGGTGCTCTTTCCAATCCTTTAGAAAAAATATAGCCATACGATCCCCTTATTAAAATTTAAAAGATATAGTCACGTATACACTAAAACTTAGATAACACGTCGTGTAATATAAAAATCCTAGTAGACACAATGGTATGACGAGGAATCGGTAAGAACCCGATATATAGCATAGTATAGGAGACGAATATGTCATTACGCGTAAGCCGCACACCTACTCAGCCTGTGAGTAGATTACTTAAAGAACCAAAGAAACCAGCTAAACAACCAACCACGGAGGAGCTAGTTGAGCGCCTAGAGGCATTAGAAGAGGTACACGGTGAGCTGATTCAAAGATTTAACTTGCTAACTGAAAATTACTCGAGACTCGAGGATTCTGTCGAGAATAAGATTAACAACATCATTGGAGAAGGTGACCGCTTAGCCCGTATGGAGAATAAGCTTGGTCAACTGGTGGACATTGTATATGCTCACGAGCGACATATCTATAGCTGGGACGCCGATATGGGAGAACTGCTTGACGCTCATAAGCAACATATGAAGGACTTGTAATATGCTGTTTAATTATCTAACCGATAACGGAGCAGCTAAACGTACAAACGCTACTAAGCTAGCTAATACCGGACGCCATCCTAAGAAATGCTTAGTTGCCAATGACGGGGAATCCATGGTCTTTAAATCCGGCGTGGCCGCGGCTAAATATTTAGGCATAGCTTGCTCTACACTAACAGTCGCTATACAAGATAGTCAACCGGTTAAAGGGCACACAGTGCGATATATTTAAAATACCTACAGTGTGGGATGACCCACACTGTAGTATATTTTTATGGGTTGATAATAACACCTGCTTTCGGTATGTTGCTACAGGATACTAGATGATCCGCTAGACGGGCCTTCTTACCAGCGGCATTAGGGACATTGTCATACCAGTAGCATTCTCTGGTAGTTGGAGTGTAGATCATTTTCCAGTACGCCG
>Ga0256829_1001655_pt1 | contig 17888 bp, 27 predicted proteins | sample 131447metaG_FD_185979 | JGI IMG/M metagenome (GOLD analysis project Ga0256829, IMG submission 185979) | Hydrothermal vent microbial communities from Lau Basin, Pacific Ocean - 131-447 | ecosystem: Environmental > Aquatic > Marine > Hydrothermal vents | place: Pacific Ocean: Lau Basin | collected...
GTTCCATCCGATGTAGGTAAACGACACCACAGCGACAGCCGCAAGCCCTATAGCGATGTACTTGCCTATGGTTTTGCCGCCAAGCAAGCTTAAGGCGGCAAGCATTACAGAGACTGCTCTTTGATCTTACGAATCTCATCCAGCGCCTTTGCACGGATCGCCTCAATCTGCGCTTTTTTCTCGGCGTCTAGCGTACCGATGACAGTGCCGTTACCTTTGCGCTTGTACCAGTTCGCGCCAATCAGGAAGCCAGCCACCAGAGCAACTAATCCCGTTGCTACGAACTCAATGAATACTGTTCCGATTGTAAATGTCATTACTGTCTCCTTAAAACACCATTGAAATTACAGCGCCAGCAGCACCCAGCGCCATGGTCGCCAACCCGACGATGAACTCAGTCAGAGCCGCGTAATTCTCACTTGAGTCTGTCACGTATCCGTGAACCGCTAACCCAAAACCGATTGCCATCAGTATTAAACTAATCGCCATAATCGACCCCTACTTACATTCATTGAGCTGCTGAGTCATCAGCTTCATGGCTTGCTCTTGGTAGCCAACCTGCGCCTTTAGTTGCCCTACGTCGCTGGCTGTGTTCCACGTCCAGTAGAGTAAGCCGAGTGCAATGAGCGCCCATGTGACACGCTCTTTCTGGTCTTTGACCAGACTTAGTAGGGCCAGTGGATTCATGCCTCACCTCGCTTTGTGTGTTCACGCCCGGCATATACCAGCCCCGCAGGTGTGAGCAATGCCCCAGCCAGTGTTGCTATGTCCGGCCCGTGGAACCAGAGATAGTTCACAGCCCCTGCCAGAACAATCAGCCATGAGCCAGCGAATATGCATCGACTCAGGCTATGGCGTGAACCGTCACGCTCTTTAAGCACCGAATGCATCCTGTATGCCGAGTGAAATCGCCTCGGCAATATGGGCGTGCCTGCCTGCCGCCAACCACTTTTCAGCTTCGGAGTCGTTGTCGATGAAGATAGGTTCGGGAATGAATGCGGGGCAGTTCGTCTGGCTCACAAACGCATCAGGTTTGGTGCCGGGATTATCGCCGCCCATCCAGTATCCCTCTTTCGCTCCCCGATTGCGGACGCCCATGTAACTGCACATGGTGGATGAAATCACTGCCGCCTGTGCCTGCCGGGTGGGTGAGTGCGGCACGTAAACCACCTCACAGCCATGCCCGCCGCCGGCATTGAAGTGAACATCCAGCGCCAGATCGAAGTTGCCATTGTTGATGCGGTCAATCTTATGCCTCAGATGCCCCCTGAACACATGCACCGAGTGACCTACAGCCAACAACAGTGTGCGCAGATGCGACACCACCTGACACGCTTCATCGTGCTCATTCAGATCGTACCGATGATTCACGGCTCCTGCCGCCTCCGGGTAATGCCCCGGACAAATCGCGATTTTCATTGTGCAAACCCTCCTGACAGCCAGTGAATGATAATGCCGATTGACGCCGTGCCGAGTAATCCGGTCGTGCCAAGCAGGGCTTTGAATATCCAGTTGCTGGCCATCTTCACTGTCGGCAGATCGTTCTCCATCACCTCAACTCTTGCCTCAATATCATCCGCCCTTGTTGTGAGCCGGGCGATCTCTTCGGTGTGCTTGTGGCATGGACGGGCAGACAGGAACGTAGATTGCTCGTGGTATCGTGTACGCATGAGTTTGATCTCGTCATCGTGCCGAGCGATGTCGTGTTGGATGTTACCCATCTTCGTCACCGCATCAGCAATTTCTTTGATCGCCTCTTGCATCAGATTCTGGCCGTCAGTCAAATGCTTAATGTTGGCTTTCAGCCATTCAACGTCTCTCTCTAACTGTTCCATCAGTCATCCCCTACGGCCCATGCTCTCCAGCACAAGCCTGTTAGTACGGCTAAGTACAGCAGCAGCCACTTGCCGTATCCCATCACGATAAGCCCGTAGCAAGCTATAATAAGCAGAGCGCCGAGCATGAGGGCAATAATCAAATCAACTGATAACATAATTATCCCACTCCTGTATTGTCAGCGCCCTGTTGAATATGATGGTATTGCGAACTACCCATGGTAGCGCACCTACGGTATCTGCGAAGAATTGCAGGAAGCCAGTGTCAGCGAACGCCCCGTCATACGGACTGTAAGCACTCCATACCCACGCCATGCCCGTTGAAGCTACACGGTAGCCAACGCGGAACTGCGGTACGCTATCGTCCCACTCCACGCCGTACTGGACGGATTGATTGCGAGTGTAGGCTGTGACTTGGGTTTGTACGATATTAGTGGTTGCATCATGCGTCCTAACACCTTTCGCCCAACCTTGCGACAGCACCGAGAAGCCGCCTGTATTAGCTAAGTCAATTATATCATTATCCGTATTCCCATGCTGACTCAAATCGTGCTGCGGGCTGCCACTGAACATCAATGAACCAGCCGCGTGGGGGAATGCGTTAGCACCGCCCCAGCCCTGTGTAGTGGGGAACTTGAGATTGCCAAGTTCGTTTTGGCGTACTCCTACTGAAGCCGCTGATTGTACATAAGATGTTGCGACTGGACTTTCTTCTGCCTGACCACCCCATACATATAGACCTGATGACCCATCACCGGTATAGGTTATTGTTGTATTCCTTATATTAACAAAGTACGCGCTCAATGCCACTGTAGGAGTACCCATCGCAGTACAGCGATACCATCCATTACCTACCGATTCAATGGTTCCAGCACCTGCTATGATTGATCCTGTAGCTAAATTAACCGCTATCGCCAGGAAAGTAGAATCTGTGCTATTCCAACCCATAAGCCTGGCTTGTGCCCTCGTACCCGCTTTCAAATAACATGAGAAAGCAATAGTGGTTACGTTAGTAGTAATATTACGCCCTACTCTATGTTCTCCAGTGGTAGCGTCTTCAGCAAGTAAATAGGCAGTATTTGACCCATCAGGCGCTACTGTAACATTGGGTGTGACACTACTACCTAGTAGTGACCACCCAGCCGCATCGAACTGTTCAGAGTACAAACATTTATTAGTCGCCCCGCCCTCTAACAACACGCCATAATCAGGCCGATAAATACCCTGATCTACCCAATCTGTGACACCGGTATCAACTAACGGGCTGGCTCCGTTCGTCGTTCCGCCAGTAGCAGTCTTGTAATACCTGCCCCCATACGCACGCATGCCGCCTGCTGCCACTGTCTGGCCTGTAGCGTAGTCGGTGAGGTCAAGATAGGTCTGCTCTCCATTGATTACTGCGGTGGGGTGGAGTGGATTGCCCGCTCCGTCATCGCCAAACCATTGCGTGCCGTTCCAACGCCCACGATTAACCCGCCATGTGTCCAGAGGGATAGACTGCAACACACCCTGCCAATCAGGGACATTAGCTGCCCCGGCACGTGTGAATGTGCCGGTATTGCCGTGGGCATCCTGTAAATCTAGGAAGTCCAGATTGAATACGCCGAAGCCGGGGATGGGGCTAATGCCGTTCGTGATTCTTGAGGCGATGCCTCTGGCAATACGTAACTGCATCATGCGTTAGTGGCAGTGGACAGACCGACCGCTACGGCTGCTGCTGTGGCAGATTTAACAAGTCGCAGGTCGGCAGGAAACTGAATACCGACGTTGTTGTGTGTTGCGTCCAATACAACGGCTGTGCCGGTGTTGTAGTCCATCATCAGTGAATAGTTCACGCCGTCGTCAGAGATATTTACCGCCACTGTTTCTGTACCTGCAAGGCCATTGGCGATAATCGTGACGGGAAACTGATAGTGCGAGGCATCCAGTTTGATTGCCCCTGCTGCTGTAGTGACTGCTGCGGTTGTTGCTGCGATAAGTGTGTTCATTTTAATTTTACGCTCCTTTATTTTTGAATGGCCAGAGAATCATCTGATTCTCGAAGTGCTGACCTATTACCAGATGTGAATTGATACGGTTGTCGTCCAATAGCTTATAGCCCCACCATAACCACAGCCGCTTACCGATAAGTGGGCGGCGGATGAATGGGTAATCCTTGCCGTTGATTGTAGCGATAACACTGTATTTCGTAGTGCGGATAGCCTGAACAGTACCATTCGGGCCATAGGCTCTAAGCAGGTTGTTGACGGGGTTGCGTAGCTGCGTCCAGCGAAAACGGCGTAGTGTCGTCACCTTAGCCTTGTATGCTGCATCACCATCGATGCCGTCGATCTTGTTGCCGTACACGCCGTCCAGCCAACGCAGAGTACGACTACCTTTGGGCGTAAAGGCAAGGATTACTGGCACCAGTATGAATCCAACTAGATACCATGCGATTGCTTTGATTGCCTTCATTTGTCTGGATGCTCCGTATCCGCATCCCCGATGCGTTTAATATCCTCACGCATAGCGTCAGTTAGCTTACGATGGTCAATGGCATGGATCACAATGCGCTCCAGTGCTTCAACCCTCTGCTCAAGTGTACCCTTAGCTAACTGTCGCTTGCGTGCTGGCGTTTCAAAGTCATCGTGTACTCGCTCAATGCCCATAGCTTACTTCCACCCTAGTGATGTACCGTGTAGTTTGAGGTTCTTCGCATTAGCCGTGGTCAGCCTGTATTTCATAGCTGTGCCTGCTGGCTGCGCTGTGATGTCGGCTGTGCCTTGGAGGATACGTTTGGTAACTGTTGTATATGCCGGGGCATACATATGTATCGGCCCCATATACAGATTGGCATTCGTACCGTTGCCTGAGCCAGTAATGTTAAGCCTATATTTGCTGTACTTAGCAACGGCGGATAACGTCCTTGAGTACCGCGATAGCGCATATGCGCCAGTTACGGTGTCTAATGTCACCCATGACGATGTGACTGCGTCCCAGCCATCGAAAGTCCAGCTTGTAGCAGAATAGTAAGCTGAGGAATACCCGGCTAGATCATACGAATATATTTCTGTCGGAGTGCCAAAATCATATGCAATCCACCCTGTCGCCGCCCCGCCTAGATACCAATACGAACCTGCAAATGCATGCCATGCCGGGCCGATGGAATGGTCGGCCGAATACGTCACAATGCCAGATGGAGTTGTATAGTTAGTCATCGTCGGAATTGCTGTTGTAGCTGCGGAACCGGAAAGAACCGCATAATTGGCGCCAACTCCCTTATCCACCAAAGGCACATTAGTCCACGTCGCACCGCCATCTCTGCTAACTGCGGCCATTAAGTCAGTATTCAGCGTTACAGGGTCAACATCCTCCTCCAGCACTGTCAGCGTAGCAGATGATGGCTGGGCTACTGCTGTGGTGGCTACGGAATAGAGGGTTAAATTAAGTCCCGTTGCGGGGCTATAACTGTGCCCCATGCTGTCATACACCTGATTTACAGCGTTGGCAGTATCAACCCCAGTTTCATCGCCGTATTCATCGACAATACCATCGACCATGCGCTGGGTTGATAGATTACCATTCACTGCTATGCGGATAGCGTTGAGGGCTACATTAGCGGATAGCCTATCTAGGTCAGACTGGCTGGCACCACCGCCTAACCGGCTATCACTACCGAGCACTACCTCGCCGGGTGCTGCATCACCTGCTGCCGGTACGTTATGCGTAGCCGCTGTGCCCGCATCTGTAATATTAGCAACAGACAGCGTTACGTTCCCCGTCTTGCCTGCAACTGACGTAACCGGCGACACGTCTGCGCCGGGGGCGATTCCGGCCAGTTTTGTGCGCTCGGTGGCAGTCAAAATCTTATTAGTTGCGCTCTCAACCATGTTCGCCATGTTGAACGCATCAGCAGCTACGCCAGCCGGGTCATAGGTTGCAGCAAGCATGTCGCCTGTGCCTGTCCCGTCCGATCCGTTATATGTCTGGAACGTACCCATGTTTATCGTTTCAGCAACATCACCCCAGAGGGTATACGTGTCAGTTGTTCCTGCTGCACCCGTGCCAGCCGTGCGGGTAATGTGGTCAACCGAATTACCTGCTGGGCCTTGCGGGCCTTGCCCGCCGCGATCCGCCACTAGCCCCCACCATGCATCACCTGTGCTGGATGACGGCGGCGTGTGACCTGTACTGTTGGCTCGCCTTGATATAAAATAACGTCCGCCGCTGGTGACGGCATCATCTTTGGCGTATGTGGTTGCGGCGAGATAGGCACCACGGTGATTCATTGATTTTACTGTGACGTTGCCGCCGAGAATCTGTGCTACGGCAGCATCTACGTCCGCTTGCATCTGCGCAGGGCATTTAACCTGATACGTCACACCAGTCGCGTCGGTCATTGGATACATGCCATCCGAATTTACACCGCCGCCTGCCGTACCAGCGAGCCAGGCCCTCAGCTCGTCCTCACGCCCCTGCCATGATTGCACCATTGCCGACACTTTATAGGCAATCCCGCTATTTACCGGATTTATCTGAGAATTTTGCAGTATTGAATATGCTTGTGCTGTGCCTGCTGGAATAGCGCGATCTACGGTGAGAATTGTGTTATTGCCTGCCGTAGTGCCGTCACCAACGGTCTGAATCTGATAGAATGACGCGCCATCAAGGGTGAATAGATCACCAACCGCGATTTGCCCAACGTCTGTCCAAAGCGTACCTGTGCCGACCACCTTCGATGTGCCATCTGTTGTTATTGTGCCATCAGAATACCAAGGTGGGGTAGTAGTGAATGCCATAACTTACCTCGCGTCCGGCATGGGTGAATGGGTATATGGTGCCGCGTTATTGTTCGGGTTGACTGTTGCTTGCTGATTGGCCTCAATGCCGATTGAATTGGCGAAGGCTTGATAGTGACCAATGGCAATCTGCGCATTGGCGACATTATACTCAGCGTCTTTAGATAATGCCCTGTAGAGGATGTAACTTTTGATTGCCGGATCGTAGTCATCGCTGACACCGATTGTTTCTGTTCTGTTTAAGTTGCCGCCTGCGCCAAGTCCGGTAATGATTGCCGGTGTAGCGGCATACTTGACTGCAACTGCCTCTGTGCCTGCTGCTGGTGGGTATAAATCGAAACTCTTTCTGTCGCGACCATCGAATATGTAATGATCGAATGATCCAGTCGGTGCGGCTGCGTGCCAGCCTGGAACCTGTGTATCGAGTTGATTCCGTTCGATTGGCGTAATGGCATCGCCTGCCACCTGATTCGCAAACGCGCCCATGTTGTGCGTGACCTCAAACAACTCAATCGCACCAGCGGGCAATGTCTGCCGCGTGCCTGCAACCGTTGCAATGACTGCCGCTGTCGCACCCTCGCCAAGATTGTGATTAACAATCTCTTTCTGTGCCTCGTTGAAATAGCCCAGCAGTTCAGATTCCGGCCAGCGACGCACCACGTCAGTATCGTTCAGGGTGATTGATACGCTATCTATGATTGATTTTACGGTTACTGCCATTGTTTAGACCTCACCGGAACGGAACAGGTTGAACTCTGTTGTTTGTGTTGGAATGGTTGTTTGCAATCGCCAAGCGTGCCGTGCTGACTGCATCTGCAAATATGGACTCGTGGTATGCAACAAGATTCGGATTCGTCCACTTCTGTTCTGGCATGGCGAATAGCAGTGCTTTTGCTTTGGCTGCGATACCGTTGTGATAATCGTCATATATCGAATCATCAATCACTGTTGCTGCTGGAGAAGGTTTCACAATCGCACGCAAGGTAATCTGTTCACCTGTTGCGTTTGGTGTTGGATAGAACCGCATTAGCCGGGGTGCAATCATCATCCATGCGATAGGATTCGCGCCTGTGTTGTTGCGCCATGTTCCGCTTTCAGCATCCATTTTTTGCAATGCAACCTTCTTTAGCATTCGCCCCGTGGTTGAGCTGATTGCCTGGGTGATTCTGATTACGCGCTGGTTTGCCGGTTGAACAACTGGATATTCAGACGTGTTTGCACTCAAGGTAACGGCTGGCAATGCCACTTCCCATATATGCGCGCTCTCGCAAAACAATACTGCTGCATCAAGTATTGCTTTATTCATCATCATGTTTGAGCAGCCGACCACCTCTGGCCGGACATCTGCCAGCATTCCGGCCAAAGGTACGTCAGCCATGATTTATACCTTCACCGAGATATTGAAGCGAGGATTATCACCCGTTGTGTTCTCGCCGGTTTCTGCGTCATGCTCATAGAATGATTCAACTGCATTCTGTAGTGTATGCAGCACATACAGAGGCACCTCAACATCAACACCGCGCCGGATTCTGAATGCTCGACCATTAACTGAAACATCAACGTAAATCGGTTCATCCTTTTCTTTTGCAATGTTGATCTTGACCTTCCGGGTCAAATCTTCATCTGCTGGCTCTTCTGGTTCATCAACCAGGCCGTCGATTTCCAGGTCTGCGAAATATGCAGCCTGTGAATCCATAAATAACTGTACCAGTTCATCTTTCTTAAAATCGTCTGGATTGGCTTCAATGCCGAACTCTTCATACAAGTGTTCGCAAATACGGCGTTCGCTCATGCGCTTCACCGAACTTAATGAAAGTTTTTTCAAATTACTCATTTCCGTGGCTCCTTAATTGGCAATAAAAAAGGCCACCCCCGAAAGGATGGCCTTGGCTTAAATAAAAAGGCCACCCCCGAAAGGATGGCCTCTTCATATTGTCACTTTAGGTGACTGCTCCCGCTTATGCGGTAGCTGCACATTCCACGCGTGCCATCCAAAGGTCGTTCAAGATGACTGCTGTCTGCATGGCTTTCCAACCAACGGTGCCGCGCTGTGCCAGTGGATCACCGGACTGCGGACGTGGGTTGCTTACCATGATGGAAGTGGCATTTTTACCCTTCAAAGGGACGATCCCGTAAGCGTCACGGGCAACGATGAGGATAGGATATACGTCTGAATTGGTGCCAGTCGTACTCAGTGTAGTGCCACCTGATAGGCCGCCTGCATCTGCAAACGGAGTAAACACGGTACTGGATACATAGCGCACGTCTTCACACTTACCGATTTCAGACTCATACGGAGTCATGGAACCGTACTGCTCAACCGGGACGAATCCAGGCATGTTGCGAATATCGGTCTCCATGTCGGTATGTACCAGCGCAATGAATGCAGGCGCGACGTTCTGTGTGCCATAGTTCGGAGTAGATCGAACAACGGAAGTCACTTTGCGTGCGTTCTGACGTTTCAATGCGCGTGTTACCTGACGCTGCAATGCGAGTGAATAAACAGTATTCACAGCATTACGGGCAAGGCCGTTGGCGTAAAATACATTGGTGCCAGCCTTCAGCACATTGAATCGGATGGTTTCGATCATTTCGGCTTCTTGCTCGCCCAATACTTCTGTGGCCTGTGTCAATACAGGGTCTTCATGGGTGTCCATGATAACGTCTGTGATTTCCACAAAATCACCATACTGAGCCAGTGTAGCGGTCACGTCCGTAGATGTGAGTGCTTTACCGGCTGGAGTTACGCCTTCTGTCAGCGCATTTGGTGTTGCAGCCAAGGAGTTATAGCGACGGAATTTTGCTACCGTAGAACTCTTGGAAGGCAAAGGATAAGTCTGCCCGAATTTCTCCAGCACCAGCATCGGGATACCGCGCTTGAGAAGTTTTTTTACCGCATGCGCGGCTGTTCGTGGGGATATACTCCCGTAAGTTGTTACTGGCATAGTAATGCTCCTATAAAAGATTTATGAGGAGCAAGGTTTCAGCTTAATCGTCTGCTTCGTCCCAGCCTGCGTCGAAATCGTCAGGGTCAGCATTGCCAATCGTATTCGTTACTCTTGAAGAGTGATTGGGTACTGATTTCCCGGCGTTCTTCTGCTGTTCACGTCGCTTCTGAAATTGCTGTCTCTCTTGCTCTTTCAGTACGGTTCCTTTGTACTGATCGAGCATTTCAATGACTTCATCTGCGGTTCCACTTTCAATGATGGACTGGTATCGCACAGCATCTTTATAAGGCTGCTGTTCGACCCATGAGTTTAATGCGTCCGTTTCGATATTATCAAAATCAGGGTGTTTGGCTTTAATGGCATCGCGATGCGCCTTTATTTGCCTGTCCTGTTCCGCTTGCGTGAAAGCTTCAACTTGCTCAATGACTTGGCCTAAATCCTTGCCAGATAAACGCCTGTTTATCTCTTGTTCCATTGCTGCAAAAATATCAGGGTAGTCCTCACGTAACCGGGCAACCGCATCTTCATCCTGCTCGTCCTGATCGTCTTGAGGATCTTCTTCCTCTTCTCCATCATTCTGCTCGGATTCCAACTGCTTTAGCTTGGCTTCGCGCTCATGGATTTCCTGCTCACGCTTGCGCAAGCGACCTTCCCATGATTTATAGCGTGCCATGTCTTCGGCAGGAATATCATCATCAGCATCGTTATCATCCTGATTCTCTTCTTCCTGATCCGTGCTATCCGGCTGTTGCTCGCCTTCCTGCGCATCGCCCGCTTCTTCATCATCTTCGGTCACTTCTTGATTTTCCGGTTCAGCTTCTTCGTCGCTTACGGCCTCATCGGTATCGTCTGCAATTTCTGTTGCTTCATCTTCATCGAATGCGGCATCAAACTCCGCTTCATTATCATTTTCATGCTCGTTTTCGTTCACGCTGTCTCCTTCGGGCCATTACTGGTGTCCGTTTTCTTTGATTATCAAGTGTCCTTACGGGCTTGATTTATTGCGTCCGGTCGCGTGCGCCGGACTAAACTGGTTATTTTTTGATTGGGGTTTCTTCTATCCGCCGTAGCAGATAGCGCACATTGCGAATTGCACCGCGCAACTGCATAGCCGCGTCGTGGTTCGTGGTTTCGACCAACTCTGCTGTCCAACCTGCGATAGCGTTCTCAAGCATGGCTGTGTAAACGCGTCCACCATGCGACATGCGGCTTTCGTGGCACTGCTGTATATGCTTATGGTCTTTCATTGCCGTGCTGCTTGTTGTGCTTGCTGGTCTTGCATGGCTTGCTGTGCCAATGCCTGCGCCATCATCTGCGCTGCCATCTGTTGTATCTGCTGATTGACCTGCTCTGCCTTATCTTTGCTGATAAGCACATCTTCCGGCAGTTCTAGCGCCTTGACGCGCTCCCTCAGCATATTTGACCTGTCGATGTATGGCGCATCAATCTGGTTCGCTGTTTCCTGCTGGAACTCACCCAATGCCCGTGAACGAATCTCACGCGCCACCAGACTCGTTGAACCTGTCGCGCTTACCTTCATGTCGCCCTTGATCTCGTTCTCGCCAAACATCATCAGCCAGTCGTATGCACTGGTAATGAATGGGATCGTCATGCCATCGTCAAAATTTGCGACCACATCTTTAATCGTGATATTCGCCGCGCCCATCAACATAGACAGTCCACCAACCGTATCTGCTGCGCCCTTGTCACCCTCGCCGTGCATATAACTTGGAATATTCGACACTTCATCATTGAGTAGCTTGAACGTATTAAATAGCCCAATCAATTCAGCAACATGGGAGTCAATGTTTGTGATATGAATAGCCTTGTGCTGCGCGTCTGCGCCCGTTCCTCGCCGTAGCCATGTCTTGAATGGATATATCTCGTTGCACGTTGCAACATGCGCCGCGTCCATCAGATCAACATTGACTTCGACTTGTGGCCCCGCTGTAATACCTGCGTTGTCTGCGGTCTGCCGGATTGTCGCGTTTGCAAGGTCTTGCGTGTCACGAATTGCATCCGGCACACCGAAGCCGAACATGCTCGTTTCGTCTTCTTCAAAGTGATATTTGTGGAAGATATGTTTACTTCGTTCGCCTGGATGTAATGCCGCTTTAATCACGCGACCACCAAGCAACCAGATCACGCCAAACACGTCGTCTTTCACTTCTTCATTCAGCCCTTCACAGCCGCACTCTGTCAGCCATTCGGAACTGATATATCCCCAACGCTCTAACAACTCGTAACGATTGCGCAGCGGCTTTGTCTGCTGCTTCTCAGTGCCAATCTGGCGCAATCCTTCTTCGTGATACGTCCGAACAGCATCACCGTCGGGATGGCTGCGGATATAGTCGATGATTGCCTTGCCGTTGAAATCGTCACGCTTCGCCAGTTTTTGCAGATGATGCCTGCCCATAACGTGCCGCTGATAAATGTAATCACACAGGTTTATATCAGATGATTGCGCTGATAAATCCGGGTAAACATCCCATATTGGAACAAAATCGAACTCTGGCTCAGTTACTATTTTATGTATCGCCACATGATCGCCTAGGTCTTCATCGTATTGCCAATGTGTTTCTTCAGTTTCGGTTGTCAGCACGCCTTTCATCCAGCCAGTGCCATATAAATTGCCGGAATGGATGACCTTGCGCCCTTTGTGGCGATACTTTCCTTCTGTTAGCTTGTCAGAAATCGCTTCTGACATGCGCTCGGCCTGTTTGTCAGCCCATTTCTTAACACCCTTTTCGACCAGTTCAAGCGGCACCTGCTCAACGTCCACCTGATTCTCTGCCGCAATCTGCATCGCGATCTGTTGCACCACATCATCTGGCGCTTTTGGCTTCGGTGTAGCTGATATTGACCAATTCTTTTCAGTACCGGATGGAAACAGCATATCAAACATGCGTGCGTCCATCGTGTTCACTTTGATTCTGCCCAGCCTGATATATGCATCCGATTGATTTTTGTCGAGTCGAGCCAGTACCTTTTGCTCATACTGACCCTGGAACATGCGCAGATTCGGCCTGCGTTCAATCTTCAACTCGTCAAATTCAGAGCGGATTCGTCCACCAATGGCATCGAGTTTCGAGAACGGGTTTACGTTTTCTTCATCTGCCATTGTTTTTACTCCAAAAAAAGCCGCCCGGAGGCAGCTTAGAATCAATATCGTCTTGGTTGTGGTGGTGGTGGCACTGGTAGTTTCTTCTTGACCACTGCCACCGGCTCATAAAATGTATTCATCAGCGCATCGCCGCCATCGGGCGAACGTAGCCCGCGCTTCTGCATATCCGTTTTCTTTTCCAGTACCACACGTCCTTTACTGTCAAACGTGTGCTGTGGCCCCGTCAGGTCTGCATGTAATTCATCGTTGTTTGGTATTCGCACCGGCTTGTCATCGAGCCATTTCTTGCCCAGACACCACATTTCTGCTCGCCTGTTCGCATATCGCTCTGGATCAAGTGCTGCTTCACCGCCGTTCACTGCCCTGACAATTTCACCAAATCCCATTTCCCGGAGCCGATCAACTACCCCCGCCCCGATACCAACCACATCAACAAACACTCTGGCGGGCTTTTCTTGCTGAATAATGCGAACAACGCGCCCAACCACTTCCATTGTTGAGATTTTCTTGTGGTATTCGAGTTTGAAAGCCTTTCGCCCTCTGCGTCGGATGATTGACGTTCTATCTTTCCCGTATCGTGCCGGATCGACACCAACAACAAGTGCGCCGTATGAGTCTTGCAATCCGCTGGCTCTGGCTGCCATGACTGCCTCATTGCTAATCAATGCCTTGTCTGAGCCTGTCACCTGGAATGCTTCCGTCGCTGTCGCTGGATATTCCTGCTTAAATGCCATGCCGCCATCACCTCCGCCCGATGAGAGTTCGACAATCTTGTTCCGCCGCCAAGCTATTTGCTCGTCGGTGAGGCCATACGCCTTCTTGTAATCGGCTTCTTCGTCAGTCAGTGTAAAATCATCCGGCAATGCCCTGCTGTATTCCGGCTGCCAAAACCACGGCACAAAGATGAATATGAAATCACCCTCGCCTGAAATCGCCTTCTGTACCTGTTCATGGTAAAAGTTGCCAACGCCGTTTGCAGTGCTTTCGAGTATTACTTCTGTACCATGTTCATCGGGTATCGCCTGCATCACACCTTTCGCGTGTTCCGCTGCGTTCGGCCAAAATGACACTTCACTTCCGTGGAAAAATTGTATCGTGCTGGATCGTCCAACAGCCTTGTTCCCTGCTGTTCCGACCTTGTACGCACTATCAAGCTTGTCGAACTCAAGCGACTTGGCCGAATCACCGCCGGTACTTGGTCGCAACGGTGCAATACAATGATCGTGATAACGCTTCGCCATCTCGAACAGGTTATTTGTTGCATCAGCTTCATGCGTAAGAATAAACGCTCTCACGCCTTTCCGATGTGTTACAAGCCAGTAGAACCGACCCTCAACGTATGTGCTGGCTCCCTGCTGTCTGCCTTTCAGCAGGATTGCTCTGACCTTGCCGGTCTTTTTCCTCTGATCTTCAATGCAGTCATGGATGTATCTCTGTGCATGATTCAATAAAAGCGGCTGAATAATCCCGCTCTTGCCGCGAATAAACAAAGCGCGTTGCGAGTAATACAGGAAATCGTCTTTGCATTTCTGTTTTAGTCGCAGACGCTCTGAGTCCTTCATCGCAGTTTGTCTAAATCATCCTCATGGGTTGAAGCATTTGGATCATCCAGACCACGAATGCGTCTGATTGTTTCTATCGCGCCTTTGTTTGCATCAACGATTGTCTTTATTTCCTGCGGCTTTCCTGCAACTTCTGTCATAATGCGAAGCTTTGCAATACAGAGCCTCGCCACTTCCAATCCGTTGTGCATGTCTGCAACATCTTGCTTGGCTGCTTCTTCGATAGTGCGCACTGCGTACTGTACACCAGACTGCGCACTATCAGATGTCCCAGACAGTGCAGCCTTTACCATTTCACGTTTTTTACCTGTTGCGTCCCTGACCCAACCTTTTTGCTTTGCTCTCTTTCTTATCCCGCTCTCACTACTGTTGTACTGCTCCGCAATCGCCCTGATAGACTTCTGACCAGCAAGGTAATCACCTTCAATGCCGATCCAGTCAATCTTTTTAGGACGTGGAGCCATTGTTATTCTTCGCCAGACTCAAACGCTTTGTCGAACTCGGTTTCATTATCGTATTCTGATAACTCTTCCTTCATGCGTTTCAGCAATTCTTTCAGCGTTCCGGCTGCATACTCTTCGCTCTTGTGCATAGCAGAGTAATCAATTTCGGGTTCACCCTTCTTTGAAGCCTTCCGCAGCTTCTTCCGTGCATCATCAGTCATGGACTTTTCGACGCGCAACACATAACCGTTTTCCAGTACGCGCACTTCTGCACGCTTCAATTTGAAATCCTTGTTGCTCTTGTTGTCCTGTTCCATATTGCACCTCGATTAAATAGCGCACAGATCAGTTCCTCGTATGGGTAGTCTATCAAGTATGATTTCTCGTCGGAAATGCGCGCATAAAAAAAGCCGCCCGAAGGCAGCTCATGTTTGTGATACTTAACCCAAGGGGCAAGCATCGCTGAATTATTTAGCGACAGCCTGCATAAATCTTTAGCTTTGTAAAGAGTTTTATTTCACGCCTGATCCAATCTGTCTTTAGCCTGGATGAATGATGCCTCCAGTAGTTCAGTAATCTCTGCTCTCCGCTTCCACTCCGTAGCTTCTGATGCGCCCAGCATCGCCTGTAGTTCCGCGACTGTATCATAATGTGATATTCGATATTCCCGACTCACCGCCCCTTCGTGCCGCTTGTTAAAGCGTTTCTCTCCCCACCTACGGCACACCGCCTGCGTGTAAACCCTCGGCAGGTTCAGCTTTTCTGCTATCCGGTTGCCGACACCGGCCATAGCCAGCCCCCTATCCACCGGATCATCGTGCAATGCCAGGGTGACGATTGACCAATCTGCGCCGGTTATCGTTTCCGCGTGTTTCAGTATTCGCCCAGCTACTATTCGTTTCCCGCCAGCCTGCCGCCATTCGTCGGGATCGTCATAGCTGATTGCGTCCACCTCGTCGCTGTCCGGGTAAACTGGCTCACCGGCTAACCTTCGTTCTGTTGTTGCTCGCGGGAACACAGACTGACTCATTGCATCGAATGCAAACAGCACCGCATGCCACCATGATCCGAATTGCGCCACGATTGCGCGGGTGTTTCTCTCGATCCGGTTATTCATTCGCCATCTCCTGATTATCTTCTCTGTCGTCTTTGTTGCAACAGCCTCGCCATAAAAATTGCACAAGCCCTCCTCTACGGCCTAAATAGTCAATAAATGGGTCTGATTTTAGTAACTTACAAAACGCGACAGCGATTTCCAATGAATCTGCGATAGTACACAATACCGTCATGCGCTCCTCTTTCCGCATTAAATGATATACATCGAGCAACATACATCGACTGACTGACCGATACCTAGTTTTCCTATGTTCCCTGATTATATCCATATAGCGCGCATTAACATCGGCTGTTTTGTCAGCCCAATCTTCCGCCTCCTCCAGTATGTTGAACTGTATATCGCATGGTAAGGCTAGAAACATCCTTAGATATAATTCCTTATACTTTCCTATGTTGTCAGTGGTTTGATGCCTCTTCCTCGCGTAATACACGACTGCCGCACCAAGTTGCCGTTGGGGAATGCATGGGTACATTACAAGGTCATTCATGCCTTTTTTACTCGACGATGATCGCACCATGCTCGCCCCATAATTTCCTGACTCGCACATCCCACAAATGACAATCTTCCCCATGTACTGCATCACTAAGCGCTTTTCCGAGGTTGTCCCAATCCGGGCGCTGTCTGTGCGGCTCTCCATTCATCTGCTGCCGCTTCCGTTTACTCCAGCTTTTCGGCATCGGCAGCACAAACGTCACACAAGCGCCAGACTCTAGCTTCACGCCCTTTGCCCTTACCTGATCCGCAAAAACTCGATAGCGAAGAACACACGGCCTCTTGCGCCACTTATCAGCCCGCGTCTGGCGCGGCTTTGGCACTGGCTCTATTTCGTACCGCATTGCATCTCATCCAGCGCACAGAGCGTCTCAACATGCAGCTCGCCATCCTCCATATACTCCTTGAATCCACGGTTTGCTCTGCAATAGCGATGTCGGCACTGCTCCACCGGCACCGCGAATCCAGCATGCGGGCACAGCACCTTCAGACATGGCCTGCCGATTGACCCCGGCGACAAGTGTCTGAACGCCACCAGCTTTCTCATTGTGCAATATCGCCATAGCAGATATTCAGCCAGCGGTTTGTTTTCGCCAGAAGCGCCTGCTGTGTTCCGAACCTCCACTCGAACGCGCTCACGCTGGCGTGCAGCTCGTTATGGTGGACCCGGCATAGCGGGATGGTTTCACTATCCGGAGCCGTGCCGCCAACTCTCCCGTCCCCCTGCTGGATCAGGTGATGAGGATCCACGCCGATATTTGCGCACACCACGCACGGCAGCTTTCTGATCGCCTTGAGTCTATCGAACATCAGCCCACTCCTGCGCCGGCAACGTGATCTGTAATTCCATCGCCGCGAACGCCTCCACCTGCTCCATAAACGCATTCAGCTCGCGCACTCCCATGTCTGCCGTCGATTTGAATTGCACCCACGTTTCGCCGTTCGGCAATCGCTTCTGCGCAATCGGCTCCAGAAACTTCGCCTTCATCTCCAGCTTCATGGATTCGATGTCATCGCCGGTATAATCGGCCATCATGCCAAGCAGCTTGTGAAGCCGCCGGTTTTGCATATCGCTGCGCTTCGCCCTGTGCGGCCTGATCACCATCTCCAGCGTCACCGGCTCCAGCTCCAGCGATTCAATCCGCTCAACTGCCCGTTGCCGGAGAGCTTCATTTCGGAGGATGATTTTTTGCGCGTTCATGCCGCCAGCGCCGGCTTCATTGCCGGGATAAAATCACCCACCGGCATTGATTTGCTGATGTCCAGAATATCGCGGCCTTTGCGATACACCATCCTGCACCGCTCCACATCGCCGATTGCCGATACCTTGTTGAACTCAGGAAACTGGCTGCCATTGCCAATAGCGGTAATCCCTTCCAGGCACTTCGGGAAAGGCAACCAGTCACGATAGTTCGTGTACTCGTCGATAAACTTTTTCCGGTCGAAGTCGTGATGCTCAGCCTGGCAGAAGCCAACCCAGTTCGAGAAACCACACTGCACCGCATACATGATGGCCGGATCGTCAAACACCACGCTGGCATAGCTGCCGTATGAACTGATTGCATCGAAGGCTCTGGCGTATGCCAGCC
>Ga0256829_1001656_pt1 | contig 17885 bp, 12 predicted proteins | sample 131447metaG_FD_185979 | JGI IMG/M metagenome (GOLD analysis project Ga0256829, IMG submission 185979) | Hydrothermal vent microbial communities from Lau Basin, Pacific Ocean - 131-447 | ecosystem: Environmental > Aquatic > Marine > Hydrothermal vents | place: Pacific Ocean: Lau Basin | collected...
GGCCAGCTTAGATACCAAATTATTTCAGATAAATTTTCCATAAAATCTCCTAGTAGTGATGTGAATCAGATTTGATTTCATCGATTGTTAATTTTGTTTTGTCCATAGAACGCCATACAAAGAAAATATACCCTGCAACAACAGGAACAAGAAGCGATACGTACGCCATAACGCTGAGTGTATAGTGACTTCCTGAAGAATTTTCGATGGTGAGTGAACTTTGCATATCTGCAAGTGATGGATAGTAAACTGAATTGTCAAGCCCTAAAATAAGTAGAACAATTATTACAGTTAAAATAACGCCAAAACCTGTAAACCAAATAGCTTTATCATTGTTTTTTATAAGTGCGATGAAAACACCCCAAAGTAGAGAGACAACACCGACAACTAAAAGAACAAGTAGCAGTGGCATATCTAAAAAACTATGTAAAAATTTCATACTTTTTATGCTTACAACGCCCGTAGTTGAGTCGTAAACTAAACCTTCTGAAAATAAAATCATTCCAAGAACAAACAAAAACAGTACTAAAAACATAATAAAGTTTATAGTCACTACCTTTTTAATTCTGCCTATAATTGTAGGAGTATCAATAGAATTTAAAAAGTAGAGCCCTGCTTGCATACGTGAGAGAAAAACGAGCATAAGTCCAAATGCAACATTAAAAGGATTAAGCAGTGCTTCTAAACCGTAGCTTTGCATTGTCCAGTGAGAAAGGTGAGAACTGTTTACGATAAAGTTTCCGCCTGTAAAAAGTGTTCCAACTGCTACGCCTATGAGAAAAATACCGAGTGAACCATTTATATAGAGAAGTATTTCATAAAATTTTTCTCCATAAAGGTTGTCTGGCTTCTTTCTATACTCATAGGCAACAGCCTGAATAATGAAACAAAATAAAATTGCCATCCAAACATAATAAGCTCCCCCAAAACTTACTGCATAAAAGAGGGGAAATGCAGCAAAAAGTGCACCGCCAAACATTACGAGCATTGTAAAAGTAAGCTCCCATTTTCGTCCAAGCGAATTAATGAGTAGATCGCGTTCATCTTCAGTGCGTCCAAGTCTATAAAGCAATGTTTGTCCACCTTGAACAAATGTCATAAAGACAAATAGAGCGCCTATGACGCTTACTAAAAACCACCAGTACTCTTGTAAAATTAGTAAATTCATCTTAGTTTCCCTCCGGTCCGACTTTTATTTGTTTGAGCATGATTTTGACCTCTGCGATAAGCAGTCCTGTAAATAAAACTGCAAAGAGCCAAAAAGTAATCATAACACTTGTTGAGGCAACATTTGACGTTGCCATGCCTACTGGAAGAAGATCTTGTATAGCCCAAGGCTGACGACCTGCTTCTGCTGTAATCCATCCTGCTTCTTGTGCTACATATCCAAAAGGAAGGGTAAAAAGAGCAAGGTAAAGCAGCCATTTTTTCTTATGCATTTCATTAATCATCGAGTAGTAAAGTGAGATAAGAAAAAGTACTAAGAACCAAGTACCAAGTCCGACCATTGTGTGGAAGCTGTAAAATGAGAGAGCAACACTTGGTACTGCATCGGTAGGTTTTTTAAGGTAGCCGTATCCCATATATTTTTCATTTGCTTCAAATGTTTTGAGTGCTTTTGATGCATTTGTAATATCACCAATCTTTTTGTAATCTTTATAGGCAGTAAGTGCACCAACAGCAATCTTACCTTTTTGCATCTTTTCACTTACTGACATAATGCCGTATTTTTTATTTCCTTTTATAAGGTCGTCAATTCCTGGAACAAAGGCGTTAAAATCGTGATAACCTAAAAATGAAAGTGCCCCTGGAATTTCAAAACTAAAATAAAAAGGGTCTAAATCATCGCCTATAACTTTTGCTTGATTGAGAAAACCAAATGCAATGATACCCTCACGCTTCTCTCCGTCATAGAGACCTTCCATTGCGGCGAGTTTCATCGGTTGTGTCATTGCCACTTGGTGTGCAGATTCATCACCTGTTGTGATGAGGTACATAGAAGCAATAAGACCAAAACTTGACGCTACTATGATGCTTCGTCTTGCAAATTGTGTATCTCTTTTTTTAATAAGATACCATGCACTGATGGCAAGAACGAAGAGTGAAGCAAGCACATAGCCACTACTGACAGTGTGTAAGAATTTGCTTACACCGTTTGGATTAAAAAATACTTCCCCAAAGTTTTGCATTTCATTTCTTGCTGTGTCTGGATTAAAGTGCATTCCTACGGGGTGTTGCATCCAGCCATTAGCAAGTAAAATCCAGAGTGCAGAGAGGTTAGACCCAAGTGCAACAAGCCAAGTAGAAGTGAGGTGCATCTTTTTGCTTACTTTATTCCAGCCAAAGAACATAACTGCAAAGAATGTGGACTCCATGAAGAAGGCCATAAGCCCTTCAATCGCAAGTGGTGCTCCAAAAATATCGCCGACTATCCAAGAATAGTTCGACCAGTTAGTACCAAATTCAAATTCCATAATAATACCAGTAGCAAGCCCGATAGCAAAATTAATCGCTAAAAGCCCCATCCAGTATTTTGTAGTAGTTTTCCACTTTTCATCTCCAGTTTTTACATATATAGTCTCCATAATTGCTACTATAAATGTTAAACCTAAAGTAAGTGGTACGAATAACCAGTGGTAGAGTGCAGTAAGTGCAAACTGTGCACGTGACCAGTCAACGAGTAAATCAGTGTGTTCCATGAATTAGTTTTCCTTTGTGAGTTGTTGTAAAATATATTGACTTCTTTGTGCATCTGTTGAGAAGTTTTCTTGCAATATATTTGGAAAGAACAGCCATTTTATTATGGCAAACATAACAAATAGTTTTATAGCTATGAGAATCCAAAGTGTTTTACCGACTCTCATATTTACAAAACCATCATAGTACAAGTAGAAAACGGATTTGAAAAACTTTTTGATATTTGTTTTCATAAAAGAATATTATTCCAATAAATCTTAAGTATTAATAAGCAAATGTTATTAATTTTATAATATTTCCTTAAATTTATTGAGAGGAATCGGTTTGGACATAAAGTATCCTTGATAATAATCACATCCGCTGTTTTGCATAAAATTTACATGTTCAAGGGTCTCAACACCCTCTGCTATAACAAGAAAATCAAATTGTTTTGCTATATCTATAATGATTTTTACTAATCTTTTGTCATTCTGACTTTCTAGCATATCTAACACAAAACTCTGGTCTATTTTTAGATAATCAAAAGGTAGGTTCTTTAGATACGAAAGTGAAGAGTATCCCGTGCCAAAATCATCCATAGAGAATTTAAAACCATACTCTTTGAGTATAATCATTTTTTTAACTGTTTCATCAAGGTTTTTTAGTGTAACTGATTCGGTGAGTTCAAGTTTAATGTGTTGTGGATTTACTGCATATTTTTGTGCATTTTGTATTAAAATATTGACAAAATTATCTTGATAAAATTGTTTTAAACTTATATTTATTGCTATATCTTCTAAAGAATCTGACAACTCTTTATAGATTTCAAAAGCTCTTGAAATAACCCAGTTCCCTATGTCTATAATGAGATTACTTGTCTCTGCATACCCAATAAAAGCATCCGGGTAAACCACTCCTTTTGTTGGGTGATTCCATCTTATAAGTGCTTCTGCAGAGACTATTTTTTCTGTTTTTAAATTTACTATAGGTTGTAAATACAACTCAAATTGATTTTTTTCAATGGCAACTTTCAGCTCATTATGTAAAATGAGCTGCTCTTGCATCTTTTGACTGATAGCAGTATCATAAAAAGAGGTTTTATTTTTACCGGAATTCTTTGATTGGTACATTGCTATATCTGCATGCTTGAGTATGGTGTTAACATCTTTTTCTTTTGGTTTGAGTATCTTAATGCCTATACTTAGAGTTATATAGAGAGAATTTGTTTCGATTTTGATGACTTCTTTTATGGCATTGTGTATTTTCTCAGATATATTGAGTGCTGTATCATTGATTTGAGTTAAATTCATGTTAGTTTGTGATATGAGTATTACAAATTCGTCTCCACCTAGTCTTGCAAAAATATCTTCTTCTCTGAGGACATTTTTTACTCTTGTTGCGAATATTTTTAAAATTAAGTCTCCAACATTATGTCCTAAAGAGTCATTGATATTTTTAAAATTATCTATATCAATAAATAAAAGTACACCATATTCTTTTGAACGCTGTAATTTGTTTGTCAATTGTTGGATATGCTGAGTCAATGATTCTCTGTTTAGTAAACTTGTTAAAGAATCGTAGTATGCTTGATATTTTAACTTTTCTTGATACTCTTTTTGCTTTGTAATGTTTTCAACTATACCGAGTCCTGCAACTATGTTTTTATTTGTATCATACATCGGAACCGTATTGAGTTTAATCCAGATGCTGATATTTGATATATGTGTATTGTATCTGCCCTCATAATATCCTTTTTCTTCATGAAAAACTTTTTTTAAATCTTTACTAAGCGACTGGTCTTTTAACATATTCATATCTAAACTAATAAGTTTGTCCATAGGTGCTTGTAGTAACTTTGAAAAAGCTTTATTGGAGTTAGTAATGACTAGCTCTTTATTATATGTAAAAATACCGATGGGAACTTCATTAAATATTGACTCAAAATTATTTTTTGAAACCTCTAGCTCTTTTTTCGTATTAAAAATTTGATATTTTGTTCTAAAAGTGCTTAAAATATTTTTATTGTACTTTGCAGAAAAGAGTACAAGCATAATAAAAAATAAAAATACAAGATAACTCAGAGATTGCAATACTACCGAATTTTGAAAATACAAAACTATGCCAAGAGGAATAATTAATATACCCAAGTAAATTCTTATAAGATTTTTAAAATAAGAGAGACTCATCACAGCACCGGCAGAAGTGCCGGCGACTACCATAATCAAAAATATTTGATACAAAGAATCTTGTTTTTGAAACAAAAAGATAATTCCAATACTCAAAACTATAACAGAACTGATAGTCAAAACGCTAAAAAGAGATTCAACTTTTTGAAGTTGCATCTCTAATTTATCTTGTAAAAAAGACTTGATAAACAGAGTTCTTGCAATAATTATGGCATAAATAATGAAAACCCATAAAAAGAGTAAAAATTGATTTGTATATTCCCAAAATACGGAAGCTATTGCGAAGACTATAATGAGTAGAGCAAAAGAGGAACTAAAAGAGTCTGCAGCCATTAGGCGCATTATTTTATATTCCAATTTTTGATTATCGCTTTTTTTCATATTTTAATTATACAATTTCTCTACTAAAAACTAAATTTTTTAAACTTCTTTCTTCATTTAGACTTGCGAATTCATCAAGGTTTTCTAAACGTTTTACAAAATGAAAACTTGGTGCCCATTTGTGCATCATATCTATAATGAAACTGCTTTGTAATTCTGGTGAGTTGAGGCATGAAAGGAGTATACAATTTTCAGCGGCAATCTGAGGAAGTTTTTTTATGAGTTTTTCGTAATCTTTTGTTGCTTCAAAGCTGCCACGTTGAAAACTCGGCGGGTCAATGATAATCATATCGTAGGGACCTTTGCGTTTGAGTGAAGAAAATGATTTTAAAATATTGTAAGACAAAAAACTCACACCTTTTGGGTCTAAAGCATTTAAAGAGTGGTTTGCCATTCCCGTTTTTAAAGCACCCTTGCTCATATCTACATTGACAACGCTTTTTGCACCGCCTAGTTTTGCGGCAAGACTGAATGCACAGGTATAAGAAAAGAGATTTAAAACATGCTTATCTTTAGCATTTTCTCTTACAAAGGCCCGTCCGTTTTTCATATCTGGGAAATAACCGCTGTTTCTGTTGGAAAGCAGATTGAGTTTAAGTTTTAATCCGTTTTCATTTACATGTAAATCCTCATCAAGTTTCCCTGTCAAAATTTCACTCGGAGCACCTCGAAGGTATCTTCTTTGTACTACGAATGTTGTATATCTTGTATTACATGTAAATTTTTTGAGCATCTCTAAAAGCTCATTTTCATTCTCTTTTTCAAAATAAAGAGCAACGCTTAGTATTGTATCAATAGAATCTACGGTGAGATGATTCCACCCCTCATAAAGGCCTCCACGTCCATGAAACAAACGTTTAAACTCCTGATTACATGTAAGTGAATTTTTTTCTATCTGTTTTTGCAGTTGTAAAAGTGTCATAAATATTTTATACCTTTGAAAAAGTTAATAATAGTGTTAAAGTTGTTATTTTTTTTTAGACATTTTAGAAAAAATCAATTGCAGTTTTTGCATCTCTTTTCCAAAATCTGTCCAATTGTCTTGCTGCAAGAATTGCAGTGCCTGATTGTAATGTTTAAGTGCCTCTTTTGTTCCTCGTAAAACAGGTGCTTTTAAAGGTTCATTTTTGGATGATGAAATATTAAACACAGCTTGAAGTGCTTCCTCTAATGTTCTTCTCATTGCAATTTTATTTTTAAAGACCACAATAACCCTTTTGAGCTCAGGAATCTGACCTTGCTCTGACTGTAAATATACAGGTTCTACGTAAATGAAGGAATTTTTAATAGGAATTACAAGTTGATTCCCTTTTATAACGCGTGAGCCTTCTTGTCCCCAGAGTGTTAGCTCGGCTGAAATTTCCGGTTTTTGGTTAATTCTCGCTTCTATTTGCATAGGTCCATAAATAAGCTTGTCTTTAGGTAGTGTGTAAACTATCAAGTCACCATAATGAGGTATATCACATCTTGCACACATCCATGCCACCATATTGTCTTTTTTTGAAGGATTAAGGGGCAGCATTAAAATATACTCTTCATTTTTCATTTTTGGCAAACGCATAATAATATAATAGGGCACCATTTTTTGCTGTCCGCCTTGATAGATGACATTTGGAATTTGCCAATAATCTTCTTGATTATAAAAAACTTTTGGGTCAGTCATATGGTAAGCATTGTAAATTTTTACCTGAATATTGAACAAGTCCGTAGGATAACGCATATGTGCTTGTAAAAATTTTGGCATAGCTTGAAACGGTTTAAATAGTTTTGGATAAATTTTTTCATAAGTCTGCAGCAATGCGTCATGAGGATTAACGACATAAAAGGAAATATCACCATTATAAGCATCAATCACTACTTTTACAGAGTTCTTAATGTAATTTATTCCTCTTTTAATCGGGTTGCGTGAGAGTGGTTCTGAATACGGATACATATTACTTGTTGTATAGGCATCTTGTATCCAATAAATTTTTCCATCTTTGCCAATTACTGTATATGGTTGTCTGTCATATGCAAGAAAAGGTGCTAGCGTCGCAGCACGCTCTGTGATATTTCTATAAAACATTAGACGGCTTTTATCTGTCAAATAACTTGTAAAAAGAATATTTATGTCAGAAAATTTCCAGGCATACACAAGGCGTTTAAAAAGAGAATCAATTTGAACCCCTCCATTGCCTCTGTAGTGGGTATAAACGTTTTTTTCTCCTTTTGGATAATCAAACTCTTTTGCCTTTGTATTGACTAGAACAAATTGGTTTGTAGATTGACCATAATAAATGCTCATTTGTTTCAGTTTTAAAGGTACACTACTAACTGGTGGAATGTCTTTTAGTATAAGATTTGGCATACCGCTTGAAGTTATTTTATTGACCGGATTCATGACAATTCCGTACCCATGGGTGTAAATAAGATGTTTATTAACCCATGTTTGTGCTCTGTATGGTATTTCTGAAGCTGGAAGCTCTCTTGCTCCAAGAGCCACTTCGGTGTATTTGTCAAAATGGTAACGATCCACTTCTATGTTTTTAAAATCATAATAAAGACGAATCTCTTGGAGTTGTTTATAGGTTTGTATCAGAGGTCTTCTGTCCCATAATCGGATATTTTCGATTGTGTTATGATTTTGTAAAATATCTTGGTAGCTGGTATTGTTGTCTATTAAAAAAGGTTTTACTTGAATTTTATCTAGCCCATAGGCTTTTGTGGTAAATTTTATATTGTTTGCAATATAAGGGGTTTCTTTTTGTAATTCAGTTGGTTTGACAATGTATTTCTCAATAAGAGTTGGATATATCCAGACAAATCCTATAAGAACAAGAAGCCAAAGAAGCAGTGCGACAACAACAATCTGCATTTTTTTATAGAGTGGATAAAAAAACAAAAGCAGTGTTACAATGGCTGATATAACAATAATAGTCTTGTATGCAGGAATTTGTGCATAGACATCCATATAAGAAGCCCCATAAGCAACACCATTGGAAGAATACAGGAGATTATAAAGTTCTATAATATAATATGCACAAATACCTAGGGCAAAAAATGCACCTAAAAGTAAGAAATGGTTTTTTGCTTTTGTTTCAATTTGAAATTGATTATCTTGATAGTTAAAAATATTGTGCATATAATAAAAAAACAGAACGAAAAAAGTAGTCAAAACGAGCATTGTAAAATACCAATTGAGTACAATTTGATATATCGGAAGCGTAAAAAGATAAAAACCAACATCTTTACCTAAAATAGGTTCTTGCAGGTGAAAAGAAGAGGGATGCAGAAATTTTAAAAAATCAATCCAATAACCTGATGCATAAGAGCCCATAATGAGAGCAAAAAATATAACTATAGTTCCCCATAACCAAATGGAAAATTTTTTATGGTAGAAAAATGAAAGTTTCTGTCGTAAATCATCTGCAACAAAAGGAACAGGACTCTGACTCTGGGCATGTTTATGATATGCATAATAAAGATGAAGCCCAGCGAACAAAATAAAAATAAAAAAGAACAAAATAAAAGAGGATATTTGTGCCAAAATATTGGTATCAAAAACCGAACTGTATCCCAAATTTTTAAACCACAGCCAATCCCCATAGTATCCTATAAAGAGGCTAAATAGAGAGATAAATAATATTAAAAAGGCTAATGCAATCACTCTGTTTATATAATTGTTCATAATTTTCCTGTTATATAATTTGTAACTTCCAATATTCTTTGTACTTAGAGCCTAAACTTTTTCCCAAAAAGTGCCTTGCGGTGTATCCATAATATTCACATTAAATGATAAAATTTCATCTCGAATTTTGTCAGATAATTCAAAGTTTTTTTCTTTTTTTGCTGCATCTCTTTGTGCAATAAGTGTATTGATTTTCTCTTTTGTTGCTTCCTCTATACCAAACTGAAAATACTCAAATGGATTTTTCACGCCAAAGCCCAAAATTTCTTCTATAAAACTTAGGTTTGCGAGTGTTTCACGTTTGAGCTGTTTATGTTTTCCTGCGGTATCGAGTGTTTCGTTTGCATTGCTTATCATTTCATCTATAAGTGCAAGGGCAGAAGATACATTCATATCATCATTTAATGCATTTAAAAGTTCTTTTTTAAAGCTTGTATCGTCTTTACATGTAGGCATTGGAAAAAGGCGTTTTTTAAGTCTGTAAAGCCTGTCCAAACGTTTTTTTGAAGCTTGTAAATCTTGTGTATTAAAATTGAAATTACTTCTGTAATGTGTGCTAAGTAAATAGAACCTTAAAACTTCACCGTCATACTCTTTAAGTGCATCTTTAAGAAAAAAGCTATTGCCCAAAGATTTACTCATCTTTTCACCATTAATGTTGACAAAACCGTTATGCATCCAGTAATTTGCCAGAGCATGATTGGTGCCGCAACGTGTTTGTGCTGCTTCATTTTCATGGTGTGGAAAGAGTAAATCTGCTCCGCCTCCATGAATGTCAATAGCATAAGGCGTATCGCTGTATGCCAAATGCTTTTCTATCATTGCCGAACACTCTAAATGCCATCCGGGGCGACCTGCACCAAAAGGAGAATTAAAAGTGATAGTGTTGTCTTTGACACTTTTCCATAAAGCGAAATCGGCATTATTTTTCTTTTGTTGTGAACTTTGTACCCGTTCTTGTTTGTCATCTTCTTCTTGAATACGGTGTGAAAGAGTAAGGTATTTATTGTCGCTTGTTGTGTCAAAATAGACATCACCGTCGTCTGTTTGATAGGCATGGTTTTTATCTATAAGCTTTTGAATGAGTGCATACATGGCTTGAAGACTTTGTGTCGCTTTTGGCTCAATGTTAGGTCTTTTAACACCGATTGCTTGCATCTCTTTATGGAAAGCCTCCGTGTAAAAGTCTGTTATTTCTACAATTTCTTTTTTTTGTTCGAGTGCTTTTTTTATGATTTTATCATCTATATCTGTAATATTTCTGGCATAGGTAACTTCATATCCATTGGCACTTAAAACACGTGTTAATAAATCAAATACAAGGGCTGATTTTGCATGTCCTAGGTGGGCATCATCATAAACAGTAGGACCACAAACGTAGAGCGTGACCTTTGCTTCTTTAAGTGGAATAAATTTACGTTTTGTTTTTTGTACGGAATCAAATATATGCACTGATAAAATCCTTTAAGAATAATAATAAAATTGTGAGTAAAATAGAACCTATAGCCAAATAGATAAGATATTTTGAGCGAAGTATAGCAAAAAAGTGTTGTGCACCAAAAATTTTAATGGTAAAAAAGAGACTGACAAAACCGCCTATGCTACTTGCAAGTGCTAATCCTGCTACACCAAAAGGGCTGATGAATGCCAATGCAAAACTAATGTAAACAATAAGGGAAATAGTAGCTATTTTTGCAGCTTCTTTTTGCATCTCTTTTGCGTAGAGCCATAAAACAAAAAGCTTTTGTATGCCAAATGGAAGAAGCCCGAGCATATACATCTGCAGTACAGCACTTGTATTGGCTGTGTCTGCTGCATCAAATGCCCCTCTTTGAAATAACAGCCAGATGATTTCATGTGAGAGTATTATACCGCCGATGGTACTGCCTGTGAGTAAAAATGCCAAAAACCAAAAAGCTTTTTCTAGGTTTGCTAGTGCTTTTGTTTCATCATTGTTTTTTAAATAACGTGCTATGCGTGGAAACAGAGCTATAGAAGTCGCAATAGCAAAGAGTGCCAAAGGAAGCTGGAAAATTCGGTTGGCATAATAAAGGTAAGAGATAGAACCTGTTGCTAAAAAAGAAGCCAAAAAAGTGTCTAAAAAGGCAGAAACTTGAGCCGTGGAATTTCCCCAAACTGCCGGAAAAAAGTTTGCACGAAATTTTTTTGTCTCTTTTTTTATAGATTTTGATTTTACATGTAAGTATTTAAAACCGCCAAAAAGAAGCTTTGCAAGTCCAAGTTTATATATTGCAAAAAGATGGACACAAAGTTGGAGTATACCTCCAATAACAACCCCAAAACTAAGATAATAAACAATCTGACTTTGACTTTTATCATGAGAAAGATATAAAGCTCCAATAAGGGAGAGATTTAATAAAGCAGTAGAAAAAGCAGAAGTTGCAAAATGGTGCCTGTACTGGAGCATGGCACTTAAAAATGTGACACTGAAAATAAGTGGTAAATACCAAAAATTTACAGCTACAAATGGAGAAGCGAGTGCAATGGTATGTGCATCAAAACCTGTAGCAATAGCTTTTGTAAAGAGTTGCGGTGCTACATTTACAAGTAAAGTTATCAGACCTATTATGGAAAAAAATACAAGAAATATATGTACTGAAAAAACAGCTTTATGTCTGCTTCTTGCAAAAGCGGGAATAAAAACCTGTGTAAAAGCACCTTCAGCAAAAATTCTGCGAAAAAGATTCGGTAGTTTAAAGGCAATGAAAAATATATCGCTATATATGTTTGCCCCAAGTGCTGATGCGGTTAAAAGGTCTCTGAAAAATCCCAGTACACGGGAAAATAAAATTCCAAAACTATTGGTAAATATTGCTTTAAACATAGGCTTCTTTGTCGATATGGTATAAGTTTTACATAATTTTAACAAATCTTTGGTTAAAATCTTTAACAACTAAATTTAAGATAAAGTATGGTGATTTAATTATGGCGTTATTCGGTTCTAATAAAAAAGTACAAACAGCAAGAAAAGTACGTCCGACAGTTGTACGAACACAGAACGTAGCAAAAGAACTTTTCACAATTTCAAAAGCTAATGATTTTAAACTTGAATCACTTGATTTTAATATACTTGATATTCAAACCTACACAAGAATCAAGAGTGAAAAAGAAGAGGGTGAATGGAAAGAAATTTCTGAAAGTGATTTGCGTGAACTTGATGATGATAGCACGTACCTTAATCCAAATTTTCAAATTAAACAAACATACGAAATAGAAGTTTTTTCAAAAAGAAAAAGTGATGAAGATGTATACAAAAACTTTATAACTGCAGTAGGTGCTAATGCAACCAAATGTAAAGTTTACTTAAGTATTGCCAGAGGTTCAAAGATTGAATACAATCCAAGGTTTGAGCATGATCTCTCAGATTTGATAAATAAGAAAAAACTTAGAGCTGGTATTTTAGTGTATGTTTTTGATGAAATGCTTCCTGATGTGATTTCAAAACTTACGGCACGTATTCGTGTTGCACAGCTTTTGGAATTTGAAAAAAGTGAAACTCAGTTGATAGCAGAAGGTTTTGAACCTACACCTACAACGAATGATGATTTGATTTTACATTTTGATAAGAAGGAAAAATTAGATGACAATGAAAAGATTGATTATGCTGCAAGAGGCTTTATTCAAAGCGTTAAAAAAGATGAATTGCTTATAGAATACATCAAGCCCAAGCCTGGAAAACCGGGAAGAAACTGTCGTGGTGAATATATGAAACCAGCAGAACCTGTTGTGCAACACGAGCCTACTTTTAAAGTGGATGAGACTATCAAAATCACTGAAGATGAAAATGCACTAAAATATTATGCAAATGAAAATGGATATATTGCATTGGACGGAGATACATACCTAATAAAAAATGAGGTAGATGTCGGAGAAATAAGTTTTAAAACAACGGGTTCTATTAAAAGTGGTGTTGATTCGGATGTTGATATTTCAGTCAAAGAGGCAGATGCAATAAAAGATGCTGTAGGCACCGGAATGCTTGTTGAGGTGACAAAAATCAATATAGAAGGGAATGTCGGTTCTAATGCCAAAGTCATTGCTAAAGAAGCTGTGATAAACGGGCAGACACATAGAACAGCTGTTGTCCAAGCAGATGATTTAGAAATAAATGTTCACAAAGGTAGGGCATACGGAAAAAATATTAGAGTGACCAGGTTGGAACACGGAGAGATAGAAGGTGATCAAGTAAAGGTAGCACAAGCTTTAGGTGGTATAATTCTAGCAAAAGAAATTGATATTGATATTTGTGCATCACATGTTAAAGCAACAGCATCTAAAAGAATAGAAGTTCAAAAGATGCAGGGAAGTGAAAATGTTTTTACGATTGACCCTTTGTTAAAAAAAGATTTGAAAGAAGATTTAAATAAAAACAAGGAAAAAATTAAGCTTTTAAAAATAAAAGTAAAAGAGCTTGAAAAAGAGATAAAAAAGCAGACACAATTAATAAAAAATGAAACACCTGCTTTTTTGGAAATAAAAAAGCGTTTGTTGCATTATAAAAAAAATAATGTGAAACTGCCAGCCTCCTTTGTTAAAAAGTACAAACAGTTTCAAGCTATAAATGAACATTTTAAAGAGTTGAAAACTGATTATGAAGTGACCGAAGATCAGCTAAATTTACTCTCAAGTAGCACTTCTGCTTTTCAAGACAATATTTTAGATGCACGCGTTATTAACCGTGATAAATGGATGGGCTATAATGAAATTAGGTTTAGACTTGTAGAACCACCTATGGAATTGGTATATAAGCCAGCAGACGGTTCAAGAGAGCAGATTTTTGGTTTGGTAGAATCAGAAGATGGAGAGTTTGCAATTCGTCCAATGAGTGAAGAAGGAATTTAAAACATATGATTGTCGGAGTACATGGAAAAATTATTTATAAAGAACCATCCGTGGTGCATGTAAATGTAGGGGGAGTTGTTTATGAAGTTTTTATATCATTACACACTTTTTCAGCATTGCCAAAAGAAGATGTTTCTCTTTTTACTACGCATATTATTCGAGAGGATGCACAGTTGCTTTTTGGCTTTATAGATATGAGTGAAAAAAAGATGTTTGCACGTTTGATTAAAATAAACGGTGTTGGTCCAAAAGTGGCTATGGCCATTTGTTCTACCTACACACCATCTCAGTTTGCGACTGTCATTAACAATAAAGATGTGAATGGGGTAAAAAAGGTACCCGGAATCGGACCAAAAAGTGCAGGGCGTATTTTGGTAGAACTGAATGGTTTTGATGCTGAAATATTAGGCGATAATACAACTACTTCAGCTTCTTTGGCCGTTAATGAAGCGAGTGAAGCATTGGCAGCTTTAGGCTTTAAAAAAGATAAAATCGCAAAAGCTTTAAGTGTATGCGAAGGTGATGATACGGCTTCTCTCGTAAAAGGTGCATTAAAATTACTCCAAACAATTTAAAAGGAAATATATATTGAAATTAACAATTTTATTTGGCGGTGCCAGTTTTGAGCATGAAATCAGCATAGTCAGTGCAATAACATTAAAAGAAAAACTAGGCAATTTTGATATAACATTTATATTTTGTGATAGCGACCATACATTTTATTTGATAGAGCCTGAAAAAATGAAAGCACTTACCTTTTCAAAAGGAGAGCATAAAAAGATGCCTCGCTTAACGGTTGATCAGGGTGGTTTTGTACAAAAAAATATGTTTTCTAAAACTGAGTACAATAATGTTGTTTTAAACTTAATTCATGGAAGTGATGGTGAAGACGGGACTATTGCCGCTTTACTTGATTTTTATTCTATAAAGTATATCGGCCCCAGAGTAGATGCCTGTACTTTTTCTTATGACAAACGGTATACAAAATATCTTTGTGATGCTATTGGTGTAAAAAGTGTGAAATATGAAGTGATGCATAAAGATGAACATTGTAATATTCAGACTCCTTATCCTATTATCATTAAACCAGCATCACTTGGCAGTTCTATAGGTGTGAGTATAGTAAAAGAAGAAAGTGAACTAGATTATGCTCTTGATGTAGCCTTTGAATTTGATGATACAGTTCTTATTGAGCCATTTTTAGAGGGTGTAAAAGAGTATAATCTGGCTGGTTATTTTGCAAAAGGAGAGATGCATTACTCCATTGCAGAAGAGCCTCATAAAGAAGAATTTTTAGATTTTGAAAAAAAATATATGGATTTTTCAAGAAGTGAACAGGTACTAAAAGCACAACTGAGTGAAGAAATGGTATTAAGATTAAGGACTAATTTTGATAAAGTTTACCGTAATCTGTTTGAAGGAGCTTTGATTCGTTGTGATTTTTTTGTATTAAATGATGAAGTATTACTCAATGAAATCAATCCTATTCCGGGTTCTATGGCAAATTATCTGTTTGAAGATTTTGCTACCGCTATAGAAGACCTTGCTCAGTCTCTCCCTCATGCAAAACGTCCAAAAGTAACCTATGATTATATTCATTCTATTTCTCAGGCAAAAGGCAAATAGATGGCTGTGAAGTCTATTCAACATAAGCAACATACTTTTGATATAAGTTATGAAATAATTAATCCTGATGCAAAGGTAGATATAATTATTTTGCATGGTTGGGGGAGTAATAAAAATCTTATGAAGCAAAGTTTTTCTCCTTATATGAGTGCTTTTCGCCATATTTACATAGATTTACCGGGCTTTGGAAATTCTACATGTAGTTGTGCTTTAACGACTGCTGATGTGGCAAGAATAGTAGAATTGTTTATGATTCACATTAATGCCTCTAAAGATATTATACTTGGACACTCTTTTGGGGGAAAAGTGGCTCTTTTGCTTGAACCAAAAGTTTTGATTTTAGTGGCCAGTGCTGGTATATATACGCCAAAAAGTATGAAAGTACAGGCAAAAATAGCACTTTTTAAAACATTAAAAATACTAGGACTTTCAAAATTTCGTTCACTCTTTGTAGCGCAAGATGCAAAAGAGTTAAGTGAGTACATGTACCAAACATTTAAAAATGTTGTGAATGAAGATTTTAGCGATGAATTTGCAAAATATGAAGGAAAAGCACTTTTGTTTTGGGGAAAAGATGATACGGCTACACCGCTAAGTTCTGCAGAAAAAATAAAAGAGCTTATACCAGATGCTAGGCTTGAAGTGTATGAGGGCGATCACTACTTTTTTATGAAAAACTCAAAAGATGTATCGCAAAAGATTGAAACTGCTTTTTTAGAAACATTGGGGTAGTAAATGCAAAATTATGAAATTCTTACGGCTTTTGTTACAAATGTACTTTTTGTAACCCTTTTAGGTTGGTATTTAATCACAAATTTGCAGTGGTATGATTATAAACTTGAACGCGTTGTTTTTAAACATCATAAGCCACATTGGCATATTCTTTATTTTATTATTCCTTTTATTGCTTATTACACGACTGGTAAATTTTTTATTATCTTCTTTGTTTTTGCTTTTCTTCCGGGTATCATTCTTTGGTATAAAAAACTGGATAAAAAGCTGGTTTTGACATGGCGTGTCAAACGCTTTTTGATTCTTTTAGTCTCTTTAACACTTTTTCAAGATGTACTTTGTACGCTTAAGCAAGGGTGTGCTGTTTATGGTGTATTTATGCCTTTAGCTGTTGCCTACATTGGCAGTTATATTATAGAAAAATTTCTTTTTAAAGTGTATGCGAAAGAGGCAAAGAAAAAACTTCGTTCAATGGAAAATTTAGAGATAATCTGCATCACGGGAAGCTATGGAAAAACAAGTATAAAAAACTTTGTAGCACAAATACTTGCACATAAATTTAAGGTCTACGCAACGCCAAGAAGTGTAAATACTTTGGGTGGAATCATGGCAGATGTAAACAATAACTTAGCAGAAGATACACAAATTTATGTATGTGAAGCAGGTGCGAGACAAAGTGGGGATATATATGAAATTACCAACTTTTTAGAACCGCAAAGTGTTATTGTCGGACGCGTCGGAGAAGCGCATATCGAGTATTTTCAGTCTTTGAAAAACATTATTGCCACAAAGCTTGAAATTATGCAATCGCCTCGTTTGAAACAGGCTTTTATACATACTTCTGTAACAAATGAACCGCATGAAAAAGTAACTTTTTTCGGTGAAGAAATCCAAAATATTCAAGCAACTTTGGAGGGAACAGATTTTGATCTTGCCCTCGATGATGAAACACTGCACTTGCATACAAATATTTTAGGTGCATTTCAAACGATGAATATCGCAGTTGCTGTACGTATTGCTAAGAGTTTTGGCTTGAGTTATGAAGAGATAACTAAGGCAGTGAAAAATTTAGAACCAGTAGAGCATAGACTTCAGCTTATAAAAGCTGGCGGAAAGATTATTTTGGATGATGGCTATAACGGAAATATTGACGGAATGCTTGAAGGTGTACGCCTGTGTTCACTACATAAGGGAAGAAAAGTTATTGTCACACCAGGACTTGTTGAGAGCAGCGATACGTTGAATTTGAAATTAATTACAGCTATAAATGATGTGTTTGATATAGTAATAGTCACAGGGTCTCTTAATGCAGAACTTTTTGATAAAAATCTACATGTAAAGAATAAAATTATGTTAAAAGACAAATCAGCAATGATAGATGTTTTAGCAAATCAAACAAAATCGGGTGACATTATTCTTTTTGCCAATGATGCACCGAATTTTATATAGGTTTTTGAAATGTTACATGTAGTTGATAAGTTTATGCGATACATTGCTTATTTTACTGCTTTTATATTGGCTTTGCTGGTTTTATTAGTAGTTTTTGATGCTACAAGCCGTTATCTGTTTTCGCATGGTTCTACGGCATTACAGGAGTTGGAATGGCATTTTTTTGATGTTGTTATACTTTTGAGTATTGCTTTTACCTTGCGTCATAATGCTCATGTACGTGTCGATATTTTTTACGATAAATTTTCACCAAAAACACAGGCTTTTATAAACATTGTATCGGCACTTTTTTTCGTACTTCCTCT
>Ga0256829_1001657_pt1 | contig 17872 bp, 17 predicted proteins | sample 131447metaG_FD_185979 | JGI IMG/M metagenome (GOLD analysis project Ga0256829, IMG submission 185979) | Hydrothermal vent microbial communities from Lau Basin, Pacific Ocean - 131-447 | ecosystem: Environmental > Aquatic > Marine > Hydrothermal vents | place: Pacific Ocean: Lau Basin | collected...
TGCCTGTTCCAGGTGTTTGTGCGTATTCTCGATCATGACGATAGCGCCATCGACCATGGCGCCGATGGCGATAGCGATGCCTCCGAGGCTCATGATATTGGCATTAAGCCCTTGCCAGCGCATAATAATGAAGGCAATAAGGATACCAACGGGCAAGGAAAGAATGGCGACGAGGGCCGAACGTGCATGCAGCAGGAACAGCAGGCAGATCAATGAGACTACAATGAATTCTTCAAGCAGTTTATCCTTGAGATTGGTCACCGCCCGTTCGATCAGTTTGCTGCGATCATAGACCGGTACGATCATTACACCCGCGGGCAGGCCTGCCTTGAGTTCCTTCAGTTTGGCCTTTACACCCTCGATGGTGGACAGGGCGTTGGCTCCGTAACGCATGATAATGACACCACCAGCCACCTCACCCTGACCATTGAGATCGGCGACGCCGCGGCGCAATTCCGGCCCCAAATGTATATTAGCGACATTTCTCAGCAGGATGGGCGTGCCGTTTTTATCCACGCCTACGACGATTTTTTTCAAATCGTTCAGTGATTTGATGTAACCCAGACCGCGCACCATGAATTCGGTCTCACTGCGTTCAATGAGCCTGCCACCTACATCGTTGTTGCTGCGCTGGATCGCTCGTTTTACCTTGGATAACGGAATGTGGTAGGCCAGCAGGATATTGGGATCCACCTCCACCTGATATTGCTTGACGTAGCCGCCGATGGAAGCCACTTCGGAGACTCCCGCCACGGTTTGCAGTGGATAGCGCAGGTACCAGTCCTGAATAGAGCGAAGCTGAGACAGGTCGTGCTTGCCCGATTTGTCCACCAGCGCATATTCATACACCCAGCCGACACCTGTGGCGTCCGGTCCCAGCGTAGGATTTACGCCGGGGGGCAATTTGTTGCGAACAAAATTCAGGTATTCCAGCACGCGCGAACGAGCCCAGTACATGTCCGTTCCGTCCTTGAAAAGGATATAAACGAAGGAGAAACCGAAGAAGGAATAGCCACGCACCACCTTGGCGAACGGTACGGACAGCATGGCGGTGGTCAGCGGATACGTGACCTGATCCTCGACTACCTGTGGCGCCTGCCCGGGATACTTGGTGAACACGATGACCTGTACGTCGGACAGATCGGGAATTGCATCCAGCGGCGTATTCTTGATCGCCCAGTATCCAGCCGCGATGAGAAAGCCCGTAGCAATCAGCACCAGAAAGCGGTTTTTGAGCGAGCTATCGATAATCGCCTGAATCATGGGCGCTTACTCCAGTATTTCATGCCTTATCGCTTGCCCTTTTTCACATCTATACCCATGCCTTTCATATCCATGTCTTTGGTGGCTTCGTCCATGTCAGGGCGTGGATTGGCTGCGGTGGGTTTTTTTACCTCCATCATCTTGGCGGCGGCCTCGCGCAACTTGGATTCGGAATCAATAAGGAACTGAGCGCTGGTTACGACATCCTCGCCCTCTTTCACGCCCGCGAGGATTTGTACCAACCCCTCTGAACTGATACCGAGTTTGACATCGCGCGGCTCGAACTTGCCGGGGCCGCGCACCACGAAGACCACATTGCGGCGCCCCGTGCGCAACACGGCTTTACTGGGGATAACTAGCGCATCCGCCTGTTTCTGGACGTGTATTTTGACATCGGCGAACATGTTGGGCTTTAGCTTCAAGCCGGGATTTTTAAATTCAAGACGCACCTTGATGGTGCGCGTCTTACCATTCAAATAGGGATAGATGTATCTTATTTTTCCGGTGAAGGTTTGCCCTGGCAGGGCTATGAGCTTCATGGAGGCTTCGTCCCCGAGCTTGATCCATGGCAGTTCATATTCGTACACGTCGACATAGACCCATACCGTAGAGAGGTCGGCAATCATGTAGATTTGGGTTTTTGGCGTAACATATTGGCCGTCGCGGGCGCCAATCTTGACTGCAATCCCGTCGAAGGGCGAATGGATGTGCAGAAATTTCATCACCTTGCGCGTTTTCTTCAGCTCTCTGATCTGATGCTCGGGGACGTCCAGCAATTGAAGACGCTCGCGGGTGGAGCGCAGAAGATTCGTCGCACCGTGGCGGATATCCGGGAAAGGGCTGTCCTTCAGCGTTTTCATATTATTCAGGGCCAGCAGGTATTCCTCCTGGCTGGACACCAGTTGCGGCGAATAAATAGACAACAGGATTTCATTCTTCTTCACCGGTTCACCGGTTTCGCTTACGCGCACCTTACCGATCCAGCCCTCGGTCTTGGGGTGCAGGCGGGTGATCAGCTTTTCGTCATAAGCTACGCGGCCCACGCTCAATACATTGCGAGTCAGAGCCTGTCGCACGGCTCTGGCCGTGCGCACACCGATATTCTGTACCGTTACCGGGTCGATCTTAACCGTGCCTGCGGGTTCGCTGCCGGATCTGGCTCCATCGGCATAGACGGGGATATACGCCATGCCCATATTATCCTTGGCCGGCACGGGGGATGTGACCTCCGGATTCATTGGATTACGATAGAACAAAGGTTCGCGCTTGGCCTTTGTCCTTTGTCCCAGTCCAGTTCCGGCATGATTCGCCTTCGTGGACATGCCTATATGCCGCGATGCCAGCCAGTAGCCGCCGCCCGCTCCCACCGCTAGAGTGATAATGGCAATGCCTATGGTCTTTTTATTCATCCGTCGTCTCCTTACCAATTTTTTGACCGATGGCGGCTTCCAGACGCGCCAGGCTTTGCCTTGCCCCCGTCAGGGACTTCCAGTACAGCGTTTCGTAGTTGTAGAGCGTGATCTGGGAACGGACGAGGTTGAGAAAATCCACCTTGTTTACCTGATAGCCAGCCAGCATGGAATCCACGGTCTGTCTGGCCTGCGGGATAATGCCGGTCTTGAACAGGGATGCCCGATCCTTTTCCTTGATATAATTTGCCAGCGCCGTTGAAGCTTCAGACCAGACGGCCTCGGTGTCGTCGCGCAGAGCGAACTGCTCTCTTGCCACCTCTGCCTTGCGTTGCTCCAGGGCGCGGTCCTGCTTGGTCGAGGTGTAAATCGGTAAATTGAAGCTTACACCCAGGGTAAGAAAGTCCGCGCGGGAATCACTGCGGCCTGTATTGGTACCCTGACGGAAGCCATACCCCACACCGACCTTGAAGTCTGGATAATAATCCAGATTGGCCAAATCCGCTCTCTTTTCGGCCGCTTTGATTTGTTCGCTCTGGCTGGCCAGCAATGGACGGGCCTTCAGGGCGATTCGGTGTAATTCTGTTTCCGACGGCATTTTCGACAACATTTCCTTGACCTTGCCTGGAAGACGTATGGATAATTGCGTGGGCCGATTAAGCAACCTGTTCAGGCGCGACTGCTCATCCCGGCGTGCGCCCACAAGGCTGATATTAATGTCCAGCAGCTTGGAAAGCTCTACCTGTGCCAACAGCACATCCTGCTGCAAACCTTCTCCAACCTTGTACTTGGTTTGCGCAATGACGATGAATTGCCGGAGCAATACCTCATTGCGTTTGATAATCTCCAGTGCCCGGTCCAGGTAAAACATATTCCACCATGAAATATCCACATTGCGAACCAGTCTCAGACTGGTTTCTGCGACATCGAAACCGGCTGATTGTGCCTCGAACCGCGCCGCCTCCTCTTTCAATCTTAGTTTACCGGGGAAGGGTATTTCCTGTGATAGACCCACGCGTAGTTGTGTCATGTTTTCCTGGGTCGTGGAAAAGGAGTTTACCGGCAGGTTAAGCGCTGTAAACGACACCGTGGGATCGGGCAAACTGCCCGCCTGCGCAGGGATGTCGGCCATTGCCAGCACATTTTTTGTCTCAGCCATCAAGGCCGGATTGTGCGCCAGCGCCAGCGCTTCGGCCTGTGAAAGCGTTAAATCGCCAGCCCAACCAAGAGACAGGCCTGGAGCGCTGGCCAGCACTGTACATATCAGTAAATACCGGACTTTTTTCGGGACATGCATCAACACGCCTCCTGCTTTGCAGGCTGCCGGACTGGTGACTGATTATCCCAAGTCCGGTAGCTGCCTGAAGATTCGCGTCATACCGGCCACGGCAGACGCACCCCTGTTCATACGAACAGAGGTATCAGCGGAGGGGGTAAATCAAATACGGATGCGCTGGGAGGTTGTATAGAGAAGGGTGGATGAACGTGGGGGCCCGGTCGGTGTTCGCGAAGACAACAAACCATTAAGCGGACGCTGCAGAAAGCTGACAGGGACAGGTTCGCTGATAATACCCGGCAGCAGTACGGCAATATGCGTCAGTGTCGTAACAGTTGCGTTCGCCAATACATCCGGTTGATCACAATGAAAGCAATTGCCTGAATGGTCAGAAGCCTGATGATCGTGCATATGCGCGGCATTCGCACAGGGCGCATCGATGTGGCTGGATTGCATAGGCATGGCATACGCTTCGGGCATCATCAGGCAGAAACCGGTAAAAACGATTTGCAGAGCAAACACTGCCGTTATCAGGCGGGAGATGACACGAAAATGCAGTTTTTTATGCTCAAGGTACATAGGGGTGGCATTGTATAGCGGGGAGAAACGACATGTCAATGAAATCATCATTACGGCGGATTATTCATGCAGAATCAGGTAGAACAGGAGCGCTGAATAAATCAGCGCTCCCCAAATGAATGTACCTGTTAGATTATAGCATAGCGAATAAACTGCCGGGGCGTTATCCGGCTGTTTGCGCTAGCAAGCGCTCTGATTAGCTGAGATGACCATAGGAATGCAGACCGGACAAGTACATATTCACGCCGAGGAAGCAGAATACGGTAACCAGGAAGCCCGCAACCGTCCACCAGGCCAGCGCCTTGCCATGCCAGCCATGTGACACGCGTGCATGCAGATAGGAACCGTATGTCAGCCAGACAATCAGTGCCCAGGTTTCTTTCGGATCCCATGACCAATAGCCGCCCCAGGCTTCCGATGCCCATGCAGCGCCGAGAATAGTGGCCAGCGTAAAGGCGGGAAAGCCGATGGCGACTGCCTTGTAACCCAGCTGATCCAGTTGATCCAGCGAAGGGAATACAGCCAGCACCTTTGCTGTGCCACCTTTACTTTCCAGATGAGAGCGGAACAAATAAGCCATACCCGCACCGCAGGCCACGGCAAACGAACCATAACCGATAAAGTTCATCGGCACATGGATCTTCATCCAGTAAGACTGCAGAGCCGGGACCAGCGGCTTGATATCGGCCTGACCAACAGAACTTAGCCATATAGCAAAAAACACGGCGGCCGCAACCAGGGTCATAACAAAGGCGCCCATCGCCTTGGCCTGATAACGCCTCTCCAGGGTCAGATACACCGCTGAGGTAACGCAGCATAACAGGATAAACACTTCATACAGGTTAGATACCGGCGCATGGCCGATTTGCATATTGAACAGATAAGACTCATGCCAGCGTAACAACAACGCCGAGCCACCAAGATACACACCCGTATAGGCTGACCATGTCGCCAGACGCCCGATAAATGATTCCGGCGCAAACAGATAGGCAATATAACTGACAGCAGAGAAGATAAATACCACATTCATGGCCATGATAACGCGCCCATCAAACATATTGGACTGATCATCATAGTTTATCTGTGACTTCGGCGGTTCAAATTGCGCCCAGATGGTTGCCAGTATCACCATCAGCACAAATCCATCCAGCCATGGCACGAAATTGCGGGCAAACTTGGCGTCCAGCAGGGTCGGTTTGATCGACGAGGCGACAACGGCCAAACCGCTGCAGGCCAGTGCGCCGGTACCGCCCCAGAGAAAGCCTTTAATGCTCAGTATCTGATATAAAAAAGCATTCTCTTCATACGCTCCCACACCAAATTTCGCCATGGCGGCAATGCCGAGAATGCCACCGAAATAGGCGGCAAAACGCAGATACGCCCATCGCCCATGATAAAATTTACTTGAAAGGCTGGATTCGGCAGTCATTGTATTCATAGTTATTCCTCCACAGGGGCTTGTTCAGACAGGCTGGCAAAATCATCCCCCAGTTTCATGAACAGATCATTAAATTCCGTCGTAAAAGAAAGCTGATTGCGATTGACCATGCCAGCCAGACTCACCGCCAGTCCATCATCCTGCGACTGGACAATCAACCACAATTTACGATGGGGCATATAAAACATGATACATAAGCCGATAACCAGCATTGCACTGCCGCCCCATACGACATTCATGCCCGGGTCCTCCGCCAGTTGCAGTCCGGTATAATAATGCAGTTTATAATTCGACAGGACCGGCAATATCGCCCACGGCAATTGCGGCAATATATTGACCGCCTGCAGCGTGCGAACGGCTATAGACTGAAAGCCTTCCGGCCATTTACCCGCACCGAACACCTCATTCATCGCCTTCCTGAATGCCATCAGGTTCGCTTGCTTGGATGGCTTGTTGATGGCTTGCAATTGATGCATGAAAGCATGAAACAGCTTCCACTCAACCGGGTCGGACAAGTCCAGCCCCAGCGATACCGGCTTGTAATCCGCAGCATCACCGGTCTTTGAAACCATGATAAACGAGCCTCTATCATCACCTTTGGGACCAACAAAGGCATTCATATATGACTTGATTTTGACCGGTTTCATGCCCGGGCCGCGCATTTCATATTCCAACGCCGGGCCGAGATCATGATACACCTTGGGTTTGCCTGGATCGGCCATATTTTCTACATTATACGGTTTGAAATTAGTGAAATTCACCGATATGCCAGTCTTCGGGTCTTTCCAGGTCGAGTATACATTGGAATGGATCGTATCGACCGTCTCCGAACCACCCAGATGAAACATTTTGACCGTGATGGCCGAGCCGCCATCACCGAAACTGGCTTGAAAAATGCGCACGCCTTTATAATACAGCGGCTTGTTGACAATGATATCGGAGGTCAATACCTCCTTGCCCTTATCAATAATGGTCAGGTTACTGCGGAATTCCTTAGGCATACCTGTAGGAAAAAATTCAATAGAGAAATTGTTGCAACGTACGGAAAAGGGCATAGTTTTATGCCCCGTTTGACTGCCTTGCTGAAAAGCAATCTCATTCTCTGAATCGCCTTCCGGCACGGCCATATTACCACGGAAGCCATAGTGCGCGCCCATCCAGCCGCCAATCAAGACCACCAGAATGGCGGAATGAACCAGAATATAGCCCCATTTATTCCAACGACCCTTGTCGGCGCGGAGATAATGACGATCGCCTTCTTCGACAGCGCGAAACTCCCAACCATTCAGGTGCTTCTTGAATGCTGTCTGCACGGCACTGATATCGGATGTCGCCGGCAATGAGAAACGTTTGATGAGATGGAATCGCTTAAGCGATTTCTCGGTCAACTTGGGCTTACGGCTGCGCATGTCCTTGAGCATTTTCGGCACATTACGCCACAGGCATGCGCTCACTGACAGCATCAAAAAGGCCAGAATGGTCATAAACCACCAGGTATGATACATATCGAACAGACCAAGGGCGCGAAACACCCAGTACCACAATGGGCCGAATTGCTGCAGATAATCTACCTGTGCCTGATTCTGTATCAGCACCGTGCCGATAACCGAAGCAATGGCCAGCACGACCAGCAGAATAATAGCCAGTGACATCGAGCCAAGCCGCTGCCACAGATATTTTATAGTGTCGGGGAATGATTGCATGTGCGGCACGCTAGCAAGCCATTATAGCTACGTCATCAGCGAATGATCGTTAAATGCTTGCGCTTTATCCTTATGATTGCTGAGGCTTTTCCCGTCGATGCCGTACCGCTGACTCGTCCGTCCAGATAGCGGTGGAAGCGCATCTGTGTTTTTATATCCGGTTGCAACGGCTCACAACCCTGCCGATTCAGGCTGCTCGAAAGCAGCAACCCGCCGCTGGCGTGCGCCAGTTGACGCACTTGCAATGAAGCATCTACGCGAACTGCAAGCAAGCCATGATGGTAACAACTGGCCGGCAGCCCAGGACGGCCGGAAAAGACAAGAGTGACCGGTCCGGGCCACGAGGCGCGCATTTGCCTGCGCAGTGCGGATGAAAAATAACGGCTCAAGCGGGCGGCTGTGCGCAGATCATCAGCCAACAACAGAAAAGGCCCGCGCCGTTGTTTGAAGCGGGTCAGCAGTTGCAGCGCAGCGGGCTTGTCGGTCGCAGCGGCAATGCCCGCCAGAGTGGCGGTCTGATGCGCTATCAGCCCGCCGTTGCGCAGGATGCACGCGCCGCGCAGGGCAGCCAGCTTGTCACACACGGTATGGCGGCAAGTTAGCGGAACTCCGGTGAGCGACGAATCAGTCAGCAAGGATCGCCTCAGCTTGCGCCCGTCGATCCGCCAGCAGCCGTTCGGTCAATTCTATATCGGTCTGAGCCAGCATCTGTACCGCCAGCAGACCGGCATTTTTTGCCGCATTGATACCAACTGTCGCCACAGGCATACCGGGCGGCATCATCACCGTTGAATGTAATGCGTCCTCCCCCTGCATGGGGCCGGAGGCAATCGGTACGCCTATCACCGGCTTAACCGTTTTAGAACAGACCACGCCAGCCAGATGTGCAGCCATACCGGCCCCGCAGATAAACACCTGACAACCTGCTGATTCGGCATCACTAACCGCCTGCATGGTTGCTTCCGGCATGCGATGCGCCGAGCGCACCAACGTTTTATAAGTCACGCCGAATTCATCCAGCACCGCTGCGGCCTTTCCCATCACAGGCATATCAGACTTGCTGCCCATCAAAATTAATACTTTCAGAGATTCCATTGATCACTCCATTCTGCACAGCATGGATGCAAGCGCTGACGCTCCCGGCACGCGATAGTGCCTTTTCAATGCAGCTGTTTTTTAGTCATTATCTTCGTGGCTCTCTGGTTAAATGATTGTTTGCTTCCCTGGCTACGGCACGATCGCCGATATCGTGGCGATAATAACCGCCCGGCCAGTCCAGTTTTTCCAGCGTCGAGTAGACGATGCACTGCGCCTGACCGGCGCTGTCGGCCACAGCCGTTACGCCCAGCACGCGACCACCGTTATTGACGATGGCGCCATCTTTCTCCGCCGTACCTGCATGAAAAACAACCGCGCCGGCAGCCTCCACATCATCCAGCCCGCCAATGATTTGTCCCTTATCAAAATTACCAGGATAGCCCTCGGATGCCACGACAACACATAAGGCCGTGCCAGCTTCCCACTCCAGCTTCACGCCATCCAACCGTTTTTCGGCGGCTGCCAGCAATACCTCCCCGAGATCTGATTTCAACCGACTCATCAGCGGCTGACATTCCGGATCACCGAAACGGACGTTGAATTCCAGTGTTTTCGGGCCGCCTTCGGTCAACATTACGCCGGCATACAGAGCGCCGATAAATTCCACACCTTTCTTTTTTAATACTGCAACAATCGGCCTGACAATTGTATCCAGCACCTCATCGGCCACTTCATCGGTCACACACGGGGCCGGCGAATAAGCACCCATGCCGCCGGTATTCGGTCCCTGATCACCATCGAGCAATGCCTTGTGATCCTGCGATGAAGCCAGCGGCAGAATCGTGTCGCCGGCGACGATAAACAGACAAGATGCCTCTTCACCGACCAGACATTCCTCGATAATCACCTGAGAGCCGGCATCGCCGAATGAATTACCAGCCAGCATATCACGTGTCGCATCGATCGCCTCTTTCACTGTTCGGGCGACAATCACGCCCTTGCCGGCCGCCAGCCCCGAGGCTTTGATAACGATCGGCGCGCCCCAGCTACGAATGGTGTCCACAGCTTCAGCCAAATCAACATGTACCTCAAAACGCGCAGTCGGTACGCCCGCCTCATACATCAGGCGTTTGGAGAATGACTTGCTGCCTTCCAGATTGGCTGCCGCCTTGTCCGGTCCGAAGACTGCGAAACCTTCAGCGCGCAACTGGTTGCCAAGCCCTGCCACCAGCGGTGCCTCCGGTCCAATCACCACCAGATCCGGTTTTTCAGCAGCCGCCAGTTTCATCAGTCCGTCGATATTTCCCACACCGATATCAACACAGCGAGCATCCTGTTTGATACCCGGATTACCCGGTGCGCAAACTACTTCACTGACTGAGGGCGAGCGACTCAGCTTCCAGCACAATGCATGTTCACGACCACCGCCGCCGACAACCAGAACTTTCATCCGCACCTCAATACCCGCTGGATGCAACAGGCGTTTTGTAAATCATTGTATGTTAAAATCAAAAAAACTCGACCATGCATGCAGCAATAACTGCTCCACGCAGTTACCGCCATTTGGCGGGCAAGCCGAAGGCTAGGAGTTTGGCGCACTTAGGCAAGCCGGGAAGCATCTCTTCGGGCCCATAGCTTAATAACACTACGAGTGGAACAGTGACAAATCACCTACAGACATTAGTATGGCTCACCGCTTATAGGCCATCGTTGGCTTAAGCAATGAACTTATTTACACATGTCTGAATGGACAATCTCAATAAAGAATCATTCCTACACTGGTCCTCATACTTGCTTCTCGGGGCATAATTTTTTAAAATAGCAACAAAACAAAGGAGATAGATCGTTATGGACACCCCCCTTTTCAAGCTTTATCTGATCCGCCACGGGAATACAGCATGGTCGGAAACGCGTCGCCATACCGGCCTTACCGACCTGCCTCTCAACGAACATGGAGAGCATGATGCGCGACTGCTTGGCGACCACCTCAAGGGAATGAATATTGCACACACCTACATGAGCCCCTTGCTACGCGCACGGCAAACATGTGAGTTGGCCGGTTTCGCAGATAAAGCTGAAATATCCAACGAACTTATAGAATGGAATTACGGCGATTACGAAGGCCAGACAACCAGCGATATTTGCCGCCAACGACCAGACTGGAATATCTTCTTCGATGGTGCACCTGCGGGCGAATCACCGCAAGACGTAGCAGCTCGGGCCGACCGCTTTATAGAAAGAGCGCGGCGCGTACAGGGTGATGTAGCGGCATTTTCGAGCGCTCATATCATTCGAGTGATTGCAGCAAGATGGCTGGGGCTTGCCCCGGATGCAGGGCGGTATTTTCTATCTTCCACAGCCAGCGTGGGGATATTGGGTTACGAACATAATAGCAAGGAACCTGCTCTTCACCTATGGAACAAGGTATAAATGACTGAATCGTTTGTCCTTGATCAAGGTTTTTCCCGAGCTTTATCGAAAGGTGATCTTCAGATCTGCGCAGCATAGGTGTTGAGCATGTAGTCTATGATGCACTTCAATCACTGGAACTCAATAGCAAATTACGCTGTATGATCTGACCAACACCCTTTTTGAAGGGGATACTCTGGAAAACGAGTTGGCTGCACGTGGCCGTTCCAAGGAGATGATTGAGCAATTGGCGCAAGGCGATAAAAATCCATTGATTGTAATGGATGCAGACATTGCGACAGAGGGGAACATCGTCTGGTTGAAGGAGAGACATTTCCGTTATCTGGTTGTCAGTCGTAAACGTTACATCGAATGGAACGATTGAATATAACCAAAACCATCATGGCAGGAAGATGACACAAACGTAGTGCCAACGGCTATGCCACTACGATCCAAATGCGTTGGAAAATAAGATTTCTATATCATAGGGTGGCAAAGATGGGCAGGGCTAGGTGGATCTGATCTACTGCTCATGATAGTTGGTGTAAACGGGCGAGGCAGTCCAGTGCCGCCAGCTTGTAACATTCGGCCAGGGTCGGATAATTGAAGGCATTGGCGACCAGGTCGTGCACTGTACCGTTAAAATTCATCAGCAACTGGCCGGTATGAATCAGTTCGCTGGCATGCTCGCCGGCGATATGCACGCCGATCAGTTGGTGCGAGTGCGCATCAACAATCAACTTTACCAGGCCATTGGCATCGCCGATAATCTGGCCGCGAGCGCTATCTTTATAATAACCGCGCCCGACCACGTAATCGATATACTCGCCTTTGACTTCCTTTTCAGTTTTACCGACCCAGGAAATTTCCGGGATGGCATAAATCGCCATCGGTAGATTGGCCGGCATCGCCTGGCCGGCGCCGCCGAAGGCGTGTAGTACAGCGGCGCGCCCCTGTTCCATGCCGGTGGATGCCAGCGCCGGCTGGCCGATCAGGTCGCCAACGGCATAGATGTGCGGAATACTGGACTGGAAATGTTCATTAATGGATATCCAGCCATTATCCAGTGCGATGCCGGCTTTGCCCGTATGCAGACTCAGTGTGTTCGGCTCGCGTCCCATCGCATAGAGCACAGCCTCGGAATAAAGTTTTTTACCCGACTCCAATAGCGTCAGTATGTCATCTTCTTGCTTACGGATAGCCACAACGCGCTCCTGCATATATAGCTGCGCACCCATATTATCGAAGGATTGAGCCAATACGCCCACCACATCTTCACTAAGGTAAGCAAGCAGCTGCGCATGTGAATCCACCACGCTGACGTCTACGCCAAGGGCGGCAAAGATAGAAACGAATTCACAGGCGATGATACCACCACCCACCACCACCAGACTCTCGGGCAAGCGTTTTAGCTTTAGAATTGAGGTGGAGTCGAGCACCGTCTGTTTATCGAACGGGACATCGGAAGGGCGTCTGGGTCTTGAGCCTGCGGCCAGCAATATTACGCTGGCCGTCAGGCAGCGGCGGGCACCGTTACTGTCCATCACTGCCAGACTGTGAGCATCGACAAACGACGCCTCCCCGGGAATCAGCGCTGTGCCCGATTTGAGCAGTCGCTTGACAATCACCGACTCCTGCTGAGCAATCACCATATCCTTGCGGCGCATGGCCTCGGCCAACACGCTATGCTGCGCAGGTTGCGATGCTTCACGCATACCCAGCAGTCCGGAACGTGAAGCGAGGTATGCAGCTTCGCGTAGCACCTTACTGGGCATGGTGCCTGTCTGCAGTCCGGCGCCGCCGATGCTTGGTTTACGCTCGATAATGGCAGCCCGTTTGCCCATACGAGCTGCCTGCCAGGCGGCATGCTGGCCGGCAGGTCCTGAACCGACAATGAGAATATCGTAATCCATTATTGCATCGACTGGAATTCCGACGTGTCCTGATAAGCCAAATACTCATAGGTGGCCCAGCGCAGATCCACTGATTCCTGGGCCAGCTGCATCAGGCGCTCGGCATCCGCAGCACCGAAATAATCAAACAGATGATACTGGCGACCGGTTAATTCAGCCGGATGATCCATGCTATCCTGCACGATACCGGGAACCGCATCATAAAATCGGTTGACGGTTTCACTGACGATCTCACGCCCCTGGAAATATACGTTCGGGATCAGACTGATTTTATTCATCTCATGCGAGGTGCGGAAGCCCTTTTCCATGGCCAGATCGCCAAGGAAGCGCTCAACGGCATGGACACTAACCTCCTGATCGGTATGAGCGCGGCTACAGGGAGGCAAGAAATCCATGTATACCGGTTTGCGCGAACGATGCGCCCCGGTACCAGCACCATGTTTGGTCAGATCCAGATTGCCGGTCATGTATTTTTTCGCAGTCACACAGCTAACCTCCCGGTATCAGGCGTCCGTTCATCGTTCGGCAGGCATATGCTATTTTTTTATCCTGGTGATTTTACTGCCTGCGAAGGTAAGGTTATACATCAAACCCTTGTTCGAGAAGATGAAACCAATATTCGAATGATTAACGGTTGCATATTATCTCCTCTTCCACCACTGATCGTCATGCAGAGCCTTATGATAAAGCACGGCCATGGCCCATGTCACGTTTTACAATATGTAAAAACTCAGCGGCCAACTATATGCACGATAATTTTATTGGGAGGGTACGGGCTGGAACCCTTTTTTAGAACCACCTTTTTCCTGGTGATGGCGGTCAAGGTCGCCAACAGTGATTCGGCCACGGCCTTGTAGTCTTTATCATAGTAAAAAACCGTTGTGGTGCCGGCCATCTTCATCGCCCCTGATGGAGGTAGATATTTTCCTTTAAACCCCTTGCGGGAAAGAGCTTGGGTCACTTCCTGGCGTAGTGCGGGTGTTGTCTTTAACGTGTAAATATCGAGGTCGGTAGTAGCTGCATCTGCTACCTTGGGGGCGTTGACCGTAGCCGACTGCTGTGCAACAGGTTTTTTGCTTATTGCTGTCGGCGTGCTCTTGCTGTTCTTTTTATTTCTTGCCGTCAGCTTGTCGTCCAGTTGACGCGTCCGGATCTCAAGGCCGGCGATACGAGCGTTGGCATCGCTCAGGTCTTGCCGCAGGCTGCTGTTTTCCTGTTTTAGCTTACCCAGCCCCCTGACAGACAGCTCTGCATCCAGCAGTTGTTGGATGGTCTTCATTTTGATGTCAGTGATATCATTTTTTGCCAGTTGTAATTGATCCTTCGTATCCCTGAGGCTGCTTTCCAAGCCAGCAAGATTATTCTGCCGATAATTAACCACACCGGAAGCCACAGCGAGAATAAGTGCGGTGACGGCAATGACAATAGCAAAGCTTTGAGATGGTCTGGCATGAGTTTCTTCCGACATAAAAAATCGCGACTCCTGTTTGCGCATGGCAGCGGTTCATCATCAGTGGCCCGGTCATGACGGTCTGTTGGTGATGGAATCCCCGGAGAGGAAGGAGATTAGTTCCTTAGCAGGTGAATTTCAGCCCGACGGTTGCGCTGGCGGCCTGCAGCCGTGTTGTTCTCGGCGACAAAATCAGTGGCGCCAAAGCCTTCCGCATGAACGGTATCCCATGTTATACCGGCGTCAACCAAGGCCTGCGCCACATTGTCGGCGCGGGCTTGGCTTAAAGCTTCGTTGGTTTTGTAGGGGTGACGCGGCTTATGCCTGTGTCCCGGATAACCACCGATTGGTTCGTTATCGGTATAGCCGCGCACATCAATCTTCTGTGTTCTTGGCTTAGACAGGAATTTTTTAGCCAACCGCTGCAAGATCTTGCGCGTCGCAGGGGTCAGTTTCATGTAACCGGAGCGAAATGATACGGTTACCCACAAGCGATCCTTCGGAATAGCTTGTTCAGCCTTCAGAGCAGCCAGTTGCGCGGCTTTTTTGTCAGCAATATCCTGCTCCACCTGTTTCAGTGATTGCCTGAGGTCGGCAACTTGCTTTCCCAACTGCTGGTTTTCGCTGGCCAGTTGTTCACCGCTAACTGGCGCTGAAGCGACATTCGGCTCATCCGGACCGAAAATAGCATCAATGGTGCTGCACGACGACAACATCAATAATAAGGCAAACAGCACAAATCTCAATCTGTACATGGTTAACAACTCCCTGATTATATTCCCCGCCTGCTGAAACTTAGATGAGAATACTCAACTCGGCAAGCAGTTTCTCCAATACCTGTGGGCATTTTCCTCAATTTGATAGAACGATACGGAATATACCAGCCCAGGGCGCACGAATTTGTTTTGCTTATAACGGGCCAATTTCGAATAATAGCGGGCTGTCATTATTTACGGCAGACGTAGTCTGCACTTTCGCTTGTGTACGGAATGTCCTAAGCTTTGCTGTGCTAATGGAGTGTGTTATGAAGTTTATATTTGTTATCATCGGGTTGCTTGTCTGGAGCTCCATGGCCTTGGCCGAAACGCGCTATATCGTTGATCAGGCCACATTGCCCATGCGTTCGGGTCAAAGCACAGCCCATAAAATCATAGCCATGCTACCTAGCGGCATGGCTGTAGAGGTGTTGGAGCAGTCAGATGCCGGCTATTCGCGCATTCGTACGCCGAACGGCAAGGAAGGCTGGATTCTCAGTCGCTATTTGATGAGTACGCCGGCTGCGCGTGACCGGCTGGCGCGCGCAGAGTTGGAATTGGCCAAACTCAATACATTGAAGCAAGGGAAAAAAGCCGTGGAGATTGAGCGGGATCGGTTGCGAAGTGCCAGGGACAAACTGCAAAAGGAACTGGATCAAATTCGCATAACAGCATCTAACGCCGTGCAAATTGGAAAAGAGAACCGGGCGCTGAAATCAACAGCGGCAGCCGCAAAACAGGAGTTGGAGTCTTTGCGCCAACAAACCAGAGACATTCGCAACGGCGCCCAGAAACGCTGGTTTATGCTCGGCGGCGGGGCCATTTTGCTGGGTATTCTGCTTGGTCTGGTTCTTCCCCGCATGAATGTCCGACGCAAATCGCAATGGGGCGGCTACTGATCAGTACATCAAAAAGCGTCGAATTATCTGGCCAGTCAGGTAATTCGGCATAACATTCGCACATGGCCATTGTAAACCGCCGTGCGCGGCATGAATACCACATCCTTGAAACGATTGAGACGGGCATGATTCTGACCGGACCGGAAGTAAAATCCATCCGGCTTGGTCAGGCTAATCTGGCCGAAGCCCATTGCATTATCCGCAACGGACGTATGCTGCTGATCGGTTGCCATATCAGCCCGTATAAACCGGCAGCGATGAATAATCCGAAAGAGCCAACGCGTTCGCGTGAGTTGCTGCTTAATAAACGTGAGTTGGAGCGCCTGGTCGGCAAACTCAAGGAGAGCGGTCTGACGCTGGTGCCGCTCAAACTCTATTTCAACGCGCGTAACTATGCCAAACTGGAAATCGGTCTGGCTCGCGGCAAAAAAATGCATGATAAGCGTGCTGACCTGAAAGAGCGTGACGTTAAACGCGATTTGCAGCGTCGTTACAAGATGTAAGGGCCTAGGGGAAATTATCCGTGCGGCCGGGCAAGGTCTATAGTGCTGATGAGCTACTTAAATATGCAGATATGAAAATATACACGGATAAAAGGAACAGAAAGAAAAACAGGACAAGCGCCTGATTACATAAGACCAAGGTGGCTTTTTGAATTACACTTCCCTGACTTTTTGCCACATTGCGGGGTCATCTACATAGGAATAACAAAGTGGGGGTGTAAATATAGATGGTGCAGCTGACTGCATGATCACTTCCCTTTGATCTGAGAATCAAATTATTCCTGGCAATCCGTTGACGTTTTTGGTGATGGAATGTGCTGTGGAATACACTCCCACAAAACAGCCTCATGGCTTGGACGAGTAGCCTGGACTATGGGAACTGGCCTGTATATGGGTCATTTGACCTATATGGCCCGAAATTTCACCGTAAAGTACGTGAAGGAATGCAGTTACACGCCCCAACTTGATTGACATGACTAGAAAGATGACTAACCTATTGGCGCAGGAGAAAAATATGCATCAGGTCAATATACATGAAGCCAAAACCCATCTCTCCAGACTGATTCAGGAAGCTGTTTCGGGCGAAGAGGTGATTATCGCCAAGGGCAACAAGCCCATTGTCAGACTGGTTGCGTTGGCAGCGGAGGAGCCGACACGCCAATTGGGCGGAGCAAAAGGTCTGGTCGAATTTATCGCCGATGATTTCGACACGCCGCTGGGTGATTTTGCCGATTATCAATGAAAGTACTGATCGACACTCACGCATTCCTCTGGCTCCTTGAAGATGCGCCGCAACTCTCGGCTGTTGCGCGGGCAACCTTCTCGAACCCGGAGTGCGATCTGTTTTTTAGCGCGGCCAGTTATTGGGAGATATGCATCAAGCAATCCCTGGGCAAGCTAAAACTGGCTCCTAAATGGAAAAAGATCGTCGCCCGTGAGCTGGATCGAAACAGCATCCGCTGGCTGGCGCTGGAGCCTGCGCATATGCACGGCATTCTCGCGCTGCCATGGCATCATCGCGACCCGTTCGATCGGCTACTCATGGCCCAGGCCATTAGCGAATGCATGAGTATTCTCAGTGCAGACAAGCAGATGTGGACATACGATGTGTCGGTGGTCTGGTAATTTACAGGCCCGCACCAAAGGCGCCATCGATTCGCTAATGTCTGCACCGCATACGCTAATGCCTGCACCGCATAATATCCGAATCGGAGAAGCCTCCACCAGCCCTTTATCC